>ENA-OPVH01000954-OPVH01000954.1-human-gut-metagenome-genome-assembly--contig:-NODE-954-length-16059-cov-6.767246_pt1 | contig 16059 bp, 18 predicted proteins | sample MGYA00241494_ERZ501980 | MGnify/ENA primary metagenome ERZ501980 (study PRJEB25962, sample SAMEA1964914) | human gut metagenome | biome: human gut; feature: human-associated habitat; material: faeces... | reverse complement strand
CGTTCGTCAGCGGCGTCAGCCTTGGCGCAGATTCGAAGGTGGACGCGCCGAAGGTAAACGCGCAATTCTGCATCCGTGGCACTGGGCGCGAGGCGGAGGTGGTCGAAAAAATGTACTTTGACCGGCTGCTGGATTTTGTCTATGTGGAGTTTATGAAGGGACTGCAAAAGGGATTTGTACCGAAGCGCTGCGCCAACTGTGGTCGCTGGTTTTTGCAGGCGCCGGGCGCGACCTTTGCCTATTGCGCCGGTCCTGCGCCGGAAGACCCAGGTAAAACCTGCCGGAAGATCGGCGCAGCCAGCAGCTTCAAGGACAAGGTTGCGAACAATGAAGTCTGGCAGGTGCAGCAGCGGGCATACAAGAAATACTACGCGCGCACGATGCGGAAGGATATGACCAAGGCCGAGTTTGAGGCATGGACGCGCGACGCAGAGCAAAAGCGGGACGCCGCGCTGGAACCGTATGCACGCGCAGAAAGCGAGGAAGAACGGCAGCGCATCGCGGCTGAACTGGAGGAAAAACTCAACAGGCTGTGACGCATCGCTTTTGCTTATCTCCTACTTGAGTATTTTTTCCAACACCGCATAAAATACAAGTAAATTCTGCGCAGAAAAAGTCCCGGCAAGCCATCAGACGATGGTTTACCGGGACTTCGTGTTTCGGCTGATTACGATTTTGTTTCTTCCTGCTCCTGCAGTTTTTTCTCCAGTGCGGACTGCTTTGCAAGAATGGCATTGACCTTATATCATAGCTCCAGCAACAGGTAGAAAAGGTTAGAACGATATTATAGATCTGTTTCCTGTAGAGAGAAGAGAACAGCGCAGCATCAAGGTGAAAAGCCAATCCGCTGCGCTGTCTGATGTTCGCTTATAGGGGCAGGACAGCGGCTTTTGCTGCTTGGCCGTATGTAAGTCACTTCTTGCATCGCCAGAGGAAGGTCACGATCTGCGCTCTGGTGCAATCTGCGTCGGGGCTGAATGTCGTGTTGGTGGTTCCCTTGGAGATGTCCTCCTTGACTGCCCACAGAACTGCGTCGGCATAGTAGAACAAACGTTTGTCAATAGCGCATTTGAATAACTTTTTGATATTGGAACGAAACGGCTAACGATTATTCTTCAAATGGGGCACGGCCCAAGGAAGGTATTCCAATAGAAAGAAGGGGCGGCTTGGCCGCCCCTTCCGGGTTTTTGCGATGTGATGTTCCGGCAAACGGCGTATGCCGCAAGCTCAACTTTGAACCGTCACGATTTACTTTTTCATCAGCTCGCAGAAGCGCATGAGGATCGTGGCGACCTCGGCGCGGGAGGCGTTCGCCTGCGGGCGCAGCTGGCCGTTCGAGCCCTGAATCGGGCCCTGGCCGACGGCCCACTGCATCGCGGAGACGGCCCACGCACTGATGTCGGAAGCGTCCGTAAACTGGGTCAGATTCTCAGAGAGCGTAACCGCTTCGAGGCCGTTCTTGACCGCATAAGAAAACTTCTGAATGGGTAAACAGTGCTGAAAAAAAGGTTCTGACATTGAAGCACAGCTCCATGTCAGAACCTTTTTATTTCACAAATTATTTTTTAGGGTTGCGTCGCCCGCTGTTTTCCGAGCCACGCACTTCCTCATGGTAAAAGTAATTCACAATGACCGGGTGCCCAGACTCTGCCCGGCCGTAGGGCAGCTCGTTGTCCACGAAGGGACAGCTGTTTTCTTTCGCCAGCCGTTCCGCTTGATCCTCCAAACCACGGAAGTAGCTTCTGTCGCCCTTGTTGTAGATAGCGTCATACAGCGGAACCAAGTCAGGATGTTTTTTACGTATATAGTCAAGGATGTCTTTTTTGAATCCGCCTCGCAGGTTTAGATTTTCTAACCATATCAGGTCGCATTGATTTCTGACCTGATGGAAGATAGCCTCAAAATCCGTGATACCGGGAAAAACCGGAGCAATAAAGCATACGGTGCGGATACCTGCGTCATAAACCTGCTTCATGGCATCCAGCCGCCGCTTGATGCTGACAGCATTGTCCATATCATCTTTAAAGCCTTCGTCCAATGTATTGATCGACCAGGAAACCGTGACCTTTCCCAGTTCTTTCAGGAGGTCGATGTCACGGATTACCAAGTCTGACTTGGTACAGATGAGAATTTCTGCCTCGCTGCCCCGGAGCTGCTCAAGAAGTTTTCGGGTGTTCTGAAACTGAGCCTCCTGGGGCAGATAGCCATCGGTCACAGAACCGATGACTACGCGCTGCCCTTTGTACTTTTGCGGATTTTTGATTGCCGGCCAATGTTTCACATCCAGGAATGTACCCCACGGTTCGGTGTGCCCGGTAAATCGCTTCATAAACGAGGCGTAGCAGTATTTGCAGCCATGGGTACAGCCCACATAAGGATTGACGGAATAGCCGCCCACCGGCAGGGTGGATTTTGTCATAATATTTTTGGTTTCTACATCCTGAATCAGAATGCTGCTCTCTTTTACTTCCGCCATGTCTTCTGTTCCTCCAATACCCGGTAAAAAGCCGGGGGAAATTCTTGTACCATCTGTGCCTCTCCCATGATAGGAAGCAGATCTTCCTTCATAAATACAGGGATGCCAAGCGCATGGGCCTGATGTGTCAGGTTCCACACCCATTCCGGTTCCGATACGGCTTTGCCCCTCCTATGTCCGGTCTCAGTCCCAATGACGATCCACTCAATTCCGGTAAGGTCTACCATGCCAACATCATCAAACATAGGTTCAAAGGTCACATGATAGTGTCCGCCATGGATATGCTCCCGCAAAGTCCGGATACGGTTTTTCTCTTTGCTGGAGGTAACAGTTACACCAAACCAAGCATTCTCCAGGGTAGTGGAAAACACAATATCCTCCGGTCGCTTGGTCAAAAACAGATATTGGTGCTGCGGATTTTCAGTCATCTTGTCAAATATCTGTTCCCGCCACTCTGTCTTCCAGTGGGAAAAATCGCTCATGCCGGTGAGCAGAAAATTCTGTGGGCGCTTTTTCTCCATCAGCCGCAGCTTATTTGGAAAAAACTCTGGCTTTTCAAAGTCGTCGATCATGTGAAACCGGCGGACATTATTTCTGGCGTAGCAGTAGCTGCAACCGATCGTACAGCCGATCACCAGATTCATGTTCTGAATACAGTCTTTAATACAAACAGCCACCGCTGACGCCTCCTTACCGTTTTAAGATTTAGCCTTCTACCGCAGCAACTTTCCCGAAGCCGTTCCAGGCATACAGCCCCTTCTTGTCCTCATCGCCCAGGAACTTATCTACCTGGCAGATGTGCAGGATATGGTCGCCCACCTCCACCGACTGCTGCAAGGTAGCCACCATCGCCAGACGGGTGTCCGCCGGAATCTGGATGTCACTGCCCTCCACAGCCATCATCTCGATGTTGTTGGCGGCCACCTTGTCGGTCTTGGCTCCGGTAGACGCTCCGCAGGCCATTACTGCGCCAGCCAGGCTCTCACCGGGAACAGTGACGATGACTTTGCCGGTCTCACGCACACGCTTGCCGGTGTGGGACTGTTTTCCAGTGGCGAAACCCACCATAGGCGGATTGAAGGAGAGGTAAGACACAAAGCAAATGGGAGCCAGATTCGTAGAACCATCCTCCTTTTTAGAGCAGATCAGTGTCAGCGGATTGGGGGAGGTCAGAACAGTAGCCTCCATAATGTTCAGTTCTTTCATGTCATTCAGACCTTTCTAAGGAATTTCAGTCGTTGACTGCATGGCCAACCAGTGATATATTTATTATATCTGATAGCAATCTTTGTTCAAGTACGCAAATTATTTGTACCTGGTATCAAAAAATATACTACAAAAGATGAGGAAAGCTCCAATTATGACTTATGAGGAATTCAAAGAAAAGGTTGGCAGTGTCATTCTAACCGGCGAGGGAAACTGCCCGGTCACACCGGTGGTTCAAATGCTGCAGGGCAAATGGAAACTCCAAATCCTCTATGAGCTGTGCATCAAGTGTCCTATGCGGTTTGGGGAACTGAAAAAGGTTCTCAAGCCCATTACCAATACAGCTCTGACCAACGCCCTGAAGGATTTGGAAGCGGACGAATTGGTTCAGCGTATCCAATATAATGAAATGCCTCTGCGGGTGGAATATTTCCTCACCGAGAAAGGTCGAGATCTACTGCCGATTTTTTATGCCATCTCTCAGTGGGGAATGAAGTACATTCCCTGAACCGATCAAGAAGCCGGAATGGCCGCAGCGACCATTCCGGCTTCTTTCAGCAGAGGGCATTCAGCTCTTGAAACAGGGCCTCCATCAGAACGGAGCCAGCGGTGACGGTGTCCTCTACCGTCAGGTAGTGGGAAGCGCTCCGGTCCAGGAACAGCCGTCCGCTGCCAGGGATCTCCTCATCGGCAAACCAGAGTTTCAGCGTGATGGGATAATTAGGAAACAGGGAGAAGACAGCACAGACGTCGGCGTTGGACGGCGTCAGGACGCCTCCCATGGCCCGGCAGGCTCTTTCCACTTGCGCCTGGGGCGCATGGCCCAGGCGCAGGCCAAGATCCTGCTCGCTTTGCCGGTCGAAGCCCCCACCCCGGACCATGCCACTGGGCAGGTCCCCAAAGGCCATCAACTGATGGCTCAAAGGTGTCCCATCGGCCAGGTCCAGGTAGTGTAGGATCAGCAAGTGGTGCCAGTCGTCCACCGCCGGGCGAATTTCATAGCCTGGATAGTCAATTTCCATGTTCCGTCCCAGGCTGGACAGGGAAAATACCTGCCGCTGCCGATCAAAAGGGATACCCGTCCGGGCCGAGAGTTCCTCCGGCACCCGGTCTGCCAGCCGGTCCAGAGCCGGCTTCCGCATCTCTTGAAAGGCGCGATTGGTGGTTGGTTGTTGGTGTGTCAAAGGCTTACCCTCCTATGTTGGTGCCTGCAGGGATCACATGACCGCAGGCGTCGCAGACGGCATCCGCCGCCAGGGACCCGTCCCGGATAAAGACCTCCACCCCGACCCCGCACTGAGGACAGGGAACTTCAGTGATAGTAATGGCGTTTCTGGCTTCCTGACATCCATCCATAATAGTTCACCTCTTTATTATTCATTATTAGCGCCCCGTGTGCGGCGGAATTGATCAGTCCTGTTCCATTTGCTTTCGGAGATATGTTCCCACAATATGAGCAAAGCTTTCAATCTTCTGCGTATAGACAAATTCCTTACCGAAGATTTTCCGTTCTATGGCCAGATCTTCTTCGTCACCGATGAAGATGCCCAATACAGAAATGCCTAGATTTCGGGCCTTTCGAACCTCCAGTGCCGTATCCCGCACGGCCAATTCTCCCACATAGGGAATAGGGGGTTCCATTCCCGAGTGGCTTAGACCGACGACGTTTGGCCTGCCGTCAGACAAGATAATCAAGATTTTCTTTTCCTCGCTACGGCATTTAAAATCATCAACGATGGCTCGAATGGCAAGCCCATCCCGGTTATTGCCGAAGGCACGGAATTGTAGAATGTTTCGATTACTACTTTCTGTATCGTCATACTGCCGAAAGCGGTGGACAATAGTATACTCCCTGTAAGAGCAAAAGCTGCTGACCCGGTGCGGAATTCCTGCATTGCTAAATGCCTGACTAATGAGGTATGCCTGCACAGCGATCTGTGGCTGACGCTGTGTTTCGGAACCGCTGCTGTCCAGCAGAATATCTACCACAATATTGGAGCTTTCCCGTTTTTTTCGGCAGTCAAAGAGTTTGTTATCTCTGGAGCGGCCGACCTTCCAAAGATCAGCCGGTCGAATTTGCCCGTATTCCGCCCGGACAGTGTCCTCCTCCTGCTGCTGGAGCTGTGCCTGCTTTAGCATGGTGGAGAGCACACCGATGGAGCGCCGCACGGCATTCTTTTTCATCTCAAAGTACATCTCATTTTTCGCTTCCTGCATGCGGGTCCGCAGGTATTGCGTGTTTTTTATAGCGGGATTAGAGAGAATGCCATCCGTAAAATAGAGAGAGCACCGTTGATGCAGACCAGTACACAGTCTGCGGTTAATCCGATCCTGTTCCAGCCGGGAAAGACTGCTTTTCCCAAACTGCCGTTCGATGTAGGCGTGAGCCTTTTCCCGCAGAGCCGGGTCTGGTGCCGAGCAATCGCCCGCATCGCCGCCGGATAGTGCGGGAGCAGGTTGCCGGATAACTGGACGGATGACCATGTTCAGAAGTTCGGTTTTCAATTTGGAACGGTATTCCTTCATGACCTGATCAATCTGTTTGTCAGTTAGGGCCTGGTGCTGCCGTAACTTCGACGGATTTTTCGCTGTAACGGCCATCGTACCGTCCAAAGAGCCGGTCTGCCAGGTAGACGGAGCCAGCAGAGCATCATAAATGGTGTCGATTGCTGTAATCAGGCGGTCGGTATCTGTCTGTCCGGAAAGCTGAGCAATTCGTTCCCCTTGTGCCTGAATGCCGGCGTCGGCGGAAACCGGCAGGCCCAGAAAATGGCGGATCACCCACTGCCGCAGCTTCTCCAGCGGGGTGGATGGGGCATCCTCCAGCAGTAATGCAAAGGCGCTCCGTCGGATCTGCCCAATGCCGCTGCGCTCAGCGCGAAGCAAAGGGTACACGGCCACATCGGCGCAGAGCTGGATCAGTTCCATCAGTGCAGATTCCTCTGCGCCCTCGGCACATTTTTTCATGGCGTAGGCAGTCAACTGCTCCACATCCAGATACTTCGCCAGCGCTCCCTGTCGGATGGCGAGATACAGGGCCAGTTCCGGCGCATTGCTGTAAGTTTCCACATCCGGCTGAAACTCCGCGGCATAATCACCGGTGACAGTCCAAAATAGGTTGCGGAGCCGATTTTCAATTTCCAGCCGGTGATCTTCCAGCTGGTCTTCTGTCATTCTCGATTCCAAGGGTTTCATGGGTCAATCCTCAAAGACGTCGCGCCTGGTCCAGTCTGCGGGGATTCTGGTGTTGGCAGCATCTTCCAGCAACTCCTTTTCAAAGGGATCAAAGCACTTGTTGAGGACTCCGATGCGGATGGCGTTGGCCGGTTTCAGCCCGGAACGGATGGTGCGTATGCCTGCAATCATGCCCCGCAGGTCCAGAGGCTTGGTGGATATTTCGCCATGGGACGCTTTGTTCTGCAGATCGAGAAACAGCCCCGAAAACTGCTCCAGAGCCTCCTGCTTCAGGTTCGGGAAATGCTGACGCAGCAAAAATGCCAGAGTTGCTTCGTCCAAAGGCGGCATCTCAATGACCAGGAATCTGGACACCAAGGCCTCATTCAGTTCCCGGGTTCCGGCATAGCCCAGGTTCATGGTTCCAATGAAGCGGGTGGCCGGGTGCAGCGTGATCCGGCTGTATCCGGGAATGTCGATGCGGCGCCGGTGGTCCAAAGTGGCGTGCAGAACGGAAACAGCATCGTTTTTGGCCATGTTGATTTCATCCAATACGCCAAAGCCGCCGGTTTCAGCACAAAGCGTGATCGGTCCCTTTCGGAGCGTCACCTCGTTGTCCCGAAAAGTATCCGTGCCGATCAGGGATGCACTATCTGTATTGACGTGGAACGAAATATCGTAGGATGGCCTGCCGAACACCCAGGATAGGGTTTCGCACAGCACGTTTTTTCCTGTCGCTTTGCCGCCAGACAGAAGCAGGTTCTCTCCCTGCAAGATGGCAGACAGGGCCATTTCCAGCGTGTCTTTTCCGTAAAACGGCAAGGACGGGGCGGCAATACGTTCTTGAACCTCTGGAGCCACCGAATATTGATTGCGGAATGCGGCGACCTCTTGAATCAGATCTGCCTCGATTTCCTGACTGTGCAAATATTCTTCTATGTTATGCATTGTTCTCAGCACCCCCGTATGAACTCCTCTTTAACAGTGCCGCAGCGAGATGCTGAATGGGTGTGTTCTCCATGGTCAGTTCCTGGCCCAGCAAACCAGATTCGCTAATTTCCGGATCAGAAGGGAGTACCGCCAGAATTTTATCCGGATCGCAGACCAATTTTTGCATCGTGGAAAGGTTCTGATTATTCACCTTGTTGAGAACAAAATGTACGGGTTTTCCAATGCTTTGACCCAGATCATAATTTTTCCGGGTCAGCTCTAGAGATTCAAAGGAAGGATCGACGACCATGAGAATCTGATCCACACTATTGTCCACACCCCGACCGAAATGCTCCACTCCGGCTTCTGTGTCCAGCAGCGCAATTTCATCCTGGCTTAGAGTCAAATGATCAACAAATTGTTCCAAAATCTTGTTCATAGTACAGGCGCAGCCCTCATTGGCTCGGTGTATCTTACCGCTGGAAATCAGCATGACACCATCCTTTTTCGCCACATATTCTTGGGGGATTTCCGATATGGTAAAAGCTTGCGAAAAAAATTTCTTGGCAAAAGCTGACAGTTTTACGGTATCTAGGATTTCTCCAGCCATCATTTTCTTGAATGCTTTGTCTTTGCCGCCGAAATACTCGGTATAGTCCCGTGGCAGCTCCACTCCCAACTGACGATGCAGGCCGAAGTTAGATTCATCGGAATCCACCACAAGAACGGTTTTACCCATTCTTGCAAATTCCTTAGCCAAGAGCGAGGTAACGGTACTTTTTCCGCAGCCGCCCTTTCCACAAATAGTGATTTTCATTTTTTCGTTTTCTCCTTCTCAGAGCCCCAGTTTTTCCACGATGCCCCTAAGAGCAGAGCGTACAGGGGAGTCCTGTGGCAGCTCCACCATAGGCCTGCCGTCGCAGTCAAAGCGGTATACTGTGTTATCCATGGGCACCACGCCGAGCAGCGTTAAATTTTGTTTCTCGATTTCTTCTTTTGTGCCGTCATCCAGCTTTCCCTCCGGGGCCCGGTTGACGATGAGTCCCACCGTGTCCGGATGGAGGTTCATCTCTGCCATAAGCTTGGCAATGCGGCCTGCAGCTTGAATGCCCCGACGGGAGCAGTCGCTGACCAGGAGTACCTTCTCCAGGTTGGGCAAAATACCGCGGCTGACGTGTTCCATACCGGCTTCGTTGTCTACCACAATATAGGGGTATTGGCTCTGAAGTTTCTGTACTTGAGTCTGAACAAGTCCGTTTACAAAGCAGTAGCAGCCCTGGCCCTGGGAACGGCCCATAACAAGCAGGTCAAAGTCCTTGGTTTCGGTTAAGGCGTCAGACATCCGTATTTCCAGCCAATCTGCCTTGGTAATTCCGTGAGGAATCTGGTATTTTGGGTCAGCTCCAGCCCGTTCGATCTCCTCGCGGAGTTCTCCCAAAGTCGGACCAATTTCTACGCCAAGAACTTCATTGAGATTGGAATTGGCATCGGCGTCCACAGCCAGCACCGGCTTCTTGCCGCTTTCACAGAGATACTGAATCAGCAGGCTGCAGAGTGTGGTCTTACCCACGCCGCCTTTGCCCGCCATGGCAATCACATGTCCCATTGAAATGCCTCCATTTCTATTCATACCGTATTTTTATGAACAACGTGTTGATTTTTCTTGATAACTATATTATACTGGCAGCAAGGACAAATGCAATCATCAATCTCGGAAAGTTGTGCGGTTTATCAACACTTTGGCGGGACTTGATGAGAATCGGAGGAGATTTTTTGGAGAACACGGAAACAGGGCGGAAGATGGATCGCCGAACCCGCTACACTCGGCAGATCATCCGGGACACGCTGCTGGAACTTATGGGCGAGAAGGGGTTCAGCCATGTCACAGTTACTGAGGTCTGCAAGCAGGCGGAACTCAACCGCGGCACATTTTATCTTCACTATCTGGATTTGAACGATGTACTGGATGACATTTTCATGGAGCTGATGTCCGAAACCACCTGTGCTTTGGACCATGTCCTTTGTTCTAACAAGCAGTGTACCACCTACCCGTTCTGCGACAAGATTCGCAGCAACGATCGGTACCGAATCCTGTTTTTGGATGAATCCGTGACGGAGACGCTGCTCAGCAAACTGTCGGATGTCTGCAAGGAGTCGTATGTGACCTATCTGATGTCGCATAGTCTCCTGACATTCCAGGAGGCGGAAGCTATCTTTACCTTCCAGATGAACGGGTGCCTGGCAATTAACCGGCTGATGCTGCGCAATCATTGCACTGACTGGAAAACCATTCAGCGTACGATCGACAACTTTATCCGTGCTGGTCTGGAACATTATCTCCTTCCGGATCGGTCATAATAAACCAAATAGATCAGTCGAGGGTGTTTCCCATATAAGGGACGCACCCTCGACTTTTTTCGTATTATAGCGGTATGGAATTATCCTGAGCCTCCAGCAAGAAAATCACGGGCCGGATGCCGTCAGGGCAAGCGAAGACACAGATGGAATCCTCATTGAGCCAAGTGCCAGTGGGCTGTACCGTTTGTCGCTGTATAGCACTTGACCTTTCTGATGAAAAGGACACATTCCCAAATTAGGAACCGCATACTGTTCCGCCAGTTCCTGATACCAGAGGGCAACTGCCAGCTTCCAGATCAGAATTACGCCACCGATCAGACCGCCAAGGACAAGGTTGAGTGCAACAACACCTACTGTCCCGGAAATAGTCAAGCGCATTTTCAAGCTGTGCATGGAAGGGCGAGGCCCGATGCAGATTGCAAAGCTCTTGCAGGAGGAAAAGGTACTTAATCCCACCGCCTATAAGAAGCGTGAGGGCATCAAGACACCCAGCCCGGAAACCGCCGATCCGTACCATTGGAACACCAACACGGTCGTTCACATTCTGGAACGGCGGGAATACACGGGCTGCACCGTCAATTTCAAGACCTACACCAATTCCATCTGGGATAAGAAACAGAGGGAAACGCCTATTGAAAAACAGGCGGTTTTCTACAACACCCACCCGGCGATCATCGAGCAGGAGGTCTTTGACAAGGTGCAGGAGATTCGCCAGCAGCGGCATCGCAGGACAAAGACAGGCAAAAGCAGCTTGTTTTCCGGCATGGTCTATTGCGCTGATTGTAGAGCAAAAATGCGCTACTGCACCACCAACTACTTTGAAAAGCGGCAGGATCATTTTGTGTGCGCCAACTATCGCAGCAATACGGGAAGCTGTTCGGCACACTTCATCCGTGCGGTCGTTCTGGAGGAATTGGTCTGGATGCACATGAGAACTATGATCTCCTATGTCAGTCGATATGAGGATCATTTTCGTGCCGTCATGGAGCAAAAGCTCCGGTTATCCAGCGAAGCCGCGATCCGTGGACATAAGAAGCGGCTGGGAGAGCTTGACTGTCTGTTTATCCGCATTTATGAGGACAATGTGGCGGGGCGCATCACAGATGAAAAGTTCTCTATGATGAGCAAGACCTATGAGGACGAGCAGGCACAGCTTAAAGTGGAAATCCAGACTTTGCGGCAGGAAATCGAAATACAGGAACGACAGATTGAAAATTTGGAGCAGTTTATCCAGCGGGTACGCAAATATGAGGACTTAGACGAGCTTACCCCCTATGCGCTGCGGGAACTTGTCAAGGCAATCTACATTGAAGTCCCGGACAAGTCCAGCGGCAAGCGGCATCAGGGCATCCGCATTTCCTATGACCTTGTGGGATTTATCCCCGTGGAAGAACTGCTGAAACAGGAAACGGCGTGACCGAAGCCACGCCGTTCCTGAGAAAATACGATATTACTTTCTTATGACCCCCGACCATTCCCGGAAGGACTTCCTTTGCTCTGAGCGGTATTTCGTTGTTGTCCTTATGCGTACTCGCCATTCCTCTCCGCTTGCTTGTTGAGGGCAGCGCCCCCAAGCCCCTTTGAACACAGAATTTCATTCTGTGGCTGCGCGTTCTGCGAACGCTTTTGACCAGGACCAGCTTACCGCTGGCCGTGGTCTTTTTCTTTTTCAACATCCTGTTCTACCTCCATTTTCAGCACTCGATCTACATTTGCCTTTGCCGTTAAAAGCTCCCGCATTTCCTCACGGGAACGCCGGTACTCGGCATAGGTCTTTTTCTTTTCTTCCAGCAATTTCGCGTACTCCGTCTGCAACTCTTTGACCTTGGGAAGCTTCTTGACCCCCATCTCATCAAAGGCATTCTTAGCAGCCTGGTGGAGCAGAATTTCTTCCTCATGTTCCTCCCGGAATTTCTTAGAGTAACCCGCCTTGCGGTATGCCACATAGACCTCACGGGTCTTGGCATAATTTACGATGTGAGTACGCAGAACAGCGATCTCTGCCATGCGCTTTTCAGCCGCTTTGATCTGCGCCGAAAGCTCATTGTGATGTGCCGTGGCAGCCGCAGCCTTTTCTTCCAAAAGCGCATACTCCAGCAGATTGTTCTCTGACAGGTAATTCATGGTCTGCGCCATTTGTTTCAGATTAAAAACTTTAGCCCATCGAGCATAGCCAGCACCTTTTCCAGCCTGCAATTTTGCCTGAATGTCCACCAGCAGATTGACCTTCTGCGTCTCTGCCTGTGTAACTATTTTCTTTCGTGGGGTATGCGTTTTCTTCCCGGAGAGAACCGCCTGCAAATCATCTAATCCATATCCTTCGCCCAGGCTGTCCATTCGGGCGGCTTTCTCCCAGCCGGGGAGTTTCAAACGATACGATTTTCCGCGCTTTGATACTTCACAGCCGGACTCTTGCAGCAGCTTCAGCAGTTCCTCAAAATTAGCAGGACTTTGTGATAATGCGTTGTCAATCGCTACACGCAGCAGCTCTCGGTGAGAGGGCTTTGCCTGATCGCCCAGCCACTTGTTATAGCTCTTTCCGTGAGGTTTCGGATTCTCCACAATGGACAGTCCGTTTTCGACGCAGATGGTGTCACTTAACTGTCGGACTGCCTTGGTGCTGCCCCAAAAGTTTCGGAATTTCCGGTCATATTCTAAGCTGACCGATGACCAGATAATGTGATTATGAATGTGCGACTTGTCTATGTGAGTGCAGACCACAAAGGCATGATTGCCTTTAGTAAAACGCTTTGCAAATTCTACGCCCAGCCGGTTTGCTTCTTCCGAAGTGATCTCTCCGGGGCGGAAGGACTGGCGCACATGATAGGCAATCACATCATCCGCACCGCGCACTCGTCCGGTCGTGGCAAGGTACTGCCGCTTTGCCAGAAGGAACTCTGCATCCGCAGTCCTGCTGTCACACGCATAGCCGGTAATGAGCCTGCCATTATCTGTTTTTTTGGGATTGGCCACATAGTCGATGATGTCACTGATCGCCCGACTTTCTGTGCGGCCCTTGCCGACATGAAGCGGCATGATTCTTGTGGTTGCCATAGGTCAGACCTCCTTCCCGAAAAGAAAACGGCCTGCCATAGCAGACCGCTTTCACTATTCTATAAAACTTTCTTCATCGAAAAAATTGAACTCATCATCTTCTAAGTGTCTTGGTGGAAATCTCATTTCATATTGCTCTTGCGCCAATGCACGGACATCAGGCCGCCTATTCTTTAGTCGATTTTTCAGCCAGGACAACTGCTCTTTCGATAGCCTCCATGGAAGATTCAAAAGACGATTCAGTGTCATCAGTTCAGCCTGCTTTTCTGCTGGTAGCGAAGCACAGGATTTACAAATGTGGGATGCATGACCTTTGCCTGAAAAATTTTCGTTGGCTTTGTATTCACCACAAACTTTACAATAGTGTCCATGCTTTTTCATAAGCTGATGCCCTTCTCACAAAGAACATATAACCTGCGAATTGCTTTCATAATCACATCCCATTCCAAATCAGAAGCATAAGAAAACTTTTTACGGTATGCCTCCCAAAGTTTTTGCATAACCGAATCATTTTCCACTTCGTCAAAAACTTCTTCAGCCTGGTTAAGATACTTCTCCGATCCCCGTTTATGAGCAGTTGCCAGAAGCGCATCATGTAAAATTTTCGGGTTCAGCGTGGTTCCATGCAGCTGTTCTAAAATGTAAATATCGTAGAAATCTCTCATGCGGGTATTGGTTGTGGTTCTAGTAATAATGGTTTCCAGTTTTTCTGCCAGCACAGTTTCTAAATTATAAGCCCAAATATCAATGGAGCGATCTTCCAGCATAAGTTTGAATGAATACCGAACCTCTCTTGGAGTGATTGCATCTCCCGTAGAAATATCAATTTTCAAAGGGGTCACTACACCATCGAATGTTGTACTCATGCTGACACGAATCCCCGGATACTCTGCTTCATCCATAATCTCCGAAATACTTTTCAGCTGAAATTTAACACCATCATCAATCGGAACAGTTACGATTGATGAAATTAGATTCTCAATATCCTCCACATTAACATTAGCTCCTTTTATGGTTGCATCCAAATCCATCGTAGAGCGGGCATCCAATCCAACCATAGCCGCTACCAACATACCACCCTTCAAGATAAACTTATCACGATACTCAGAAAGAGAAATACGCTCCAAAAAACGCTCCATCATGTAGTTCCTCATTAAAATCTGAGCATCTGCGGATTTTTCTCTGGAAAGGTTTCGTATTAAATCTTTAAGCTGTCTTGCTGTTTTTATCATAAAAGTACCTCCAAATACTGTCGTAAAATTTTTTCCACCTTGAACATCCCAGCATATTGCATTAAAGCTCGCAGGTTCTTATCTTTTCTACGGGCATACGCTTTCAGTGCTCCCTGAAAGGTCTGAATTTCAATTCTGCTACGGCTTCTGAGCAAATCACAGATTGTTCGCTCCATATCATAAACCGGCACAGTATGCCCGAACGGAGTTTTCGCTGTTGTAAGTCCTACATCATGTAAGTCTGCTTTAATCGTAAAAACTTGAATGCCTTCTGCTTTCATTTTGCTTGGATTGCATCCAGTTTTGACCGTAACTGTATATTCTATTGGTTCACGATCTGTCAGATCGTGAAAAAATAAAGCTGTTTCATGTGAAAATACTGCTTGTTCAAATCGCAAATGAAGCAGATACATGGCATCCACCCAGGAATCTTTGGACAGATAAATCCCATGTGCGACTCTATCCAAATCTCGTGAACGCACATAATCATAAAATACCGGCTTTGAAATTCCAGAAGATACGACCTGCGATGTTCGCAGCATTCCTTCTTGTTCTGTTAGCATCTGATCCAGCTGTTCAAATTGTCCCATCATATCACTTCCTTTCGCACTAATATTATACGCGATATTAGTTCAAAAGTAAAGTCGTGGATATATAGTTTCTCTTTCCAAATTTAACAGACGGTGTCTGGCATTTTTATGGTTTTGCGTATTTTTATCCATAAACCAACTCCTGAATTGCAAATTTCAAACTCTGCACCTTACCCATCAGCCAGATTGCAGCCAACGGCAGCCCCATAGGGCTAATCAAAAATGCCATAACCAGCAAAATCACACCATTCTGCGGGGAATAGGTAAGCAGCACAGCCACACCAAGCAGAGCAATCACGGTACTGAACAGGCCGAGCACCAGACCGGATATGTAGATCAGCCCTGTGCAGAGCCAGACAAAAAGTGTCAGAACCAAAATGACCGGTGCAGTTATAATCATCAAAAGCCCTTTCAAAATCTTCATGTCATTTCCTCCTTGCAGCGTTCTTGGTATCTTTTCTAATCATATTATCCGGCATGGGCAGGCAAAAGACAAGGATACCGATAAAAAGAAAAAGCGGAGAGAGGAGCAGCGAAGTAATGCCGTTCCTCCCTCCGCAAATGGAGTATCTATCCCTGTTATGAAAGTTTGGAAAGTTGGGTAAGGATTTCCTTCACACCCTCCCATAACTGTTCCTGCCGCTGGGATATATCCTCCAAGTCAGCATCATAAACCCGCCCAGTCTCATGCACTTTACGGGTCAGCTGGTTTAAGTTGTTGCTGCTTCGGCGCATCAGGGAAACAAGCTCCTTCAGCTCCGGCAGCTCCAGCTTGACTACATACCCATCCAGCGCCATTTTTCTTAGATAGGCTTCACGGTTGGAGGTTCCAAACTGAGACATTTTTTGCTCAATCACAGCAAGCTCCTCCGCTGAAACTCTAAAGTTTAATTGCATATCCCGCTTACGCTTTGCCATAGTTATCGCTCCGGCTCCCGTTTCTTTGAGGCGGCGGGCTTATGGGCCGGCAGCTCCTGTTTGAGCTTATCCCGTACTGAGGGACGGGACGGTTGCAGTTTTTCTCCCTGAGTACGGCTAC
>ENA-OPVH01000934-OPVH01000934.1-human-gut-metagenome-genome-assembly--contig:-NODE-934-length-16310-cov-2.591572_pt1 | contig 16310 bp, 9 predicted proteins | sample MGYA00241494_ERZ501980 | MGnify/ENA primary metagenome ERZ501980 (study PRJEB25962, sample SAMEA1964914) | human gut metagenome | biome: human gut; feature: human-associated habitat; material: faeces... | reverse complement strand
TAGGCTACCCAAGCCGATGTTATACTTCAAGTTAACCGGGATATCAATACCGTTCTGCTTCACAGTAACATCCGCGTCGGCATCAGAAACCTTGATACCTCTTTGGGCAAAAAGCAACGCAGCATCTACCCCCAACCCTACGATTGGAATATTAAACTCAGCCATTGGGCCAATAAAGAAGCCGGTAAAATTATCCTTCTTAAAGTTTTCTTTCACATTAGAGAAGCTCGCTTTTGACAAGTTCAAACCTCCCTTTACACCAAAATGTATTTGAGCCTGAGCAGGCATTGCCATACCAATACATACAGCAATCAATAAAGCACCAAAAATCTTTTTCATAAATTTACGTGTTTATAATTCGGGACAAAGATATATAATTAGAATAAATAAACACAATTTATCGGTTTTTTGTTCGCTCAAAGTCGCTATTGTTCATCCACTCCTATTCCCGCGCCTTCTCTGATAGTTTAATTTCATTTCCGGATTCTCATACAGAATCTTTTGAACCAACAGGCACGACAGGCGGTTTGCGCCAATGCAAGTTCTTTTTCTAACTTCCGCATGCGGGCGCATTGTCTCAGCCACTTGGCTTGCAATACGTCATATAAGACTTTTGCTCCTTTATATATTGTGATTTCCTTGTCCTGCTTGCCTAAAAGTGACGTGTATATTGAACAAAGCCGGGACTTATCTATGCATAATCGTTCCAGTTTATCGATATACATCTGTGTAGCCCCCTGTCTGTTCCGTTCTACAAAATCCTGAATGCTTCTGTCGTCTATAAAGTCAACATCGGGTCTTTGGTAGTCTACTATGATTTCTCTCATTTCTATCAGAACCCAGAGGTATTCTGCCTCAAATCCATATTTCACAGCTGCTTCTTCTATGCTAATCCATTGTGCCATAGCGTTTGTTCTTTTATGTGTCATACAATAAGGGAATGAATAATACTTTATTCATGTTTATTAGCACAACGAGCATTCACTCTTTTTGTAGTCCGGCTGGCGGGAACTGGTTAGAGTATGTTGAAGGTTTATGAAACCGACCGGATACAAAAAAGACGTGAATGCTGCTGCACCATTATCCACTTCTGCGGCCTAGCAAACCTTTAGGAAGATAATGATAACAACAGACATCCACGCCATGCATTTATATATAACACATCTCTAACTGATATGTTGATATACAGCCATTCACGTGGAGTATCTGTTGTATCATCTCTCTCCTAAATAGAAACTGCTAGATTTCAGAAGTGAGAGATAATACACTTTTACTCCATTAGGAAATAAAAACGCCTTCTGCCAATTTCATCACGCTGATGAGCAGAAAGCGTATGACAAAGATATATCTTTTTTTGAAATGCAGCAGAAATACAGGAATAAATACAGGAAGTTCTGTATTATCCGACTACTCTCTTCCATATAAAAAAACGAAAATCCTCTTTCAACCTATCACCTACTTTGCGAATCCCTTTATTCATCATGCTTTCAGAACGGTGATAGGTTGTTTGCAACCTATCACCTCATCTATCACCTATCACCTGCTAATTTGGATAAAATCTACTGTAAACGAAAGCAGTAACTAGGGGCAATTTCTGTTTCCCGGTGAGGAACAAAGTGCTTCAAGGCATGAAACGATTGGTTTCAAGGCTCTGAAACTTTAGTTTCAAGCGTTAGAAACTAAAGTTTCTCACCTTTGAAACTAAGGTTTCCTGCCTTTGGAACTAGAGTTTCCAGCCTTTGAAACTAAAGTTGCGCCGCAGGAAACAAGTGGTTAGATTATATATTGGCTAATAAGGAAGGAGAGGCGTACTTCTGCAAATTTGGTGGTAATTTAGCAAGTCGGTAGTATCTCCATTCCCCTCCTTTCGGGAAGGAGGGGTGGCTGAAAGCCGGGGTGGTAGGTGGACACACAATGCTGATAATAACCGACTTACGCATTCACCTACCACCTCCCCCTACGGGGACTCCTCCTTCCCGAAGGAGGAGAATGGAGTTACTACCGACTTTTAGATAGCCTCTCGCTATTATGAGAACAAATCATTTAATGCTTCACTCATACTGGGGTGAGTAAATATGAAATCACGCAGGAAAGTATAATTCTGCCCTGTCTTCATGGCGACAGCAACCGTGTTGATTACCTCACCGGAATCGGGGGCAAACAATACACAGCCTAATATTTTTCCCGTATTCTTATCAATGATAGCTTTCAACAGGCCGTCCGTTTCTCCCAATGTCTTGGCTCTCGGTATTGCCATAACGGGTAACTTCTTCACAATAATATCCCGATTCTGCCGGCGGGCTTCCTCTTCATTCAGACCGATACGGGACAATGGCGGGTCGATAAAGACAGAGTAACTGACCGGATTACGGTCGCCCGTCCGCCGTTCTTTATCGCCGAATAAGTCTTCACGGACAATCCGGTAATCATCCAATGAGATATAAGTAAATTGCAATCCGCCTTTCACATCGCCTACGGCGCGTATATTCGGATTAGTCGTTTTCAGGTATTCATCGACAATGATAGCTCCACGCACATCCACCTCTACTCCGGCCACTTCCAGATTCAAGTCTTTCGTGTTAGGCCGCCGTCCGGTGGCCAGCAACACCGCGTCGGCTTCAAGCACAAACACCTCGTTAGTCTGCGAATCGGCGAAAGTGACGATTGCTTTATCTTCAACACGATTCACCGACTGCACCTTGGCGTTCATCCGGAAAACAATACCTTTCTTCTCCAATGTCTCTTTTACGCTTGCAGCAATATCGCGGTCCTCACGGGCTATCAGTTCCGGATAACTTTCGAGCACCGTCACCTGCGAACCGAACGAAGCATACATAGACGCAAACTCCAAACCGATATAACCGCCGCCGATAATGACCAGACGACGGGGAAGGTCGGCCAGTTCCATAATCGAGGTGCTGGTATAGACAAACGGATTACCCGCAACTCCCTCAATAGGAGGAATCACCGTTTCCGCTCCCGTATTGATAATGATCTGCTTTGATGTCAACCGTATTTCTTCCGTAGCCATGCGGACAGCAACCACATCGGCGGAAACAAAAGAACCTATGCCTGTATAGACGGTCACATTGGGGTTATCCGCCAGATTATGGTAATTCTTGTTTCGCAATGCACTTGTCACGGACTCCTTCACAGAGACAGCATTCCGGTAGAACTCACTTCTTTCTTCAAATGTGGCGTCCTTCAGAGCCGAAGCCATTTTTGCCTGATGCACCAATGTCTTTGTGGGAATACACCCTATATTAATACACGTTCCCCCGTACATCTTGTCCGAACGTTCAATAATGGCAACCTTCTGCCCACGCTTTGCAAACTCTGCCGCAAGGGTCTTTCCGCCCTTACCGAAACCGATAATAATAACATCAAATGCATTCATATCTATATACTTTTAATTGGTTCTGATTAGACCTTGCCAGGTTCATCTTTAAATGATAATGCAAAGGTCGTTACTTCCGGAGGGATAAGCAATAACCATTTTGCCGGATAAGTTAGCAATTATTCCCGAGAGGGGAAAAAGTAAGAAATAATGAAAGTCGCCGGCACAGATATGACATCTGCCCGGCGACTTACCTATTGAATCAAATTCCACTTACTATCACATCAATCAATGGTTCGGATGAATATCCAGTTTCACCGGTTTTATCATATTTTCCGGTTCGAGGATAGTGTCCAGGTCTTCTTTGGAAAGGATGTCATGTTCAAGGACAAGTTCATAAACTCCCTTTCCTGTTTCCAACGCTTCTTTGGCTATTTTTGTAGAATGCTTATAGCCGATTACCGGATTCAGTGCGGTCACTACTCCGATACTGTTGTGCACATCTCTGCGGCATTTATCCTCATTCGCCGTGATACCGTCGATACATAAAGTACGCAAAGTATCGAACCCATTCATCAATAAATCGGCAGACTCGAAACAGCACTGCGCCATTACGGGCTCCATTGCGTTCAGTTCCATTTGGGCGGCTTCACCGCTCATTGCCACACAAAGGTCGTTTCCTATCACTTTGTAGGCTACCTGATTCATCACTTCGGGAATGACAGGATTCACCTTTCCCGGCATAATGGAAGAGCCGGGCTGCATGGCGGGCAGATTGATTTCTCCCAATCCGCAACGCGGGCCGGAAGCCAGCAAACGCAAGTCATTACATATCTTATTCATCTTGACAGCCACACGCCTCATCGCAGCCGAATAGCCTACCATGCAGGAAGTATCCGAGGTGGCCCCCACCAGATCATCCGCCAGTTTTATATCCAGTCCCGTTATCTTACGCAAAGCGGCGATACACTTTTCGGCATATTCCGGTTCGGCGGTGATTCCGGTTCCAATAGCCGTAGCACCCATATTGACTGTCAGAAAATCCTGTGCGGCAAAATCGAGGTTCTTCACTTCATGCCGGAGAATACTTGCAAAGCCGTTGAAAGTCTGTCCGAGTGTCATCGGTACGGCGTCTTCCAGTTGGGTACGCCCCATTTTGATGACATGGGCAAATTCTGTTGCTTTCTTGCGGAAAGATTCAATCAGTACCTCAAAATGTTTTACCAGTTTGAGGTGGGTGTAGTACAGTCCGATGTGAATGGCGGTAGGATAAGCGTCATTGGTAGACTGCGAACGGTTCACATGATCGTTGGGCGAACAGTATTGATACTCCCCTCGCTGATGTCCCATTAATTCCAACGCACGGTTGGCAATCACTTCGTTGGCGTTCATATTCGTAGTAGTACCCGCGCCTCCCTGAATCATGTCTACCGGGAACTGGTCGTGATGTTTCCCTTCCAGTATTTCTTTACAGGCCTTCAAGATAGCGTCCGCCTGTTCTTCCGTCAACAAGTCCAGTTCGCGATTGGCAACGGCAGCTCCCATTTTTGTAATAGCCAATGCCTGAATAAACAGAGGATATTCATTCAAGTGGAACTTACTGATGCGAAAGTTTTCAATACCACGGAGTGTCTGCACTCCGTACAGTGCACTTTCCGGCACTTCACGACTACCTATCAAGTCGCTTTCTGTACGAGTTTTTTTTGATAAATTCTGTTCCATATCGGTTGTTTTATAACAATAACATTTTGGTTAGTACTTATATAACCAACGAGAAAGGTTATTGTTTTAATAAATATGCAAAAACTATTCAATAACTTTTTTGTTGTTAATACAAGAAAAAGAAAATACAAAGAGAGAAATCACTTATCTTTGTTTCGAACTTAAAACAACAACCTATGATATTACAATTAGCATTTGTTCTGACAGCCATTATTATTGGCGCACGCCTGGGAGGTATCGGACTCGGTGTTATGGGAGGCGTTGGATTGGCGATACTCACGTTCGGTTTTGGCTTACAGCCTACCGCCCCTCCTATCGACGTCATGTTGATGATTGCCGCCGTTATCTCGGCAGCTTCCTGTATGCAAGCCGCCGGAGGACTGGATTATATGGTGAAACTGGCAGAACATTTGCTCCGTAAAAACCCGTCACACGTCACACTGTTGAGCCCGTTGGTGACTTACCTTTTCACGTTCGTTGCAGGAACGGGGCACGTGGCCTATTCCGTACTGCCGGTCATTGCAGAAGTCGCCACCGAAACCAAGATTCGTCCGGAACGTCCGCTCGGCATTGCGGTGATCGCTTCCCAGCAGGCTATTACGGCAAGTCCTATTTCCGCCGCTACCGTTGCGTTACTCGGACTATTGGCCGGTTTTGACATCACTCTGTTCGACATCCTTAAAATCACAATTCCCGCTACAATAGTAGGCGTGTTGGTAGGCGCATTATTCTCCATGAAAGTCGGCAAAGAACTGGTGGAAGACCCCGAATATCAGAAACGCCTGAAAGAAGGTCTCTTCAATAGCAAGAAGGTGGAGATTCAAGACGTAAAGAACAAACGTTCCGCCATGCTTTCCGTTATCATTTTTATATTGGCGACTGCCTTCATCGTCCTTTTCGGTTCTTTCGAAGGGATGCGTCCCAGCTTCCTTATCGACGGAGAGATAATTACATTGGGAATGTCCTCTATCATCGAAATTGTCATGTTATCGGCTGGCCGCCATTATCCTGATAGTGACCCGGACGGACGGTATCAAGGCAACGCAGGGTTCTGTATTCCCGGCCGGGATGCAAGCTGTCATCGCCATCTTCGGTATCGCCTGGATGGGAGATACTTTTCTTCAGGGGAATATGGCACAGCTTACTTTCTCTATTGAGGGAATTGTCCGTCAGATGCCGTGGTTGTTCGGTATCGCCCTGTTCGTGATGTCCATCCTGCTATATAGCCAGGCAGCCACCGTGCGGGCATTGGTGCCGCTTGGGATTGCGTTGGGCATTTCGCCTTATATGCTGATTGCCCTGTTCCCGGCAGTAAACGGATATTTCTTTATTCCGAACTACCCTACCGTAGTGGCCGCCATAAATTTCGACCGGACGGGGACAACAAAAATCGGTAAATATGTGTTGAATCATTCGTTCATGATGCCCGGACTGGTGTCTACGGTCGTGGCGATTGCTTTGGGATTGCTCTTTATACAAATATTCTAACTATATATTATTAACCTAAACATCATTCAGTTATGAAACAATTCAAGAGATTTGGTCTGGTAGTAGTCGCACTACTATGTACCGTTGCAATGGCTTTTGCCGCAAAACCGAATATTCATATCCTTGCCACCGGAGGAACTATTGCGGGTACAGGAAGCTCCGCCACCGGAACCAGCTACACAGCAGGACAGGTTGCTATCGGCGCATTGCTTGATGCAGTACCCGAAATAAAGGATATCGCCAACGTGACAGGCGAGCAGATTGTGAGAATCGGTTCGCAGGACATGAACGACGAAGTCTGGCTGACACTTGCCAAGAAAATCAACGAGTTGCTGAAACGTCCGGATATCGACGGAATCGTTATCACTCACGGAACGGACACGATGGAAGAAACTGCTTACTTCCTGAACCTGACTGTCAAGAGTGACAAACCTGTCGTGCTGGTAGGTGCCATGCGTCCGTCTACCGCGCTAAGCGCCGACGGCCCGTTGAATCTTTACAATGCCGTAGTCACTGCCGCCGCCAAGGAATCTAAAGATAAAGGTGTGCTGGTTGCCATGAACGGCCTGATCCTCGGAGCGGAAAGTACCGTGAAAATGAATACCGTCGACGTACAGACTTTCCAGGCCCCCAACTCCGGCGCACTGGGTTATGTGCTGAACGGACAGGTTTTCTATAACCAGGTGACATTGAAGAAACATACCACTCAATCCGTATTTGATGTGACTCACCTCACTTCATTGCCTAAAGTCGGTATCGTATACAGCTACTCCAACATCGAGGCAGATATGGTGACTCCGCTACTGACACACGGATACAAAGGAATCATCCATGCCGGAGTAGGAAACGGAAATATCCACAAGAATATCTTCCCGGTACTGACCGACGCACGTAGAAAAGGTATCCTGGTGGTTCGTTCTTCCCGTGTCCCGACAGGTCCTACCACGCTTGACGCGGAAGTGGATGATGCCAAGTATCAGTTTGTCGCTTCACAGGAATTGAATCCGCAAAAGTCGCGCGTATTGTTGATGCTCGCTCTTACCAAGACCACGGACTGGAAGCTAATTCAACAGTACTTTAACGAATACTAAAAACCGGACTGACTTATGAAAAATTTGATTTTTATGTTGCTCCTTGCGGGCAGCATAGGAGGAGTGTATGCGCAAAATGCGGAAAAGAAGGACAAGTTCTCCCCCGATACTCCCCTGTTCGAAGAACTGACGAACGTAAAGAAAAAGACGGATAAGTTCAATTTATACCTGAATATGCAAGGTAGTTTTGACGCCCACTTCCGGGATGGATTTCAGGAAGGTGATTTTAATATGCACCAGCTCCGCATCGAAGCGAAAGGGAATATCAACAACTGGCTGTCATACCGTTACCGCCAGCGCCTCAACCGCTCGAATGATGCCAACGGCATGATTGACAACCTGCCGACTTCTATCGACTACGCCGGTATCGGAATTCAGTTAAACGACCAATTCAGTCTTTTTGCCGGAAAACAATGTGCCGCATACGGTGGTTTCGAGTTCGACCTGAACCCGATTGATGTCTACCAATACTGCGACATGATTGATTATATGAGTAATTTTATGACGGGATTGAATGTCGGTTATAATATCACGCCCGATCAGCAGCTGAACTTACAGATATTGAACAGCCGCAACAGTTCTTTCGACAGTACGTACGGAATCACGGAAGACGCCGAAGGGAATATCCCCGATTTGAAGTCGGGCAAAATGCCGCTGGTTTACACGCTGAACTGGAACGGTAATTTCAATAATGTATTCAAAACCCGTTGGTCGGCTTCCGTCATGAACGAAGCCAAAAGTCATAATATGTACTATTATGCAGTGGGAAACGAGCTGAATCTCGGCAAATGGAACGCGTTCGTCGACTTCATGTATTCAAAGGAAGATATTGACCGGAAAGGCATTATCACGAACATTGTCGGCCGTCCGGGCGGACATAATGCATTCGATGCGGGTTATCTGTCCGTAGTTGCCAAATGTAATTACCGGTTCCTGCCGAAATGGAACGCTTTCGTGAAAGGTATGTATGAAACGGCTTCGGTTACGAAGGCGTCCGAAGGAATAGAGAAGGGGAATTACAGCACTTCATGGGGATACCTTGCCGGTATCGAGTTTTATCCAATGGAAACCAACCTGCATTTCTTCGTCACGTATGTAGGACGGTCCTACGATTTCACTTCCCGCGCCAAGGTGCTGGGACAGGAGAATTACAGTACCAACCGGGTTTCAGTAGGGTTCATCTGGCAAATGCCTGTATTCTAAAAATAGAGCTCTGTTTTAATATTCAAGTAAGAATGCTTTTCCGCATCTCTACTTGAATATTAAAACAGTAGCTCATATGATCGATTAGTGTATGTGTTAAGTTATTATCCTGATTGATCGAAGGCTTTTCTCTTTTTTATCTACTGCCGGTCACCAAAGTCCGACTTCCATCCCAACCTACGGCCTCAATCCGAGTCGCTCCGGTAGGATAATCCACACGAGTTGTCTTATTAGTAACGTCACCAGTACCGACTATACAAATATCAGTCAGTTCTTTGCCTTTATATGTTTCAAAAGCAACTACATTCTTCCATATAGCATGGTCTACCGTGACATAATCAGTTCCTTTGGTAATCCCGGAATTAAATGTTCCTTCTACGTTACTTTTGCTCTTGAATGCTTCCACGCTGTTGGCCGAGATGTATTGCATACCGCCTGAAGGTAATGGTTTTCCTTCTCCGTAAGCTTTCACTTCATCTACCATTTCCTGCGTTATATTTATGGTAGCAACCGTGTAGTCATCCACCTTCACATTATCAAATACTTTCAGCAGCCCCATACCCTCGAAGAATCCGCAAAGATTCAGTCCCGAAGCGTCAATAGCACGTTTCATGAAATTCACATACCTCCGCCCCGGAGAGTAACTCTTGTCATTATCATGGATAGCCGCCCAATGCACATCAGGCCAAAAATCAGGTTTTATATCCGCTGCCATAAAATACATAGTCATTTGCCATAAAGGGATTAATTTCACAAACGGATCAGATTCCCATACGCCCGGTTTGTCGGTGGAAATAGTTGCCACTTGCATGAAGTACGATTTATGGGCAACCAAAGCTTCGTTCAAGAAAGCATTTATACGCCCGCCCGCCAAAGCCGAACGTGCTCCCGGACGCTTGAAGGATTCATGTTCCAGTCTCAGATAGCCTTCACTCAACGGATCGTTTCTCATCATATACTGAGCAAATGAACAGTAAAGATTATTGGTCACTTCCGTCCAACCATTGCCTTTCATCTGGGCAACCTGGTTGCCATGCCCAAACTCATGTCCGAAAACCCATACATTATTCTTTCTATAAAAGACCTTCGGAACCAACATCGCATCTTCCGTGTTGGGATAATTGGCACATACTCCGTTCCAATTAGGACTTCCTCCCCAAGAACGGACGCCAAAAAAGCGGTTAGCAGGCACAGCATTGTTTTTCACCAGTCCCATCATCAAATATTCAAAATCCAACATACGGTCGTGCATATCGACTACTGCCTGAATTGCGTTTGGCGCACATTTGGCAAAGGCATTCACCGTATTCTGCAAGTGTACTCTTTGTCCCAGAATATCCATCATCGCATTCGGAATATCCACCGCACTTCTCTTAGCCCTCTCCAATATTTCCGGCCAAGTGGCATCCGTATCACCACGTCTTACATCCCAATAGCCAATCTGTTTACCGAAACAAAAATGAATATCGACATCTGTATCTCCGGCATCATCTCTCGTCCAATATTGAATATAGCCATTACCCGAATTTGCCGGAGTAATCACATTCAAACCTCCCCGCAAGGAGATCACGCTTTTCTTTCCACCTTCCCTATAATCGGCAATAGCAAGACTCAGCGGGGTATTGCTTGCTCCTTTGTACATAACGAAAACCAGCACCGGCTCTCCCTGCGTAAAATAGATTCCCGTCGGATTATCATATATACTTCTTGAGCCTATAGTCAGTTCTTCTGCCACTATTTCAGGACTCTTGCAAGAATGGTAGGTACTAAAACGAAATTTTTTATCGTATTTCCCTTCCAGCAACTCTTTCGCTAATTGATAAATAACGGCGGTCTTGATCTCCTTAAGGCTTTCTGAAGTCACTGTACCCTTTAATTCCGAATAGGTCTCGTCCGTAAAGAACTTTTGCGCTTCCAAAATGTCATTTGTATTATCCGAATACTGATAACACTCGAACTCGGCCAGAGCCACATTGACGTTATCAATTCCAGGCGTCATCCGATCGATACGTACACGCACTTTACTCACTTGAAGGCTATTAACACTAATATCAACAGCCGCTCCCGCCATTTGTGCGGCTACAAAACCGATTTCCTCATTCCAAGTAGTTTCGCCTTCTTTCAAAACCGAAACACCTCCACTGGCAAAAAGAGAATTTTTATCATTGTTCGAACGTTGCATCAAACGAACATAACCTATGTTTTCGGGCTGTTCCAATGTATATTCAATGATAATAGAATGTCCTCTATTGGCTTCCGGCGAACCTAGTGAGGCACTACTATAATTTGTCGAATAGTCTCCATCAATAGTTTTACTGACATCCTGATTGCCGTAAACATTGCCTTCTATAAGTTCCGCGCTTTTTACCTTCAATTTCGTATCACCCATACCTTCAGTGGAGGCTTTCTCCTGAATGATAGTAAAAACTACGGGGTCTTTTAACGCAGTTGAGACAAATTTAATATGCCCCGTGCGATTCTGAAACGTGATGTTCTTATGTACTGTAACCTTAAAAATCTTGTCTGAAAAAGTTCTTGTCACTATCGGTTGTTCTATTATTTCAACCCAGCCTTCCATATCAGCCTCTATCGTAGGTTCATTAGCGACATTAGAAGTTACAGTCAACAAAAATTCTTCACCCTCCTGTGTCACTTTCCTAGGGGTGGACTGATCAAAAAGAATCGCATATTCTGTTCCTAATTGAACAATTTTTATTTTCAAAGGCTGGCAACCTGGTGCCGTTAACCGGTATTCTGTCTCACGTTGCGTGGCTTCCTCATTCTCGGCAACGGAAAAACGAATGATAGCATTTTCTCCATCCGGAATGATTTCGTAATTACACCATTGAACAACTCCTAAAGAAGCAATTTCCCAGTCTCTCCGGTTCGTTATTACTTTCACGTCAAATGCTTCTACGGCATCCGAACCCAAATTGATTGTTTCACCAATCAAGTCTGTTTTTAGAAAGGGATCTATCACCTCTTCATCGTCACTGCAAGCAGTAAAAAGTAATAGGACGCATAGCACTGTCAACATGGTACCAAAGTGTGTCTTCAAGAAATTTACCATAATAAATAATATTAGATTTAACTGATAAAAAATCCGTTGGCCGGAATCCTTTTATACTCAAACCAACCAACGGATAAAGCTATTTTTCAGATATATATCTTATTTAATGGATACTCCGTAAAGTTTAAGTTCAGCCAATCGGAATTGCCACCTTCCACCTGCATCAGTGGTACTCTCACAATTCCAAGTTTGTACTATACGTATAAACTTAACCGGGGTATCACAATGGCAAGCTGATGTTGTGAAAGAAGCTCCCAAGTTAACCGCACCTGCCGCGCTCAAATCAGCCACACTATATGACTTTCGAGCATTAGGAATATCCTCAAATGTACCATCAACAGACCAAAGTACATCAAATCCTCTCAATAAAGAGACTTCATTTTGTAAACACTGTGTCCATGAGATGGCAAAATCTGTAACTCCTTCCGGAAGTTGCAATTGGAGATAAGGATTAGTGCCGCCGGTATTAACAAAGTTCCTATTAGGGAATGGAGTCTGCACATACGTTGCAGGATCTTTATCAAACAAACTCGCAGCAGTTGTATTACCTACAAAATCGGGGAAATTGAAACTCAACATAGAAGCATCCAACCCTTTGTTATTATACTCATATTCTTTACCTGTCACTGTCAGATTAAACTCCCGACTATCAAAATCAAAATTAATTCCTTCTATTTCGGTAATTTTAATAGCCACTCGTCCTCCTACAACCAGATTTGTCAAATCATCACCGCTTCCTGCCGATACCGACACCTTCAATGAAGCTTCTTTTCCCGGCTCAAACGTTACCAGACCGTCATTTTCCAGCGTTACTGAACTAGAAGACAAGTATCCTTCCTTTCCATCGTTATTCACAACTTCTACCTTAGCCGTGAAATCCCATTGGTTGTCTATCTCTAACCCCATAGGTATAGTGAATAAAACAGGATCCGTACTATTTATAAACCCTTGGACACATTCTTCCTCAGAGACTTTAAATTCCAGCTTCGGAGTGGTAATCACAGGCTTCATGACATAGAGATTATTCATAGAATTTACAGAATCCGTAGCACTAACCAATGAAATGGGCAATACAAAAGTCTTATCAGCATTTTCCGGAAGTTCTACCAAGGCTTGAATTGCACTCGTTTTCATCACCACTTTGGACATTTTATATCTCTCATCGGACTGAAAAATCAACTCGCTGCCATCTATAGAATAGGTATTTGAAGGCAAAATAGTATAATTTTCATTGTATTCCTTTAATGCTTCATCCGACAATACAGTCAATTGAGCCTGAGCCGTTAATGACGGATCACATCCGGTCTTCATGATTGTTATATCAAAAGAAGCATCCTGACCGGTGTTATAAAGAATTTTACTTTCTTCTCCGGTTTGCTTCAAAGACAAGATCTTATGATATTCTTTCGGATATGTATCATCATATTCATCACATGCCGTATAGACAAATGACAATCCGCATAATAATGGTATAAATAAACTTTTCTTCATAAATTTGCTTTTTAAATTCATAATACAATTAGTAACCGTATGCCTGAACCATTTGCGGGTTTTTATACACTTCGGCATTCTGAATAGGAGCCAGATATAAACGGTCGTTCCATCTGAAAGGCTGGTCAATAGTAGTCCTTACATTAAATTTTTCAAACGGTACATCTTTCACCATTGCGTTCAACCCCTCACGTTTAGCACCAAAGTATTTCTGACCTTCCGCCCAACGGCGCACATCATGATAACGATGGCCTTCATTCCAGAACTCAATAAATCGCTCATTATGAATCATTTCAATTAATTTACTCTGTTCCGGTACAGTCGTAGTCGTGGGAACACCGGCACGGTCACGAACCTCCTTCAAGTTGGCTAAAGCATTTGCCAGATTGGCACCACCTACGTTCGCCTGACATTCCGCCAGATTCAGATACAATTCTGCCAAACGTATAAGAGGTATCGGTTTGGTATCTCCAGCCTGGAAAGCTCCACCATCGAATACAAATTGAGCTGTCGGATTTACATATTTCTGGGTCATAAATCCTGTAACATTATAGTTACGCGGACTTCTGGTAAGGTCGTATCCATGTCCTGCAGCAGTCTTCATGTTCAAAACGCATGGCGAACCTGCATCGCCACTGCTGGCCTTCAACAACTTTGAACCGTAATCACCACCATCGAACGCCATCCATGCGTAAAAACGCGGTTCACGGTTCACACAAAGTTTAATAATATCCTCTCTGTTGTTTCCTGCTATTCCTGCTTTTTGGAACCATTCTGCTCTTGAAGCAAAATCGCCTGTTGAAGCGGCCTCTTCAGGCAACACACCATCTTCCGTATAGAAATGTTCAATGGTATATAGCGTCGGAGAAATAGCTGAAAATCCCCCTGCCCAAGAAGTCTTATTACCTGTTTGGAATATATGCGCCGGTATACGTCCCTGTATTCTTGAATTAATATTCTTACCGGTTAGCCCCCAGATTAATTCCTTATTATGCGGATAGCGGGAAGCAACCATATAACGAAGCATCATTACTCTTTCTTTGAACTCTCTGTTCTCCTGAATATTATTATCCTCCTTTCCCGGCACATAAGGTAACCACTTATCACTATTTCCCAGTTCTGTCTGATACAATGTCATATCAGAAGCTTCCGTTCCATAAAGACGGCATCCACCCTCATTAAGCGCAAAATCCAACGCCTTCTGACAGGCCTCCATCGCTCTTTCCCATTTTTTCTCATTATAACTGCTACTTACCAGTTCAATGCCATAATCATCCCGTCCGATAGATTCTTTATATTTAGCATCATCACCTACAAAAAAGTCTTTATCCCCGGGAGTATTCACTTTATTCTTCCATGAAGAAAAAGGGAATTGACCATTCCAAAGAGGAGAAGCAGCATACATCAGTACACGGGCTTTCAAAGCTTTAGCCATCGTAGAAGTAGCACGTCCCCATTCTGTTCCCTCACGGGTCGGCGGCAAATTCTGTGCTGCCAGATCAAGTTGATATGCAATCCAGTTAACACAATAATCATAATGATATCTTCCACCAAAGTCGGAAGAGGGAGTACTCTGAGGTACATATTCCGTAACAACAGGTATAGGACCGTATTTTCTCAGTAATGCAAAATGATAATAAGCAATTAAAAAATGAGCTTCGGCCAACCACTGTTCTTTTTCACCCGGTAACCATTCCTGCAATAAGGTTTCACCGGGATTATTTTCGACCTGACGTAAAAAAAGATAGCATTGACCAATATACTTATAATAATTACCCCAAAGTCCATCCGGATTGGCTGCCGAGACTAAATTATATGCATAATCATCCCAAAAAGCTCCACTATCGTTCCGCCATTCTATCGGCAGTGCAAACTCATCTGTGGAACCATTAAGAGCACTTGTGTGACCAATAGGAGAATCATCTTCCTGAAGTCCTGCATAACAAGTGAACAGAAATCCTAAAGTACTTTTCCGGGTCTTTGTGGCATCCTGTAGCCCTGCTTGTTCAGGCGGAACTACATCCAGATAATCACAAGAAACTAAATTAAATGAAAGAGCAGTCACAATCAGACCCACTCGAACTATATTTTTCAGAATATTCATATCTTCTATGATTTAGATTATTAGAAATTAAGTTGTAAACCTACATTGACCGTACGTTGCAACGGATAGCTATTCCAACTGCTCAATTCCGGATCCCACAAATCAAACGGGCTGAAACGAAGCAGATTCGCACCACTGACATAAATACGCCCATACGGAATTTTATAACCGATTTCCAGATTCTTCAGACGCAGGAAAGAACCATTACGCAACCAATAAGTACTGTTGACCGTATTATTACCTATATCACCGGTCGTCAATCCCAAACGCGGATATTCGGCATTCGGATTCGGATTATCTACCGACCAGTGATTATCTGCAATAAATTTCAACACATTCTTATTCGGTATACGATTCCCTTCAAGGAAGGGGTCCAAACCATTGATCAGAATGGAACGCAATGCCGAACCACTGAAGAAAATACCAAAGTCGAATTTTTTATAATTAATGGTACCACCGAAACCATATTGCAAACGTGGAACAGAACCGTACTTGGAAATCATACATTGGTCGTCTTCCGTTATTTTTCCATCACCATTCAAATCACGGTATTTGATATCACCGACCTTCGGAGTGCTATTTCCTACCATCTGTTCCGGGCTGTTATCTATCTCCTCCTGGCTCTGGAACAGTCCTTCCGAAATATATCCGGTCAATCTGGAATATGGTTTTCCTGTTTCCGACTTCCAAATAGTAGGATAATCCGGTTCGTCTTTATAAACCAACTTATTTTTATTATATGTCAGGTTAGCCTGAAAACTAGCCCCCAAATCTTTAGAGAAATTCTTATGATAATTAAGGCTG
>ENA-OPVH01000920-OPVH01000920.1-human-gut-metagenome-genome-assembly--contig:-NODE-920-length-16495-cov-2.025243_pt1 | contig 16495 bp, 14 predicted proteins | sample MGYA00241494_ERZ501980 | MGnify/ENA primary metagenome ERZ501980 (study PRJEB25962, sample SAMEA1964914) | human gut metagenome | biome: human gut; feature: human-associated habitat; material: faeces... | reverse complement strand
GCGCGCAAAGCGTACAAGCCCCTCAAGATTGAGAGGGAGGGGAGTTGAGACGGGCTTGCCCGCTTTGTCTTTTCAGAGAGCGGGTACTGCGTTACATCATTTCATAACAAGACCGTAACTTTTTATTTAAAAAATAATGGTTGAAAAAACACGAAGGATAGACTATAATAATATGTGATGTAAAATTTGAAAAAGATTTGTGGCACTGTGCTCCGGAAAATGGAGAAGCGGTGCGGAAAGCAGAAAGAGAATTTCGTCAGGAAGATGGAGAAGAAAGCATGAAAAAAAGAGGAGTCTGCGTTCTATGTGCGCTTCTGGCGGCAGCATGTTTCTCGGTGGCAGTACCGCCGGGACAAGTATTTGCCACGGAGCAGCAGGGAACAGAAGAGACGGAAGAATGGACAGAGGAAACGGAATATCCGGAATCTTATTTTCTGCCGATTGAGTCAGATACGATTGATGGATGGCCGGCAGGCCCTCAGGTCGAGGGGGAGGCGGCTGTTGTGATGGATGCCGGAACAGGCGCTTTTCTTTACAGCAAGAATATGAAGGCGAAGGAATACCCGGCAAGCATCACAAAAATCATGACCACGCTGGTGGCTCTGGAAAATGGTAAACTGGACAGTAAGGTGAAGTTTTCCGACTGGGCGGTGAACAGTCTGGAAGAGGGAAGCAGCCGTTTATGGATGGAGGTGGGAGAAAAGATTACACTTCGTCAGGCATTGTACGGAGTTATGCTGGAGTCAGCAAATGACTGTGCGAATGCGGTGGCAGAGAAAATCGGGGGTTCCGAAGAAGGATTTGCGGAACTGATGAATCAGAAGGCGGTGGAGCTTGGGTGTGTGAATACACATTTCGTTAATGCACATGGACTTCATAATGAAAATCATTATACCTGTGCATATGATATGGCGCTCATCGCAAAGGCGGCAATGGAAAATCCGGAATTTGCCAAAATTGCGAAGACGATAGAGTATATCATTCCTGAATCAAAGACGGTCAGCCAGGAGCATGTTCTGGTGAATCATCAGAAAATGCTTTATAAAGAAGGATTTTACTACAAGGGATGCCTTGGAGGAAAAAACGGCTTTACAGAAGCATCGCTGAATACGCTGGTGACGGTGGCAGAAAGAAAAGGAAGACGGCTGATCTGCGTCATTCTGAGAACAAACGGACCGGAAAAAATATGTTGGGAGACGAGAGACCTTCTGGATTACGGCTTCAAAAAGTTTACCTGGGAGGAAATACCGATTTCTGAAGGTGAAGTGACGCGGACAGATGTGATGAAAGATCCGGAATTTGGAAAAGCTTCTGTGATGCGGGCGGCTTCTCTGTCTGAGCCGATGATGTTTGTGGAAGATACCGCGGCGGTCGTTCTGCCGAAAGGTGCTGACATTGGCGAGGTGCAGCGGAGTTATGATGGCAATGGTTTTGTCTATACATATCACGGGTGGAAGGTCTCTTCCGTACCGGTATCTTTTAATACTGTAAATGTGGAGATCCCGGAGTGGCAGCTTATTAATACAGATCCGGAAGCGTCTCAGCCTGCGTCTGAGCCGGAGACGGAGGAACCGGGATTTGGTAAAAAGGCGGAGAATGCGTGGAAGGCAGGCACAGATAAGATAAAGACAGCCTGGGAAGATGCCTGGGACTGGATTTATGATCATGATATCGCTGCGGCAGTGGTGGGGATGATATTGATCCTGCTTTTGCTTCCCGTACTGATCATTGCCTATATCAGAAACCGCAGTTCCCAGCGGATTCGGAAGCAGCGCCAGCGGGAAAGAGAAGAGCGCATTAAGATTGAAAAAGACATAGACAGCAAGTCTGTCAGTGAGATCGAAGCAGAACTTCGGGCGGAGCTGGAAAGAGTTCGTCTGGAAGAAGAAAAGAAAGATGCTGAAAAACAGGAAATATTAAATAAGGAGGAATAAATTATGAATTGGGTATCACCAATCAAAGATGACGAGACATTGGAAAAGTTTAAACAGGAGCTGAGAAAGGTAGATGATAAGTACTATATCCTCTTCGAGATCGGTGTGGGAACCGGGCTGCAGCTCCAGGAGATTCTGAAATTTAAAAATAAGGATATCCGCGGAAAAGACAGTATTGAGGCTTGTATTGGTACAAAAAATATCAAACGTACCTTTAATATTCCGGAAGAACTTCAGAAGATCATTAAGGATTTTACAGAAGGAAAGGATCCCGAGGCATTTCTGATCCAGGGCCATGCAAGTTCCTCTGCGGCGTTATCCCGAGAGCAGGCTTACCGTGTATTTAAGAGTGTGGGAAAGAGCATGGGATTGAATTCTATTGGCGCACAGACCATGAGAAAGACTTTTGCCTGGAGATATTATAAGGCAACCAATGATATTTATTACCTCCAGAATCTTCTGAACCATGCATCTCCTTCCATTACCTACCGCTATATCGGTGAGAAACCGAATGTAGAGGTGGTATTAAAGAAAATGACGCCGGAGGAAAATGAGCGAAGCCGTTATGTCCTTTACAAAGATGGTACGGGAAAGAAGAGAATCAAGGCGCTGATGGATCTTTTGCAGTATCTGGACGGCGAACTGGATAACCCGACAAATAACGATGCCTTCTATGGCAGAGTGGACTGCCTTCTGACAGAGATGGAAGATCTGGCAGAAAACTTCAGAAATACGAAATAAGAAAATACCGGGATTTCAAATTTTTGAAATTCCGGTATTTTGTCTAAGGAAAGATTTTTTCAGAAAGTCAGCCTCTCCTTTTCTTTTTCAGTGTTTCTTTCCGAAGACGGATCTCTTCCGCTTCGGTATCGCTCATAAGCTTTAGGGTCTTAATACAGAAATATTTTCCTTCCAGAGTCTTCTTAATGTGGATCTTTCCGCCAAGCCAACCATGTTTTTCGCAGAAGGAAAGGCTGTAATAGTTGTTGTTTCCAGTCGAAAACCAGCGGATCTTCCGGCGGGCGTTTTTCTGGCAGAGACAGCATTTCGTGGAAGTGACCTTCCAGTCCTTCATGGTCTGGTTTTTTGAGAGAAATTCTCTGGATATAAAGCGGCTGTGAGTATCGTAAACAGCGTAGATCTCTTCTTTCCGGCTTTTGGGATTCTGATAATAATCAATGGAGAAATTTTTCAGAACATCTTCCGGAGAGAGATGTTTTAGTATTTCCGCTGTGTAAATGGCATCATTTAAGGCAGAGTGAAACGGCATACTTCCGGAAACGTGCAGAAAATCTGCTGCATATTCCAGAGAACGCCTGGTTTTTCTGTCTTCATATATAATGCTGAAAATCTTCTGAATATCGAAAAACTTCAGTGGTACACGGAAAGGATTTTCCAGCCCGTGGTAACACAGATTCCGCTGCAGCTCGTACAGATCCAGAGATCCCCAGGTACAGAAGCGTGCAGTTTTGCCGCACCAGATAAGAAAATCACGAAAAACGTCAGGAAATGTCCTGGCATTTTTCAACATGTCCATATCCATATGCAGAATTTCCCGGGTCCGGAAATGCATGGTTTTGTAGACAACAGGGCGGACCCTCTCTGAAAATCTGCTGATTTCCCGGTATTCGCTATCCAGTTTTACTGCCCCGATTTCTAAAATTTCAAAGGGAAGGGACTTATTCTCGAACTCCTTTCCCTCCGGGCATTGGTTCCACTCTAAATCAAATATGATATAATCCATAACAATAAGAGTATACACAAATCGGGAGAAAAAAACAAGGCAAGATAGTCATTCGTCACTTTGCACAATTAAAGATAAAATTTTCGTTAAAATAACCTAAGGTAAAAACGATTTTCATATTCATAAGCACATTTTACAATGGGAAAATAAAAACTTTGTTTATTTCTGGTATGGCTGAAAGAAAAGATTTCTAGTATACTAGGAACAGTTAAAAACGTAATCGAAATTTTTAGGAGGATTCGTAGAATGGCAAGTTTATCATTGCAGCATATTAACAAAACATATCCGAATGGATTTGAAGCAGTTAAGGATTTTAACCTTGAGATTGAAGATAAAGAGTTTATCATCTTCGTAGGTCCTTCAGGATGCGGTAAATCTACAACACTTCGTATGGTGGCTGGTCTGGAGGAGATCACAAGCGGTACATTAAAGATTGGTGACAAAGTCGTAAATGATGTTGAGCCGAAAGACAGAGATATCGCGATGGTATTCCAGAACTATGCTCTGTACCCGCATATGACCGTATATGATAATATGGCATTTGGTCTGAAGCTGAGAAAGGTTCCGAAAGATCAGATCGATAAGATGGTAAAAGAAGCAGCGAAGATCCTTGACCTGGATAAGCTGTTAGACCGTAAGCCGAAAGCTTTGTCCGGTGGTCAGAGACAGCGTGTAGCTATGGGACGTGCAATCGTTCGTGATCCGAAGGTATTCCTGATGGACGAGCCGCTGTCAAACCTGGATGCAAAGCTGAGAGTTCAGATGCGTATCGAGATCTCCAAGCTGCATCAGAGACTGGGCGCAACGATCATTTATGTAACACATGACCAGACAGAGGCTATGACGCTGGGTACAAGAATCGTTGTTATGAAGGACGGCGTAGTTCAGCAGGTAGATACACCGCAGAACCTGTACAATAATCCGGGCAACCTGTTCGTAGCAGGATTCATCGGATCTCCGCAGATGAACTTCATGGATGCCAAGGTTGAAGTGAAGGGCAGTGACGTAACACTTCGCGTAGGCAAGTTTGGAATCAAGCTTCCGGCTGCAAAGGCTAAGAAGCTGATTGATGGCGGATATGAAGGAAAGACTGTTGTTATGGGTATCCGTCCGGAGAATGTACATGATTCTGAAGAGTTCCTGAAGGCTTCTCCTGACACGGTAATTGAGTCCACTATCAGAGTATACGAACTGTTAGGTGCAGAGGTATTCTTATACTTCGATTTCGAAGGTGCCAGCATGACAGCACGCGTTGACCCGCGTACAACAGCAAGAACAGGCGATACTGTAAAATTCGCTCTGGAAGCTGATAAGATTCATGTGTTTGATAAAGAGACTGAGCTGACAATCACAAACTAATTTTATAAAGATTTACCCCTCCCAATGAAAGTTGGGAGGGGTTTTTGTCTTAGTATGCAAGGGTAACAGTTCAGCCATGTCTGATATTATGGGCGAATCATGCTTGCATGAGTGAGCACATAGTGTCAGACATGGCTGAACTGTTACATGCAAGGAAGGCTGCAGCGGGTATTTGACTTGAAAAATGACGGGAAATGCTTTAAGATAAAGAAAAAGTTCAAAACAGGAAAAGGAGTGGAAAAATGATATCAAGCCAGGTTTTACAGACAGTAATTGATGAATTAAGAGCAATCACCAGAATCGACTTGTGTATTCTGGATTTGGAAGGCCATATTATTGTATCTACATTTGCAGATGGAGTCATCCCGACAGAAGCTGGTAAATTATTTGCAGAATCGGCAGCGGACAGTCAGGTGATACAGGGATATCATTTTTTTAGAATAATGAACGATGGCATTCTGGAGTATGTGCTTGTTTCAAAAGGCGCTAATGAAGATGCCTATATGATCGGAAAAGTGGCAGTCAGCGAGATCCAGAATCTTTTGGTGGCATATAAGGAGCGTTTTGACAAAAATAATTTTATACAGAATCTTCTTCTGGACAATATGCTTTTGGTGGATATTTACAATCGCGCAAAAAAGCTCCATATCGAGGTAGAAGCACGCAGAGTCGTATTTCTGATTGAGACAAAACAGGAAAAAGACAGCATTGCGCTGGAGACTATGAAAACTTTGTTTGCATCCAGAACGAAAGATTTCATTACTGCCGTGGATGAAAAGAACATTATTATGGTAAGGGAGATGAAAGAAGAGGAATCCTATGAGGAACTGGAGGAGATCGCAAACGTTGTGCGGGATATGCTGAATTCTGAAGCGATGTCGGCTGTCCGGATCGCATATGGAACGATCGTTAATGAGATTAACCAGGTATCAAGATCCTATAAGGAAGCGAAGATGGCTCTTGATGTAGGAAAGATTTTCTATTCGGAGAAGGATGTGATCGCATACAATACTCTGGGGATCGGCCGCCTGATTTATCAGCTTCCTGTTCAGCTCTGCGAGATGTTTATGAGGGAAATTTTCGGAGAAAATCTGCCGGATACTTTTGATGATGAGACGTTGGTGACAATCAATAAATTCTTCGAGAATAACCTGAATGTGTCAGAGACGGCAAGACAGCTCTATGTCCACAGAAACACGCTGGTATACCGGCTGGAAAAGCTTCAGAAAACCACGGGGCTGGATATCCGTGTGTTTGACGATGCGCTTACCTTTAAGATCGCCCTTATGGTGGTAAGCTATATGAAATATATGGAGAGCCAGGATTATTAAAACAGGCGGCTGCCTGTGTAGAAAATGAGCCGGATGAACGTGCCTGTATGGGAATGGTTCATCCGGCTTTTTTTGCAGAAACCAGACCGTCTGCTGAGACGGAAACAATCTCCGGACTGCCGGTGCTCCGGGTAACGGACTGTGCAGCAGGAATCGTTTTTTGGATATAGCAGAGTAACGGATATACGCTTAACGGTAATATTTCAGTTAAACTGCAAAGCTTGCTTATAGTATAAATGTTTTTTTGGTGAAAGGATAGATATTTTTTTTTAAATGTTTTATAGTTTAAAAACAGGGGAAAACTAATGAAAATGAGAAAGGACAGAAAACAGATGGCGAAACGTATTTTAAATATGACACCGGGAGAGCTTACAGATCTGACGAAGGAGGAGCTGATCACTGCGATCGCAGGAAGTGAGGGCAGGGTACTGGCCAGTGAGACGATCGGGGTGACGATCCCTCTGCTTACAGATGTGACAAATGCTGAGTTTGCGGCATCGATGGGGGCAGATATGATCCTGCTGAACATGTTTGATGTGCAGGACCCGAAGATCATGGCCCTGCCGGAAGTGGCAAAGGAAGATACCGTGCGGGAAGTGAAGCGTCTGACCGGACGGATGGTAGGAATCAATCTGGAGCCTGTGGATGATGCGGCGGCATCGGAAAATGCGGAAACTTTGTGGGCGATGAGCGCCGGACGCTATGCGACGGTGGAAAACGCCATGCTGGCGCAGAAGATGGGTGTGGACATGATCGTACTGACGGGAAATCCGGGAAATGGCGTGAGCAACGAGGCAATCACATCATCCCTGCAGGCGATATCGGAGGAGATCGGAGATAAGATCGTGCTGGCGGCCGGGAAAATGCACGCATCGGGCGTGATCGGTGAAGGCGGCGAAAACATCATTACGAAAGAGGATATCAGGCAGTTTTCTGAGGCGGGAGCGGATATTATACTGATGCCTGCGCCGGGAACCGTACCGGGGATTACGACAGAGTATATCCGCAGTCTGGTGAGCTATGCGCACAGTCTGGGGAAGCTTACCATCACTTCCATCGGGACATCCCAGGAGGGTGCGGACACAGAGACGATCAAAAGGATCGCGCTGGAGTGTAAGATGACGGGAACGGACATCCATCATATCGGAGATTCCGGATATGTGGGCATGGCGCTGCCGGAAAATATCATGGCATACGGCGTGACGATCCGGGGAATCCGGCATCAGTATCATAGAATGGCACAGTCGCTGGGGAGATAGTTGTCAGATATGTTTTAGTTGAGATATAAAAGGAATGCCGCTTAAAAGTCATCCGCATGATACAAAGGAAAATCTACTTGCATTTTCTCCGCTGTACCTTTATACTTTAGGAAAAGTAAGAACAGGAGGAGATACCCATGGTAAAATTATACAATGGCGGAGCATATCTGGTAAACGGCACAGAAATTGTGGCGGATGGACAGGATGCGGCAGCTATATTGAAAAGTAAATTAGGCGATTGTGTTCCTTCAAAGTCGGAGGCTGCCAGGAACACGATCGCTTATGGTATTTTAAAGGCACATAATACATCCGGAAATATGGAGAAGCTGAAGATCAAATTCGATAAGCTGACTTCCCATGATATTACATTTGTGGGAATCATTCAGACGGCCCGTGCGTCAGGTCTGGAGAAGTTTCCGGTGCCTTACGTACTGACGAACTGCCATAACAGCCTTTGTGCCGTAGGCGGAACGATCAATGAAGATGACCACATGTTTGGACTGACCTGTGCGAAGAAGTACGGCGGCGTTTATGTACCGCCTCATCAGGCAGTTATTCACCAGTTTGCGAGAGAAATGCTGGCAGGCGGCGGAAGAATGATCCTCGGCTCTGACTCTCATACCCGCTACGGCGCATTGGGAACGATGGCTATGGGCGAGGGCGGTCCGGAGCTGGTAAAACAGCTTCTGTGCCAGACCTATGACATCAATATGCCGGGCGTGGTAGGCGTTTATCTGGACGGCGAGCCGGTTCCGGGCGTAGGTCCGCAGGACGTGGCGCTGGCAATCATCGGCGCTGTCTTTGCAAACGGATATGTAAATAATAAGGTGATGGAGTTCGTAGGTCCGGGCGTGGAGAAGCTGAGTGCTGATTTCCGTATCGGCATCGATGTTATGACGACAGAGACTACCTGTCTGTCCTCTATCTGGAAAACGAATGATGAGAAGATTCAGGAATTCTATGAGATTCATGGAAGATCGGAAGACTATGCGGCACTGGAGCCGGGTGCAGTTACCTACTATGACGGTATGATCTATGTAGATCTCTCCCAGGTTCGTCCGATGATCGCTATGCCGTTCCATCCGAGCAATACGTACACCATCGAGGAACTGAAAGCAAACCTGATGGATATTCTGGATGACGTAGAGAAGAAGGCTCTGGTAAGCCTTGACGGTGCGGTAGATTTCACGCTGAAGGATAAGGTGAGAGATGGAAAGCTCTATGTGGATCAGGGAATCATTGCAGGATGTGCGGGCGGCGGATTTGAAAATATCTGTGCGGCGGCAGACATCCTGAAGGGATGCAGCATTGGAGCTGATGAGTTTACGTTAAGTGTTTATCCGGCAAGTACGCCGATCTATGTAGAGCTGGCAAAGAATGGAAGGCTGGCAGACCTGATGCAGACGGGAGCCATCGTAAAGACGGCATTCTGCGGACCGTGCTTTGGAGCGGGAGATACGCCTGCAAATAATGCATTCAGTATCCGTCACTCCACCAGAAACTTCCCGAACCGCGAGGGAAGCAAGCTTCAGAGCGGCCAGATCTCTTCCGTAGCCCTGATGGATGCGCGCTCCATCGCAGCGACAGCGGCAAACAGGGGATATCTGACCTCTGCGACAGAGATTGACGCACATTTCAGTAATCCGAAATATTTCTTTGATAAGACGATTTACGAGAACCGTGTCTTTGACAGTCACGGCGTAGCAGATCCGTCCGTGGAGATCAAGTTCGGCCCGAATATCAAGGACTGGCCGGCAATGTGCGCCCTGACAGACAATCTGGTGCTGAAGGTCGTATCTGAGATCCATGATCCGGTAACGACCACGGATGAGTTGATTCCTTCCGGTGAGACATCTTCCTACCGTTCGAATCCTCTGGGACTGGCGGAGTTCGCACTGTCCAGAAAAGACCCTGCTTATGTGGGAAGGGCTAAAGAGGTGCAGAAGGCGGAGAAGGCAAGAGAAGACGGAAACTGCCCGTGTGAAGCGCTTCCGGAGCTGAAGCCGGTATGGGCTAAGATAAAAGAAAGCTTCCCGGAGATGAACGGGGAAAACACTGGCGTGGGCAGCACGATCTTTGCTGTGAAGCCGGGCGACGGCTCTGCCCGTGAGCAGGCGGCTTCCTGCCAGAAGGTTCTTGGCGGCTGGGCAAATATTGCCAACGAGTATGCGACCAAGCGTTACCGTTCGAACCTGATCAACTGGGGGATGCTTCCATTTCTGATCGAGAAGGGTGACCTGCCGTTTGCAAACGGTGATTATCTCTTCGTGCCGGATATCCGTAAGGCGGTGGAAGAGAAACAGTCAGAGATCAAAGCCTATGTCGTAGGGGAGGAACTGAAGGAGTTTACCCTGAAGATGGGCGAACTGACAGACGATGAGAGACAGATCATCCTGAAGGGATGTCTGATCAATTATAACAGGATTTCATAGTTTTAGCAGAGAAACAAACGGGACTTCCGCATGAAACAGAATGAATGCGGAAGTCCCGTTTTTGTATACCTTAGTATGCAGGAAAGTCGAGGCGGGCTTCTCTGCTCATGCCGCCAGCTTCACCTTCTCCGGGTGACGGTTCATCCAGAGGTAAGCGGCAATGCAGATCACAACGGACAGCAGTGAACCGATGGGCGCGGCACATCCCATGGGAAACAGAGTTTCCGGAAAATATTTCGAGGCCAGCCACGCCAGCGGAATACGGGCGCAGACGATCGAAAGAAAGTTATGTAAAAATGAGATATTCGACAGCCCGTATGCACAGAAATATCCGCTGAAACAGAAATGGATCCCTGCAAAAATGCAGTCCCATACATAACCTTTCATATACTGGGTGCCAAATGCGATCACCTCTGCGTCATCCGAGAACATTCCCACGGCAGCTCCGGCTGCAAACTGCATCAAAAGGGCGGCAAATGTTCCGAATCCCACGGTGATCATCACGGCGTATTTGAGCGTCTGGCGCGCCCGCTCATGCTTGCCGGCGCCGATATTCTGGGCGGAAAGGGCGGATACTGTGGACAGCATGGAGGAAGGGACGAGGAAAAGAATGCCGATGATCTTCTCCACGATTCCTACGGCTGCTGCATCGCTTAATCCGCGGCGGTTCGCAAAAATGGTAATAATGATAAAAGAAATCTGGATAAAGCCGTCCTGCACGGCAACGGGGATTCCTACCTTTAAAATGGCATGAAGCACATTTTTACGAGGCTTAAAATCATTTCTGCAAATTCCGGGGATCATGCGGCGATTCCGGATCACAGCAAAAGAAATGATGACGCTGGCTGTCTGGGACAGCGTCGTTCCCAGGGCGGCTCCGGCGGCGCCCAGATGCAGGACGCCGATAAACAGGTAGTCCAGTGCAATATTAAAGCAGCAGGCTACTGCAATGAAATACATAGGACTTTTGGAGTCGCCCATGCCCCGGAAAATGGAGCTGATAATATTGTAGGCCGTGATAAACGGGATGCCGATAAAGCAGATGGTCAGATACTGGACGGTGCCGGAAACAGCCTCGCCGGGTGTAGACATGACTGCTACGATCGGTTTTACGGCAAGGAGAAGCAGAATGGTAGCGAGGACGGAAAGGGACATAAATAGAGTTACCGTATTCCCGATCGCCTCGTCTGCCTGTCTGCTTTTCTTTCCGCCGACGGCACGCCCGATCATGACTGTGGAGCCCATAGCCAGCCCCACGATCATAACGGTCAGCATATGCATAACCTGGCTGCCGATGGATACGGCGGTGGTGCTGTCCACTCCGTTAAACTGTCCGATAATGAACAGGTCAGCCATGCCGTACAGCGTTTGCAGAAAATAAGAAAGTAAATAGGGCAGTGAAAAATACAGGATCGTTTTCCAGACACTGCCAGATGTAAGATTTCGTTCCATAATCGTCACTCCTTTTCTCCACACTATTTTATCAGAAATCAGTATAATGTCTATACCGTTCATGGAGAAATGGTCTATCGTTTTCTCTGTCCGTAGATTCTGGCAAGCTGTATCAGGATCTCTACCACTTTGTCCATGCCTTCTGCGGTGATATGTTCATAAGGTCCGTGGAAGGCATATCCGCCCGTGCCCAGATTGGGACAGGGAAGGCCCATAAAGCTTAACCTGGCGCCGTCCGTGCCGCCGCGTATCGGTAAAACTACCGGGGTTGTGCCGGAGTCTTTGCAGGCTTTCTGTGCGTTTTCAATCAAGTGGAAGCAGGGTCTGATCTTTTCTGCCATGTTGCGGTACTGGTCTTTGATGCGAAGGGCAACCGTATCTTTTCCGTATTTTTCATTGACCGCAGTGGTGATCTCCTGAAGGGTCTGCTTTCTCTTTTCAAAGCGTTCTGCGTCGTGGTCGCGGACGATATAGGACAGAGACGCTTTTTCACAGGTTCCCTCCATCTTTGTCAGATGATAAAAGCCCTCATAGCCCTCCGTGTGCGCCGGAGTTTCCTGCTCCGGGAGACGGGACTGAATCTCACACGCCACAGCTCCGGCGTTGACCATGATATCCTTTGCACTTCCCGGATGGACGTTGACGCCTGTTATCGTAAATACAGCGCTGCAGGCGTTAAAGTTTTCATATTCGATCTCGCCTTCGGCGCCGCCGTCCACCGTGTAGGCAAAGTCCGCACCAAAATTTTTTACGTCAAAGTGATCGGCGCCTCGTCCCGTCTCTTCGTCAGGGGTGAAGGCGATGCAGATCTTTCCATGAGGGAGCTTTTTCTTCTCCAGCTCCTCGATCATGGTCAGGATCTCCGCAATTCCTGCCTTGTCATCGGCGCCGAGAATGGTGGTTCCGTCGCTGGTGATCAGGGTTCTCCCTTTTAGTGACGAAAGATGGGTGAATACGGCGGGATCAAGGCTTCTTCCACTGTCCCCAAGGGAAAGCTCTGCGCCGTTATAGTGTGCATGGATGAGAGGATGAATCGGATGCTCCGTAAAGTCGGATACGGTATCCATGTGAGCGATAAAGCCAAGGCGTGTTCTGTCCTCATATCCCGGTGTGGCGGGGAGATATCCGTAGACATAGCAGGTCTCATCCACTTTTACATCGGAGAGACCAAGCTCCTTCATCTCATCCGCCAGAAGCTCTGCGAGGGCAAACTGGCAGCCGCTGCTGGGCGTGGCGTCGCTTTCTTCGTTGCTGGGCGTCATGACGACGGCGTATTTTAAAAGTCTTTCATATGCTTTCATGTTATAAAGTCCTTTCTTATTCCATTATCGTTCATTTCTTAGATAAACGGTAACTATTTTACATTTGCCTGAGGCACAAGGAAAGCACCTATGTAAATAGCTGCCTGTCCTATATTATAACCTGTGGAGGATAAAAAATATAGTGCAGCAAAATTTTTTAAATGTGTGGAAAGTAATCGCGGTTTTTGATAGAATGAGACAAAGGACAAATGAAATTTGCAGCATTGTGACGATCGGGCTGACAGAGAGCGGCCTGCGGGCAATCAGCCAGACAGTTTAAAAAGGAGAAAGGATGGTCGGCATATGGTTGATTTTACAGGGGATTCCGTATTTAATCTGAAAAAAATCGATGAGAAGGATATTCATAAAAGCGTTTATGCGCTCCTGATCACAGGAGAGGAGATTCTGGGGGGATACCGGATCGTCCGTGACCAGGTGGTGTTTACCACGAAGCGGATCATTACCCTTGATGTACAGGGGGTTACGGGAAAAAAGCAGGATATTTTCTGTATCCCGTATGCAAAGATTCAGTATTTTTCCGTGCAGACAGCCGGATTCGGAGAGATGATCCCGGACGGGAAGCTGACTTTGTATTTCATGGATGGAAATAAGATGGCGTTCGAGTTCAAGGATAACTGTAATATTCTGGAGATCGCAAGGATGATCAGTCAGTATACGATGTAAGAGATTTGAGGGAAAATGATCAGAAGCCGTCCCGAAACGGACGGCTTAAACTATGCCCGAAAGCCCCGATAATCTTTTGATACATGTTTTTTGTCGTTTATACCGGCGGTATTTACTTACAGAAACCGGGGATTTATACTGAAGATGCTTAGGGAAAGGAAAAAGGAAATGTATAAGATTGCAGTTTGTGATGATGAGAAAGCTGTGGCTTTACAGGTGAAAAAGCTGATCCTGGAGTGGAATCCGGAGGCGCAGGTGGCGTGTTATTCCTCCGGGGAGGAGTTTCTTTTGGATTACCGGCCCTGTCATGCGGTGTTTCTGGATATTGATATGAAAGGCATGAACGGCATCGAGACGGGAAAGGAGCTGCGAAAGAAAGACCGAGAGGTGAAGATCGTATATCTGACGGCTTACCGCGACTATGTGGCAGGAGCCTTTGCCGTGCATGCGTTCCAGTATTTGTTGAAGCCGGTGAACGCAAAGAGGCTGACGGCCGCGCTGGAAGAGATTTTCCGCTATGTGAAGGATCCGGAGAAAATGGCGGTTCTGGATTTCCGAACGGTGGAGGGAATCGTGTGTCTGCCGGTGGAGGACATCTATTACTTTGAGTACCGGAACCGGAAAATACGGATCGTGGCGAAAACAGAAGAGTATGAGATGGTAAATAAGATCGGCGAGCTGCATGAGAGGATGAAGAAATTCGGCTTTTCTATGCCCCATCAGAGCTTTGTGGTAAATATGCTCCATGTAAAAAATGTGAAGAGCGGGCAGATCTATCTGGACAATGGAATGGAGGTTCCCCTGTCCCAGAAAAAACAGAAACTCTGGAAACAGGAGCTGATCGCTTATCTGTCTGACAGGCTGGGGGAGGGACCGGGAAAGGAGAACAGATGTTAGATATTTTTTTAACCTATGTGTTTGTCCTGCTGGAGATCCTGGTCTTTACCGGGTGCGGGATCCTCATGGTGCGGATGATTCCGGAGAAAGTGGAGGGGCGCAGAAAGGAAAGAATTTTTGCATGGTGCGGTTTTGCGTTGCTCTCCGTGCTTCTTCCGAACCTGGGAAGGGATGATGTCCTCACCATGGCGGTTCTGACTGCTTACTATCTGGCGACGGGATGGTTTCTGTATCACAGGAGCAAGACGGGGCTTCTTTATCAGCTCATGTATATGGTGATCATGTACGGGGTACAGGTGGTCGCTATCTTCTGCAGCCTCCACCTGGCATTCTCGTTCGGGCTGGAGCCGTATACCGGAGCTTATATCCGGTCGCTGATGAAGGATGTATTCCTGTTTCTGGCGACTATGCTGATGGGCGGGATCCTGAGCAGGCGTTATATGGAGGACAGGAAGGGATTGAAGCTGCGGGGAATGCTGTTGGTTCCTGTATTCAGCATAGCGCTGATTTTTGTCTATATTATATCCGGGGAAGTGTTTTTTGCCCAGCATGGTTACGGTCTGCTCATAGCCTTCTGCGCGATGGTGCTGGTGATCAACTTTTATTGTCTGTACTTCTGGTATGATGTGGCGGCAAATCAGGAGCTGAAGCACCGGGTAGAGATGATGGAAAATCAGAATATGCTGACGCATCAGTATTACCGGGAGCTGGAGGAGAATTACAACCAGTCGCGAAAGATCATCCACGATATCCGGAACCATATGTATGCTCTGGAGCAGGCTGCCCGCATGGAACAGACCGGGGACTATTTTTCGGACGTTCACGAGATGCTGAATTCTCTGGGGCTGAAGTTTTACTCCGATAACCGGATGCTGAATATTGTGCTGAATGATAAGCTCAAGGGACTGACGGAGGAGCAGGCAGAGTGTTCACTGGGCGGCATTGATCTGAACTTTCTCTCGGATATGGATATTACGACAATTTTTTCGAATCTTCTGGACAATGCGGTGGAAGCAGGAGGGGGAAGAGAGGATTTCCGGCTGAAGATCAGAGGAGAACAGATTCAGGATTTTACGATCGTAAAAATATGGAATTCCTTTTCGGAGGGAGAGTCTCAGGCAAAAAAAGGAAAGCATGAAGGGCTGGGGCTTGAAAATGTAAGGCAGGCGCTGGAAAAATATCACGGAGAGCTGGAGGTGGCGAAGGAAGAACAAACCTTTTCTGTCACGCTGGTATTTCCGGGACAGCAGTAAAAAGAAAGGATGGGACGATTTATGAAGAAATGGATCAAAGGGATGATAGCGGCAGGGATCCTGGCGGCGCTTTTTCTGACGGGATGTTCGCAGAATCAGCTTTCGGACAAGTTTGATGAGGAGACGGTAAAGGAAGAGGCGGAGAAAGCGGTAGAACTGTTCAATGAAAGGGACTATCAGGGAATCCTTGATATGGGTGATGAAAACATGAAAAACGGCATTACGGCGGAGCAGTTTGCCGAAGCCTCCGATCCTTATCTGGACAAATGCGGAGAATTTCAGGAGATTGGGAAAACAGTGGTGCTGGGCTCCTCGGACAAGGAGACGGGAAAGGAGTTCGGCGGCGTTGTCATGATCGGAAACTATGAGGAAGGAAAGATACAGTTTACCATTGCGTTTGACGAGGATATGAAGCTGGTACAGTTTTTGATTAAATAAAAAAGGGGGAGCAGGGCGATGAATGAAAAAACAGAGAAGAAACGGCTGCTTATTTTTGTACTTGTCGCATATGGCATTACGTTTCTGATGGGATTTTTGATGTGGTATGGATGCGGAAAGCAGATAGATCTTTATGCGTTCCCCGCTGCCCAGATGCTGTATCCGGCGGCCGGAGTGATGCTGGGGTATCTGCTGACGAGGAAAAGAGATAAGGATCTGCCGAAGTGGTTTTTCCGGTTTTTCCTGTTTCTTACGGCAGTTATGGTGGTGATCGCAGTGCTGTCCGTGCTGCTGCCGGATCAGCTTGCAGTGTTTTCCGGCACAGCCGTTTCGTTATGGCTTCTTATCAGCCAGTATATTCTGGTTGCCGGAAGCCTGATCGGATGGATCTTTTATCTGGCGGCAGGGAAA
>ENA-OPVH01000919-OPVH01000919.1-human-gut-metagenome-genome-assembly--contig:-NODE-919-length-16496-cov-2.243294_pt1 | contig 16496 bp, 19 predicted proteins | sample MGYA00241494_ERZ501980 | MGnify/ENA primary metagenome ERZ501980 (study PRJEB25962, sample SAMEA1964914) | human gut metagenome | biome: human gut; feature: human-associated habitat; material: faeces... | reverse complement strand
ACTATCTGATGGGAGATATCGCGAGACTCCATTCTGCAGTCATCGCCTATGCGAGAGATTTTATGATCGACAGGGGATTTACCTACTGCGTACCGCCTTTCATGATCCGCAGCGATGTGGTGACAGGTGTTATGAGCTTTTCAGAAATGGAAGCCATGATGTATAAGATTGAGGGGGAAGATCTGTATCTGATCGGAACCAGTGAACACTCTATGATCGGAAAATTTATTGACACGATTCTTCCGGAGGAAACGCTGCCGAAGACATTGACCAGCTATTCTCCTTGCTTCCGCAAAGAAAAAGGTGCGCATGGAATCGAGGAGAGAGGCGTATACCGCATTCACCAGTTTGAAAAGCAGGAAATGATCGTGGTATGTAAGCCGGAGGAAAGCAAGATGTGGTATGACAGGCTGTGGCAGAATACCGTAGATTTGTTCCGTTCTCTGGATGTTCCGGTTCGTACACTGGAATGTTGTTCCGGCGATTTGGCAGATCTGAAGGTAAAGTCTTGCGATGTGGAAGCATGGTCTCCGAGACAGAAGAAATATTTTGAGGTAGGAAGCTGCTCAAACCTGGGAGATGCACAGGCGAGAAGACTGAAAATCCGCGTATCAGGCGAAAGTGGAAAGTATTTTGCACATACACTGAATAATACGGTAGTAGCGCCGCCAAGAATGCTGATCGCATTCCTGGAGAATAATCTGAATGCAGACGGAAGCGTAAAGATTCCGGAGGTACTTCAGCCATATATGGGCGGTATGAAAGTAATGATGCCGAAAAAATAGTTGAAGGAAAAGACAATGAAGCATGGGAGGTAAATATGCACAGTTATCTGAGGGCGATTGGTTTCAGCGACATAAAAGATGGAAGTGACATAAAAGATGTTATTCATGATGTTTTCTACGAATACGATGAAAGAAACGCCGTAAGAGAGGATAAAGGCCGTGCTTTTGTGGAATATTCGAAAGCATTTGGACCGGATATGGGGATAACTGTCTGCGGAAGTCTGGACAGAGAGGGATTTCATCAGGAATACTATTTTCCTTATCTGAAAGGCAATGGAATTACCACAGAGGAGGATCTGGTGATAGAGAAGAGAGGGGAAAGTGAATCCTTTTGTGGTATATGTGAAGATATGCGGGTAGGCGTTTCCCTGATTTTCTACTTGCGGAATGCAGCAGAATATAAAAAGGAAAGCGTTCTTGGAAAACTTTTGAATCAGAAAATCAGCACTACCTTTTCAGGGCTTTCCCTGCAGGGGAAGATTCTGCTTCCGGTTTTAAAAAATGAAGAACAGATAAGGACAAACAGAGAGGCCGATAGAAAGAGAAGCCGTCTGATTGCAGAGGCCAGAAAAGGAGATGAGGCTGCCATCGAGAGTCTTACGTTGGAGGATATCGATATGTATACGATGATCTCCAGACGTGTGCAGGATGAAGATGTGTTCAGTATTGTGGAAACATATTTTATGCCTTACGGCGTGGAGTGCGACCAGTATCATATCCTGGGTGAAATCAAAAGTGTACAGAAGATCAAAAACGAATATACAGAGGAAAAAGTATGGCGCATGAATCTGGAGTGCAATGATATGAATTTTGATGTCTGCATCAATGGAAAAGATCTGGTTGGAGAGCCGGAGGTGGGGCGGAGATTCAAGGGGTCTGTCTGGCTGCAGGGGTATGTGAACTTCCCGGAAGATTAAAAAAATACTTGCGGAAAGGCTGCCTGTTGTGGTAAAATAATACCTGTTCAAAAATAGCCGGAATGGTTGGCTGTTCCGGTTATCATAAGTTCCCTTAGTAAAATGGATATTAAGGAACCCTCCTAAGGTTACGTTGAAACATACAACTGATGATTTGGGGGCAAACGTCAAAAACTAAATATTTTGTAATGTTCCTATAGCTCAGCAGGATAGAGCGTTCGCCTCCTAAGCGAAAGGCCGCGCGTTCGAATCGCGCTAGGAACGCCAGCTACTAACAGCCAGAAAATCCTTTAAAATCAAGGGTTTCTGGCTTTTCTTATGTCTCCGAATCTCAGATAAAAAATCCAATTTGGCACTAATTTCATTAGCAAAAACGCGATTCTGCTAATGAAATTCAAAGTAAAAGTAATAGAACTGCGAACCATTTGCCGAAATTAGCCAGCTAAGAATTAGCAAGAATTTTCGACTCCCAGCTAAGAAATCGGGGTATCTTGCTAATAAGACCCTTTTTGCTGCTAAAATGCCTGCTAATGGAAAAGTTGTATATTTCGAGTACAAAAAGAATAAGAGTTGCACTTATCAGCCGTTTGGTTTATTCCAAGCGGCTTTTTTAATGCTTAAAATCACTGGCCATTCCTTGTCTTTGGGATGGCCTTATTTTATTTCAAAGTCCAGCTAATAAATGTCAATAGGTAAATGAAAAATTTTTTCTCTTAAAAAAGGGTACACTTACCCCTTGGTGAAAATATCATTTTTAAAAAGATATTGATTCATTGAAATAACAGTATTTTATGCCGCTATGTCGCATTTAGCAGCATTGTATTGTTTGATATGATCCTCTGGAGAGATGATTTCAAAAGGTTTATTGTCTCTAAGAATTGCAAATATCATGTTACACACCTTGTGTGAAACAGCACCCATTGCAACAAGCTTTGGCTTTGCTTCACATTTTTGAGATAGTAATCGCGAAGTACCGGGTTCTTAGCTTCGCCTGTACGAGATGTACTGATGCTCTGTAGAGTCAGCGTGTGAATGATTCGCCTGGCGATGGCAGATCCTCTTTTGGACATTTGGATTTTGGTTCCTTCGAACTTGCCAGATTGTTTTACCGCCGGATCAAGACCAAAATAAGCAAAGAGTTGTTTTGGATTTGAAAATGCAGAAAAATCACCAATCTCTCCCATGAGAGATATGGCAGACAGGAAACCGGCACCTTTAAAGGTCTCAATCAGATGAATCTGTTTTACAAAATCAGTATCTTCATTGGAATCAATCAGCTCATGCATGGCATCAAGTATGCAATCGATTTCTTCGTCATAAGGACAGATACTTATGGAGAAGCTTGTGGGAGTGTTTTAAACAAAACAATTCTATAGAACATCTTCACGCTGGTCGTGGATCAGGAAGGTTTCAAGGCCGGCTTTAATAAACTGATCAATGGTTTGCTGTATCCTGCTCCAATCGGTGCATTGATTTTTCAACATCATGCGGTTGATGGCCAGGCAGCCATTCATCTGAAAGTAGAAAACTGCCTCCGCCTGTTCAAAGGTCAGGAGGCTGTTTTGCATCAGGCGTGTAACGAAATTTTCTTTACCCAGGTCGGCAATTTTTTCCATTAAACGGGCAGAGGTCACATCATCAAAAAAGAGTACCTGATAATGGGGAGAGGTGCGGATCTTTTCGCAGAACGGATACGTGCAGGCCAGCTTACAGGGGCATAGGATATGATCCAGGACACTTGAGGTATCGGAAAGAAAATCTTCCAGAATATCATTCAGCACATCATCTATATCGTAGTAATGAAGGTAGAAGGTTCCGCGGTTCATCTCTGCCTGTCTGCAAATTTCCGTGACTGTGATTTTACTGTATGGTTTTGTTTTCAATTCTTCTAATAAAATATCTTTAATGGTCTGGCGGGTGTATCTGGTACGCCGGTCCATTTTTTTGGGCTTTTCCATAGAGTTCTCCTTTTTATGAACAATTTTCGGATTCTGTCCAGAAACCTGTCAATGTGAAATAATTGACGATTGAACTTTTATACTGGCTTATTATAATGGGCTTGACATTAAAAATCAACAGCATGTTCAGAAACAAAATAGATTGTACATAAGGATGGGAAAAGAAGTGGAGAAGAACTGGATAGAAGCAGAAAAATATTTGAAATCACAGGAAATGGATCCTGAGCTGATTATGGAACTGAAGAAGTTCAGAGAATCTTACCCTGTAGATGAACTGGTAAAAGAACGGGTGGCTATGCCGGATATTTTCTTTTATGGGAAGGATATCCTTGAAATGTCCGTGGCGTCTCTGCTGCAGGGGGATAATCTTTTGCTCTCAGGGGCTAAGGCAACAGGAAAAAATGTGCTTTGCGAAACTTTGGCGTGGCTGTTCGGCAGGCCGGAGTATGATATTTCCTTCCATGTAAACATGGACAGCGCCTCTTTGATCGGGACCGATACCTTTGTTGACAATGAAGTCCGCCTTCGGAAAGGGCCGATCTGCCAATGCGCTGAATTTGGCGGGTTTGGAATACTGGATGAGATCAATATGGCAAAAAATGATGCGGTTTCTGTACTTCATGCCACGCTCGATCATCGCAGGAGGATCGATGTCCCCGGTTATAGCCGGATTTCTCTTCATCCGGCAACCCGGTTTATCGGCACCATGAATTATGGATATGCAGGGACAAGGGAGTTGAATGAGGCGCTGGTGTCCCGGTTTATGGTAGTAGATATGCCCGCTCTGGACGGGGACAGCCTTCTCTTTTTACTGAAACAGCATTTTAAGGATGCAAAGAAAGAGGCTTTGGAAGCGTTCGCCGGACTGTTTTTGGATCTGCAGACAAAGGCATACCACGGAGAAATTTCCACAAAATCCCTGGACCTGAGAGGGCTGATTTCTGCCGTGAAGGCGATGAAAAGCGGTCTTTCCCCGATTCGGGCAATCCGTATGGGAATTGTGAATAAAAGCTTTGACGTGTTTGAAAAAGAGATCATAGAGGACGTGGCAGTCACACGGATTCCGTCCTCGTGGACCAGGAGCGATATATGGGAGTAGACCGTATGCAGGATGGAAAAGGTGAACAAATAGAAGAACAGATGGAGGAACACCGGTTAGAAATTGAGAACCGGATCCGGAATCTGTTCTGGACGGTCAGCGGCGATTATTCCCTGGAGTTTGAACCGGATGTGGAGGACTATGCAAGGTTAAAGAACATGGCACTTTATGAAGCCATCAAGCAGGGTGCGTTTGCCAGACATTTTGACCAGGAAAAGCTGGGACTGTACCTGATGAAGAAGCTGTATCTTTCGGCAGACGAGGGATTGCTTCTGGAGCTGGCCCGTTTGTGCATCGATGCAGTTGTTTATCCGTTCCTTCAGAAAGAGCGTTTCGGGACAGAAGAGATCAGGGCGCGTGCATTCCGGGAATGGCTGAAGGATGCCGGGGAAAGCCGCGAAGCAGATGGAGAACATGTGCAGGCAGGGAAATCTCCGGCCGCAGATGCTATCCTTGCGCAGGCGAAGGAACTGTACATGCGTCAGGCTTTGCAGGAATTAAAGCACGGTGAGAGAATAAGCGTTAAGGAATCGGCGGCAGTCCAATCTGTGAAGCGTACTTCGAAGGAATACGGCAGTGAAAACAACCAGTGCATGAAAAGCAGGGGAAGCGCTGCATGCCGGGCACAGGCAGGGCATGTGGCGGATGAAATTTTTGCGTTGGAACATGTGCAAAATACAGATGATGTGATAGCGGCCATAGAAAAAATATATAACAGTATCCTTGATCCTTCTTTTGAAAGCAAAAATGGCGATCTTAAGCAGGTTTTAAAGATTCCTGTTATGTCACTTGCACAGGATGCCTGGCAGGAATGTATGTCAGATGAACAGATGGAAGGGATTATCCAGAAATATCTTTCCAGCCTGAAGAAGAAAATGATGAGCCTGGAGATAAAAAAGAACAGGAAGAAACGTGTATTTTCAAACGGTGAATCAAAGGAAGAAGCAGCAGAGCCGGAAGAAATCAATCCCCAGGCAGCGAAAAGGATTCGGGAATATGTAGAATTAAATTATGGGAAATCTTATCTGACCGCACTGGAGCAGGAACGGATGAACCGAAGATTCTGTAATGGAATTCATAAAGGCTGCACGTTGTATCTGACAGACGGAATTCTTCAGAATCCTGTCATGAAGAATAATCAATACCGTTTCTCCCAGCTTCAATATGAAAAAAACAAAATGTATTATGGGAGCAATCATTGGATTATAAAACGGAACATTACGATTCTGGCAGATTCTCTGAAAAAGTCATTTGTACTCAGAAACGATGACAATTATAGCCGGTCCGTAACAGGAAAGCTGGTTCCAGGCAGGTTGTGGAAAGTCACACGGACAAAGGATGAGAAGCTGTTTGACCAAAAGAAAAAGTCGGAGAGTTCGGAATTTGTTGTGGATATCCTTCTGGATTCCAGCGGCTCGCAGGCGAAAAGACAGTCTCAGGTGGCGGCGCAGGGCTATATCATCAGCGAAGCATTAAGTGAGGCAGGGATACCGCATCGTGTTTCCGGTTATTGTGCTTTTTGGGGCTATACAGTACTTCAGAGATTTCGTGATTATGAGGATGCAAGGGAAGCAAACAGCCGGATTTTTCAGTTCCGGGCTTATGCAAATAACAGGGACGGGCTTGCGCTGAAAACAGTCTGTGCGTCTCTTTTGGAGCGGCCGGAAGAAAATAAGATTTTGATTGTTTTAAGCGACGGAAGGCCATGCGATATGAGTGTCAAACGTCCGGGGCTCAGGCAGCCAGCCATCTATGATGGGGAGGAAGCTATCAAAGACACCGCCACAGAAGTGCGCAGAGCGAGAAACCAGGGAATCTGTGTGATAGGGGTTTTTGTGGGAAGTGAAGAGGATCTTTCCGCAGAAAAACGGATTTTTGGGAAGGACTTTGCGTATATCCGGAATATCAGTAATTTTTCACGTATCGTAGGTACATTTTTGCGCAGGCAGATCGATGCGGAGTAAGTCAGACGGGCAGGCTTGCCCGCCTGGATGATTGCCCGTGAAAATAGAAGGAGGAAGAGAGTATGGGTAATATTGAATTTGCAAATTGTCAGGACATAAGGAACCAGAAACGAATCCTGGAGCTGGACTGCCCGAAATGCCATGAACCGGGAGGCATTGAGGTTTTTGTGAAGGATGGAACGACGGTAGGCGACAGTGAATGCGCAGCATGCGGCTATATCCTGCCGGAAGGAACAGAGCTGGAAGAAGAGTAGGAAGGAGCAGAGAATATGGGACATATCATAGCAGTGGCCGGGAAAGGCGGCGTAGGAAAGACAACATTATGCGGATTGCTGATCCAGTATTTGTGCGAGAGCGGAAAAAAGCCTGTGTTGGCAGTGGATGCAGATGCGAATTCAAATCTGAATGAGGTTCTCGGAGTGGAAGTAGAGGTTACATTAGGGGAACTGCGGGAAGAAATCGAGCGGGCAGGAGTAGATAGCCGTTATCAGATCCCAGCGGGAATGACGAAACAGGCATATCTGGAAATGCGGCTGGCGGATGCGGTTGCGGAGGAAAATGATTATGATTTGATGGTGATGGGACGGACCCAGGGGCAGGGCTGCTATTGCTTTGTCAATGGTCTGGTCCAGACACAGATCCAGAAGCTTCAAAGCCATTACCCTTATGTGGTGGTGGATAATGAGGCTGGCATGGAGCATATCAGCCGGGGTCTGATTCCATCTATGGAAACGGCGATTCTGGTCAGCGACTGTTCGAGACGGGGTGTGCAGGCGGCAGGAAGGATTGCGGCTCTGATGGGAGAACTGAATTTCAAACCCAGGACAGTGGGCCTGATTGTGAACCGTGCGCCGGAAGGAGTGCTGGATGAGGGCACGGTGGAAGAAATCAATAAGCAGGGGTTAAACCTTCTGGGAGTAGTTCCTCATGATTCTAATGTGTATCAGTATGACTGTGATGGAAAGCCGATCATCCAGCTTCCGAAGGAGTCACCAGTGCGAAAGGCGCTTCATGATATCGTGCAGAAACTGGGACTGTAGGGGGCAGGAATATGCGCTTGGAAAAATTACAGGATTGCCTGCGCCGGAAGGGCTGGAAATACCAGTATACGGAAGAAGCAGGATGCGGAAGCATTGACTGGGAATACAGGGGGCTTATGTACCATGTATGGGAATTTTCGGAAAACGGTGCGGAGAGCAATGTAAAAATAGCAGGAAAAATGGAAGATTATACTGGAAATTATGAAGAGAAAATCATAGAGATCATAGAAGGATGGGGGTAAGGATTTGAAGATTGCGGTAACTGGAAAAGGTGGTGTCGGTAAGACTACAATTGCGGCGGTGCTTGCAAGGCTTTACGCTGAAGAGGCGCAAAGAGTGATTGCTGCGGATGCAGACCCGGATGCGAATTTGGGGCTTGCCCTTGGGTTTCCGGAAAAACTGTTGGATGAGATCGTCCCGATCACAACACTGAGAAAGCTGATCGAAGAAAGAACTGGCGCAAATGAAGATCATACATTTTATAAATTGAATCCCAAAGTCGATGATATTCCTGATACTTATGGAAGGGAATACAATGGAGTAAAACTTATTTTGCTGGGTACTGTGGAGACGGCGGGCGGTGGCTGTGTCTGCCCGGAAAATGCGATTTTAAGAAGAATCATCAACAATCTGGTACTGCACCGGAAGGATGTTGCAATCCTGGACATGGAGGCTGGTCTGGAGCATTTTGGAAGGGCCACTACACAGGGCGTGGATCAGTTTATTGTGGTGATTGAACCCGGTTCCAGAAGTATTCAGACATACAGGAATGTAAAACGTCTGGCAAAAGACCTGGGTGTAGCTAAGGTCGGTGTGATCGCCAACAAGGTGAGAAATGCGGAGGATGAGCGTTTTATCCTCGATAACATTCCTGGGGAGGAGTTTCTCGGATTTGTACATTACAATACTGAGGTCGTGGATGCGGACAGGAATAGCGTTTCCCCCTATGACTTCAGCAGGACAGTGACAGAAGAGATCAGAAAGATAAAGGAAAGGATTAAAGGATAAACATGAAGATCGCAGTTTGTGGAAAAGGCGGATGTGGAAAAAGTACAGTAACCACATTATTAGGAAAAGAGCTTGCAAGGGTGGGACAAAAGGTGCTGATCATTGACTCGGATGAGTCGAATTATGGACTGCACCGTCAGTTGGGAATGGAACTTCCGAGAGATTTTACGGAATATTTCGGCGGCAAGGACAAGGCTTTTAAAACGATGATGACAAGCGGTATTCTGGAACAAATGAAGCTTTCTGCTTTTGCGAAAAAATTCTTTTCTGAGGAGTGGACGTTTTCGGATATTCCGGAAGAATATTATGAAAAAAAAGATGGCATCATGCTGATGTCGGGCGGTAAGATACGAAAAGCAAATGAAGGCTGCGCCTGCACCATAAACAGTATCATCGAGCAGTTTGTTTCGCACTTGCAGCTAGGGGAAAATGAGACAGCACTTCTGGATATGGAAGCTGGCGTGGAGCATTTTGGAAGAGGAACAGACAATAGTGTGGACAAGATTGTAATGATTGTTGATCCCTCCTATGAATCGCTGCGGCTTTCCGGAAAGATCAAGGATCTGGCAGAAAGTATTGGAAAACCGGTTTATTATGTTTTAAATAAAGTGACAGAGGAAAATAGAGCATTCATGATGGATGCGGTTGCGGATCGGAATGCTGTGGCAGCCTGTATTCCTTTGACGCAAAAAATATCGGAAGCAGGTTTGTGTGGGAAAGAGCTTGTTCAAAGAGAGCCGGAAGTGGAAAAGCTGGCAAAAAGACTGCTGAGTGACAGATAGAGGAGAATCATTTTGAAAGAGTCATATAACAAAAATAATTTGGTGGAACAGCCATATGAATATTATCTGAAGCAGTATCGGAATATGAATCCTGAGCTAATAAGCAGCAGGCTGGGATTTCCTTATTCTGAGGTAACAGGAAGCTTTCAAGTGCGCTTTATGGGAAACTTATATAACATCACGCATCCGGATTATCAGATTACCGCACAAGACGAGGGGGAAAGAATTTATACATTGAAGGAAGATGTACATGCGCAGATTCTGCTGCTGAGGTATATCACAGACGGTGACTATATGGAACCGTCGAGGTCTCTTTCTTCCTACTTTGTTTGATACCAACATTTTATCACAGAAATAAATTAATTGGAAAGCAAAAACGGATTATTGCGGAAGAATCAAAGAGTCCCGGAATAATCATAGATCAAGGGTTTCTGGCTGTTCTTATGTTGCCATGCATGCGTGAAAAGGTCCGGTGGACCTTTTCTTAGTCTCCGAATCTCAGATAGAAAATCCAATTTAACACCAATTTCATTTCCGCGAAGCAATAAGCCAAGTGATCATGCTTGCATGGGCATTTGGCGAATGCCGCGAAAGTCAGATATTCGATAGAATATCTGACTGGCAAAAATGTGATTCTGCTAATGAAATTCAAAGTAAAATAGTAGAACTGTTTTTTTGCAGATTTTTACATTGCAAATTTTTATGAAAAAAAGCTGGCCGCATGGTATAATGTGGTTTATCAGAGGAAAGCCAGGTACGGAACGGAGAAAAGCGGAGTATTTGGTTTCACCTGAAAAGAATTTCCCGCGATGTATTGGGAGGAGGCAGACGAATTGGAAGAAAAGACAACACAAATATTCAGGGATGCGCCGGTGCCAAAGGCAGTCATCAGCAATATTGTACCATCAATTATCAGTATGATCATGGTGTTAGTATATAATCTGGCGGATACATTTTTTATCGGACAGACGAAAAATGCTTATATGGTGGCGGCGGTTTCCGTGGCCACACCGGCGTTTTTGTTTTTTATGGCAGTGGGAATGTTGTTCGGCATCGGCGGCACGTCCCTTATTTCCAGATTGCTGGGGGAGGGACGCAAGGATCGGGCCAGACAGACTTCAGCATTTTGTTTTTGGACAGGACTGACCATAGGAGTGATTGCTATGGTGGGAATTATACTTTTTGCCAGACCTCTTTGCATGATGATCGGAGCCAGTGATGACACCATCGATTATGCTTACCAGTACCTGGTAATTGTGTCCCTGGGAATTCCGGGGCTGATCGTGAGCAACAGCTTTAGCAATATTATTCGTGCGGAGGGGAGTCCCAAAACTGCCATGGCCGGAATGATTATCGGGAATATGATGAATGTGGTGCTGGACCCCATTATGATCCTGGCCTTTGGATGGAATGTGGCGGGAGCCGCCATTGCCACTGTTATCGGAAATCTGTTTTCTGCAGGCTTTTATATTGCCCATCTGGTATCAAAAAAGGCCGTTTTATCCATTCAGCCAAAGGATTATCAGGCCGGCACTGGCATTGCTGCGGGAGTCATGGCTATTGGAGTTCCGGCTTCCCTGAACAGTATTTTGCTGAGTGCCTCCAACATTCTGATCAATAATCTGATGGTTAGATACGGTGATATGGCGGTGGCCGGTTTGGGTGTGGCCATGAAGGTAAACATGATCGTTGTCATGCTGTTGATCGGCTTGGGAACAGGAATTCAGCCGTTGTTGGGCTACTGCTTTGGTGCGGGAAACCGTCAGCGCTATCTGGCAGTACTGAAATTCTCTCTTGGTTTGGCATTTGTTCTGAGCGTTGTAATGACGGCTATCTGCTATTTTGGCGCTGGACCGCTGGTAAGCGCATTTCTGGAGGAACCGGAAGCCTATGAGTACGGTATCTCCTTTGCCAGAACTTACATTTATTCCGGGCCAGTGATGGGAATCCTCTTTGTATTCATGAATGCTATACAGTCTACCGGAGCCGCTCTTCCTGCTTTAATTCTGTCCATCAGCAGACAGGGATTATTGTATATTCCCACTCTGTTTTTGTTTCGGGGGATCTTCGACACCCCCAGAATGCTGGCGGCGGCTCAGCCGGTTACGGACTACATGGCGACGGCGCTGGCGGTGGTGCTGTTTTGCTTCACCTACAGGAAATATTTTAAAAGGATGGCAGCCATAACGAATGCCTTTTAAATATCCTGCAATCTGGAGATGAGATTGTGATAAGCGATGCCATTGAACAGGTAATCAACAAGCATACGAAGCTGGTCTTTGCTGAGACGACCGGAAATCTCGGACTGGGGTATTAAAAATGAAAGAAAGGAAGTAAAGCTGTCAGATATTGCAAGTGCTCTGGATGTCAGTGTCATCAGTGTGTCGAATGCTTTGAATAACAGGAAGGGTATCAGTGAAGAACTGAGACGAAAAGCAAAAGAGAAAGCGGATGAACTGGGCTATAAACTATCTGCAACAACAGATGGTAAAGATTTAATGGCTCCAACAACCCATAGCAGTATTACTGGAATCAAAGGAGATAATAAAAAAGTTGGTGGAATTACAAAAATAAAGAGCAAATATTGTTTGCGAATAAAATGGTTCAGGAGGTTTGATGATTGTTACTATTTTCAACGATATTAAATATTACTGAAAATTTAAATAAAGAGAGGTTTCTTGGGCTGCTAATCAAGTGGAATGATAGCGCAAAATATGCAGAAAATGTTGTACCCGGGGTAAAGTGGAACGGCGAAAAGAATATTAAGTTTGGCACAGACAAGCTTTCTATAGAAATTATGGACTATCCGAATAAGGATATTCTTGCAGTTCGCCATGAAAAGGTCACGGCTGATGAAGTTGTTTGGGATACAGATTTTGTTGTCAATTTCAAGGAACGAAAGATAGCAATCCGTTTGGATCGTACTTTTAGTGAGGATGCTCTGGAGATGAACGCTGCATTCTCAACACCTCATTTTATATCGCTGTTGATTGAACATGGATATCTGCAGGATGATCATGATATTCCAGTTTTAAGAGATCCAATTATGATTACAGATGATAACCTGGATACTATTCAGAGGGTTGTAAAGAACAAGGAATACTACGAACTGCCAGTCGTATATGTTGCAAAGGATTTTGCAAATCAGGATCCGATCAGTATTTCCTGGTTGGCTTCCAGACTAAAAGGAGCTGCGCATGTTCTTGTTGAGGAAAGTAAAGATACCTGTCAGAAATGTGCAGACGTCTGCGATGAAACACCAGAAGAATATGGAGCGGTCAGGATTTATTACCCTTCGTTGGGTGTAAATCGAAAACGTTTCTTATTCCGCAGTTCTACAGGAAATGTAGATGTCCGTTTGGAAAAAGTAATCCGTCATGTTATCCAATATTGGAATTCCCAACGTAGGGATATCCTATATACGTGGCAGGGTGTTAATAGCGCAATATTGGCGGATAATCTTCAGAATCAGGTTGTAAAACTCGCAGAAGCAGAGAGTGCTAAGCAAAATGCAGAGGATGAGATTAATCAGGTTTATGAAGAATTTGATGAGGACATCAAGAATCTTCAGAAGAAATTGGATGAGTTATCAAAGGAAAATGAAGCCCTCCAGATGGAGAACTTCGGCCTTCGCGCAAAGATGAATGCATCGGATGCTATGCCGATTATTTATCAGGGTGATGAAGAAGATTTTTATCCTGAAGAAATTAAAGACATGGTGCTCGGCGTACTGGCGGATGCTCTTAATAATACAGAAAAGGGAACACGTCAGCATGATGTATTGGAAGATATCCTTCAGAACAATCCATATCAGCATTTAAGCGATGAAAGAAAGCAGAGAGTCAAGAATCTGTTCAAAGGATATAAAACATTAACCGGAGTAATGAGACAGGAGCTTATAAGTCTCGGATTTGAGATTTCAGATGATGGTAAGCATTACAAGATTACTTATAAAGGTGATCCAAGATATATGGTTACTATTGGAAAGACTCCAAGTGACAATCGTGCCGGTAGTAATAATGCGGGCATGATTAACAAGCTTATGTTATAAATGAGTATCTCTGGGAGGAAGTATAATTCACTTCTGGGTGGTGGAGGAGAGCTATACATAGAGCTGCAGGAACAGGTCTCTTAAAGGAATGACGGATCCTTTTCTGGATGATCCGCAGCATTACCAGCGCAATCATGCAGGTCAGGAGATGGGCTTCCACATGTTCCGGTGTCCATACAAAAAGCGGTCTGGTATCCAGATCCCCCGGTCGGCAATCAGGATAAGCGGGAAAGATTCAATAGCGATGGGGATACCACTGTCATTCATAAAAAGCCCCATCTGCACAATCGGGAGTTTCCGTTCCTCTTTGCAGACGCCCATTTTCCTGAGCCCTTTCTCCAAAACATTCCCATCCTCGTCAAGGATGTATAGATTTACTACTATGAATTTTAATTATGCAGATGTAGTGGATGTTTTGTCAAAAGGACCAAATCCAAGAGGACAACAAAGAAAAGTGTATAAGACGTTAGTGAGTCACAGGCATAAGAACCATTTGAAACATTTACAGGAGATTTTGGAAGGCAAAGAAGAGATTTTCCGAAGAAGCAAATAAAGAAAAAATTCTTGACGCAAAGACAAAGTATTATACAGTCTTCTTCGATTTGTAAAAAGAGAACAGGCTGATCTATGTTACAATACACTCAAGAATCCAGCCGTTTGTCATGCATTTGCATTTATTTCTGCAAGCAACGAACCAAGTGCCATCCATAGGACGCCTTCGGTGTGCCTGCATGGATATTTGACTGATTTTGTCGTATATTATAATTATATTTATACAGGGAGTGTTAAGGATGCCAAAAGGAATAAACCAGAAGTTTAAAATATATTATCTTGCGAAAATTATGCTTGCCAAAACAGATGAAGAACATTATATTACAATGCCGGAGATTATAAAAGAGTTGTCCAGATATGAAGTCACAGCAGAGAGAAAGAGTATTTACAATGATTTGAAAGATCTGGAAAAGATTGGAATTGAAGTAGAGGGGAGGCCGATTGGGAAAGGATTTCATTATCATGTGGTGAACCGTCAGTTTGAACTTCCGGAATTAAAGCTTCTGGTAGATGCGATTCAGTCTTCCAGGTTTATTACGGAAAGAAAGTCAAATCAATTAATTAAAAAGCTGGAAAGTTTTGTCAGCGAACATGAAGCAAAACGGCTTCAGAGACAGGTGTACGTTTCAGGACGAATTAAGACTATGAATGAAAGTATCTACTATAATGTGGATGCAATTCACAATGCGATCGCTGAGAATAAAAAAATTCATTTTCAGTATTACCAGTGGAACGTAAAGAAAGAAATGGAAATTCGTCATGGAGGAGCATGGTATCATATCAGTCCATGGGGGTTGTCCTGGGATAACGAAAATTATTATCTCGTTGGTTTTGATTCAAAATCCGGGAAGATCAAGCATTACCGGGTAGATAAAATGCTTCGCATCAGCATGTCCGAGGATAGAAGAGAGGGAAAAGAATATTTCAAAAAGCTGGATATGGCTTCTTATACAAAGAAAAGCTTTGGAATGTTTGGCGGCGAAGAACAGAAAGTAAAATTGCTTGTTCACAACAGCATGGCAGGCGTTATCATTGACAGATTCGGTAAGGATGTGATGTTGATTCCGGCGGATTCGGAACACTTTTTTGTAAATGTAGATGTACAGGTCAGCAATCAGTTTATTAGCTGGGTATTTGCATTAGGTAAAGAAGCAAAAATTGTAGGACCGGAGTCCGTTCTTAAAAGAGTGAGTGCATACATAAAGCGTTTGAATGAGCAGTATGATATAGCCGTATGTTCGGAAGACAGAGAATCATAATTTTATAATATAGAAATGCGAGGGGCAGATTAGAAATAGTCTGCCTCTTTTTTTGCAGATTGTGGGAGCGTAAAGTGTAAAACAATCCATTTGGCAGCTTTTGCTTTTGGCATCTTAGTATTTGTAAAATCAAATTTATATATGCAGGTGGTATTTTTAAAGGACACCATGAAGATTATAGTATAACCATTAAGAAACAGGGGGCAGACAAATGAAGGGTTATACCACAGACATTGGTTATATGGGATACGTGAATGGCAGATACATGTTGTTTGCAAATGAAGGTGAATACAGGTCTTACATAGAAAATTGACCTGATTTGAGGAAAGAGAGGATATGGATATGGCAAATATTTATTTTACGCTGACAGGAACGAAATATTATCATGGGAAGAATTTTCTGAAAGAGGGAATGAGGGTAAAGCTGGTCAAAGAACCGGACAATAAGTATGACAAAGAGGCAATTCTGGTAAAACTGGATGGGCTGGGAGATATCGGGCATGTGGCAAATAGTACATACACAGTCATTGGAGACAGCATGAGTGCAGGACGTCTGTACGATAAGATCGGTGATGTGGCATATGGAACCGTGAAATATGTATTGCCAACGGGTGTGCTTTGTAAACTGTCTAAAAAGTCGCTGATAAGGGGTGAATGATCGTTAGGCGGCAACATGGAAAATATGAAGAATGTAATTTTGATGGAGGGACAAGATGTTTGGTTTTGATAGGATGTTTGATTTTAATAATGACGGTCAGCTTGATCCGCTGGAGAAAGCTTCACAGATTCAGTTTATGGATCATATGCTTCATAAAAAAGCAGAATACGATTCATTTGCAGACGATGATGAAGAGGATGTGTTTGCGGATGCAGGGCTTGATTATGATGAGTTGGAGTTTATGGATCCGGAGGAAAGAAGAGAAGTGTTGGAGGATGCAGGATTAGATCCGGATGAGTTTGATTTTTGATACATATTTAATATAGATAGGAAGTTGGACAAAAGGATTTTTACAGTTCATTGAAAAATTTGTAACAGTTCAGCCGCGCCATTCGCAATCTCGCACTTCGTGCTTCAAAGCTTG
>ENA-OPVH01000918-OPVH01000918.1-human-gut-metagenome-genome-assembly--contig:-NODE-918-length-16496-cov-2.745453_pt1 | contig 16496 bp, 11 predicted proteins | sample MGYA00241494_ERZ501980 | MGnify/ENA primary metagenome ERZ501980 (study PRJEB25962, sample SAMEA1964914) | human gut metagenome | biome: human gut; feature: human-associated habitat; material: faeces... | reverse complement strand
AGTGGCTACGCAGAATAATGCTGCTTTGAGTTATATAACCACTCAGCCTGTCCTTCAACAGTACCTAGTTGATAACGACGGTAATATTAACTTCCCCGTATTGGGTGAACTGCATGTTGGTGGCCTAACCAAGAAGGCAACCGAACAAATGATCGTTGAAAAGTTGAAACCTTATATTACTGAAACTCCTATTGTAACAGTACGTATGGTAAATTATAAGATTTCTGTGATCGGAGAAGTTGCCCGTCCCGGTACATTCACGATTTCCAATGAAAAAGTGAACATTCTGGAAGCTTTGGCTATGGCAGGTGATATGACCGTATATGGTTTGCGTGATGATGTAAAACTAATACGGGAGAATGCTAATGGCAAGCAGGAAATAATTCCATTGGATCTGAATAAGGCTGAGACTATTCTTTCCCCTTATTACTATCTGCAGCAGAATGATATCATATACGTTACTCCGAATAAGGCGAAAGCACGAAACTCAGATATCGGAAATAGTACAAGCTTATGGTTCTCTGCTACTTCCATACTTGTTTCTATTGCCAGCTTGTTGTTTAACATCTTGAAATAAAAAGAAAGAGTCATGAAAGAAGAAAATCAAAACGGGAAGGAACGCCAAATGGCTGAAGAACAAATAGATTTCCGGACATTGCTTTTTAAATTATTCATTGGCCTTGGTTTGTAGGGACAGTGTTGCTCTGCCTTGTTGGTGCATGGTTTTATCTGCATTGGGCTACCCCCATTTATAATATTTCAGCCACCGTTCTAATAAAAGATGAGAAGAAGGGAGGAGGTTCGGGAGTTTCTTCGGAATTGGAGGATATGGGATTAAGTGGTCTGATGACTTCTTCTAAGAATATTGATAACGAGTTGGAAGTTCTACGCTCAAAAACGCTTGTAAAAGAAGTTGTTAATCAATTAAACCTATATATAACTTATAAAGACGAGGATGAGTTTCCGGCTAAAAGTTTATACAAGACATCTCCGGTACAAGTAAGTTTGACACCTCAGGAGGCTGAGAAACTAAGTTCTCCGATGGTAGTGGAAATGATGCTGCAGCCTAAAGGAAGTATAGATGTGAATGTGACTGTTGGTGAGAAAGAATATCAGAAGCATTTTGAGAAACTGCCTGCTATCTTTCCGACTGATGAAGGTACATTGGCTTTCTTTCAAGATGTTGACTCGGTAACTTTGCAGGATGGCACGAAAGTACCTCGGTTAGAGAAGAACGTACGTCATATAACTGCGACTATCAACAAACCGATGAGAGTGGCAAAGGGGTATTGCAGCAGCTTGTCTATTGCGCCAACCTCCAAGACTACTTCTGTGGCTGTGATATCATTAAAAAATTCCAGTTTGCAGTGTGGACAGGATTTTATCAACCAATTACTGGAGATGTATAATCGTAATACGAATAATGATAAAAACGAAATCGCCCAGAAGACTGCTGAGTTTATTGATGAACGTATTAGTATTATTTCAAAAGAACTGGGAAGTACAGAAGCGGATTTGGAAACCTTTAAGCGTGACGCAGGTATCACGGACTTGACGAGTGAAGCTCAGATAGCCTTAGCCGGTAATGCTGAATATGAAAAGAAGAGTGTGGAGAACCGTACTCAAATCAGTCTGGTGAATGACTTGCGTAAATACTTGAAAGGTAATGAATATGAAGTATTACCAAGTAATGTTGGTTTACAGGATGCTGCCTTGATTGGTGCGATTGAACGTTATAATGAAATGTTGGTGGAACGTAAACGTCTGCTACGTACATCAACAGAGAATAACCCGGCTATTGTGAATCTGGATACGAGTATTCGTGCTATGAAAGCTAATGTACAGGCTACTCTTGAAGGAACTTTGCAGGGGTTGATGATAACCAAGTCAAATCTGGACCGTGAGGCAAGCCGCTACTCTCGTCGTATCAGTAACGCTCCGGGGCAGGAACGTGCTTATGTAAGCATTGCCCGCCAGCAGGAAATTAAAGCAGGGTTGTATCTGATGTTGTTGCAGAAACGTGAAGAGAACGCAATTGCGTTAGCTGCTACTGCAAATAATGCGAAGATTATTGATGAAGCGATAGCTGATGATACTCCGGTATCTCCCAAACGCTCTATGATTTATTTAATTGCATTGGTGTTGGGTGTTGGGATTCCTGTTGGCATCATTTACCTGATTGAACTGACGAAATTCAAGATAGAAGGGCGTGCCGACGTAGAAAAACTGACGAGTGTTCCTATTATAGGTGATATTCCATTGACTGACGAAAAGAATGATAAGAATGGTTCTATTGCTGTCTTCGAGAACAAGAATAATCTGATGAGTGAAACCTTCCGTAATATTCGTACCAATCTTCAGTTTATGCTCGATAATGATCAGAAGGTTATCCTTGTAACCTCAACAGTCAGTGGAGAAGGAAAATCGTTTGTTTCGGCAAACCTGGCTATCAGTCTTTCTCTTTTGGGAAAGAAGGTCGTGATTGTCGGACTCGATATTCGCAAGCCGGGACTGAATAAAGTATTCTCTCTCTCCAATAAAGAGAAAGGCATTACTCAGTATCTTTCCAATCCTGAAACGGATCTAATGGAACTTGTGCAACCTTCTGATATCAATAAGAATCTGTTTATTCTTCCGGGTGGTGCTGTGCCTCCTAATCCAACGGAGTTGTTAGCTCGTAACGGTCTGGATAAAGCCATAGAAATCTTGAAGCAGAACTTCGACTATGTGATAATGGATACTGCCCCTATCGGTATGGTAACCGATACTTTATTGGTAGGTCGTGTGGCTGACTTGTCAGTATACGTATGTCGTGCCGACTATACTCATAAAGCCGAATATACATTGATCAATGAGTTGGCTATTGAGAAGAAGTTGTCTAAGCTTTGTACCGTAATCAACGGTGTGGACTTGAAAAAGAGAAAATACGGTTATTACTACGGCTACGGCAAGTACGGTAAGTACTACGGTTATGGTAAACGTTATGGCTACGGCTATGGATATGGAGAAAAGTGACAGATAAATCTGTGATATATGAAAAAGACGGTAGTCGAATATATCACCAATACGCTTGAAGATATTCCCAAGCAATCTCTTCAAACCAATAAAAGGCGTTTACATGCTTTTTTCTCAGAACAGGAAACAATAGAGAAGCGGGGGGCACATTTTGTATTCAGGTATGCTTTCTATTCTGTTGAAAAATTACGAAGACCTACGAAACAAAGCCTCTTTAAAGAATATAAAATGTTGTGTTCTGACTTGAAAAGCACTCCTTCTGGGGAAATATCGGATATGGAATATAAAGATGTTGTATTATATGGTAATACTTCCTCTCCTGTAGTACAAGAACGATTGACTGAATATTTGGAACGGAATAATTCGTTAAAGATTCAATTGTCTTTTTGTGATGAAGAAACCTCAGAATGTAAAACAGGAGAAAATATTGCCTATGCAGAACTGCAGAAAGCATTGTTTTATTGTAAAAGGAAGAAGTATTTGCTTCTGTTCATTTCAGTTCGTGAGTTGATACAGGATATTCGCTTTTACGATCTGCTGAATGAATATCGTGTTGATTTCCGTTGTGTTGACTTTCCTTGGTTTTGCAGGGAGAATCTACAGTTGATAAAAGCAGTTATGTTATATGAGAAGCTATCTTCTTAAATAGTCTTTAAATAGCATATTGATCTGAATATTAGTATTATATGTTACATTTTATATTGAATTGCTATATGTAGGTCCCTAACTTCATACTACAAGATGAAGAACCCTACATTTTTCGTTGGTTAAGAAGAATACAGCGGTATATCTTAACCGGCACTTTCATATCGGTTTGATTTCCGATATGCTTTTTTTACCCCATATATCAACTGTCTGTGAAGATCGTTGATATATTTCTTATAAAATAATTACATTTAAAAGAATAGAGGTTGTGTCAAAAATGCTGACACAACTTCTATTCTTTTATTAGCTTCGTGAAACTTGCAGCCCTTTGTCGGAAAGAGTCATATCAACAAAACGTGCTCGTGGATTAGGAGCATGCTCTGTCAGTATCCGTCGTATCTGTCCTGCGGCTTGTGGGTCTTTAGCTACCATATACAAATAACCGCCGCCTCCTGCACCGGGCAATTTATATCCTAATGTATAGTCTTTGATTGTCTCGATAATGGCTGCTACTGCCGGAGGGTTTGTGCCGCTGTCCAGCGCCTGGTTTTGTGCCCAGGTTTTATTAATCAGACTGGCGAAGTTCTCGAAATTACCACGTAGAATAGCCTCGCTCATGTCCGTTGCGTGTACTTTCATCTCGGCTAATAAGCTGAGGTGCGGACCGGAATTGAGGAACATGGAGCTGACGATTTCGGCTAATATTCCTTTCGCTGTACGGGTGATGCCTGTGTAGTAAAGCAAATGGCAGTCGCGATAGTCGGGATGGGTGAATAGTTGGTCGGGCAGCCAGCGTACTAAAGGATTCTGTTCGAAACCGGCTTCGGACTGAAGCAACTTGACACCGGGAAAAACACCGCCATATTGATCCTGCCAACCACCGCCGGTGGTCAGCAACTGCTCTAATGCCAATGTATAACTGCAAATATCGTTTCTATCCCATGCCAGTCCGCAGAAATCATTGATAGCTCCGAGAACGGTGGAAGCCAGAATGGAACTGGTTCCTAACCCCGAACCCGCAGGAATTGCCGCTAATAAGGTAATTTCGAGTCCTGCGCCGAAGGCTTTCAGATGTTCTTCCAGCGAAGCGTAGTTCTCGGCGGAAAATTCCGGTGCAAATCCGGCTAAAGTAAGGGCCGCTTTGGGAATAGAGAAAGGAGAACCGACTTTCTTGTAGTCTTGCAGTTCCTCATAGTTTTCTATGATTTCCACAGCACCCATATCAATGGAGCGAAGTACGATGTGATACTCTTTGCATGGTTTCACATATACTTGCAAGGGTGGCTGTCCGTTCAATTCGATAGCCAGGTTGACAACACTTCCTCCCGAATAGAGAGAGTAGGGAGGGGTATCTGTCCACCCTCCTGCCAGGTCGATGCGGACGGGGCTACGTCCCCATACAATCTGGTCTGAATATACATCGAGACGGGGCTGGTTCTTCCGGCTGGGCATAGCTCCCAATAATCCGTCGCGAAGAAGTTGGAATGCCGATTGTTCTTCTTCTTTATAGTTGCTGTCGCCGTGTAGCTTCATGATACGTCCCCGTAGCATCCGGTTGTGGATTCTGACCATTGGCGCGGCGTCTTCTTTTAATATGTCAGGCGTGGCTAAATCAAAGCGGACAAATTCTTTGGCAGCATCCTGCAAATCGAGTTGATAGAATACGCTCTTTTCGTAATTGTCGGCCAGCCCTTTCCAGTTGCTCCGGCGATAAGCGCTACGCTGCTCATACAGTCGTTTCAGATTCGCGCGTGCGGATGTTTCGTCGGCAGAGACTTTTTCTGCTTTTAGCCAAAGTTGTTTTCCTTCTTCCAGTTCCAGTTGGGGTTCGGAGATCATCCAACGTATCAATATACCCAAATCTTCTACGGAAGCTGTTACCGGGAAAATGGAAGCAGACTGTAAATCGTCCGTGCGTCCATTTATGTCTTCCCAAGTAAGGGCTCTTTCCTGCATCCACTGTGAAAAAGGGATATTGAGATATGTGGTCGTTTCATTTTTCAATGCTCCTTTGAATACATCATCCAATCCGTAAGGACGTGCAACGAATGCGTTGTCGCCAAAAGGAACCACGTCAATACAGATACCGTCCGGCAGATTTATATTCCATTGGTTTTCGGGAACACCTGTGATTATCTGGCGTGATCCGAGATGCCAGCCTTCCCCTACATGGCTGTTTTCAATCCATAGGTTAGCGTTATCTGCACAGAGGGAGACTTGTGTACTGGAGTTCTGGATAAAGATTGCCGGATTCGGTTTTACTTTCCGGTGCATGATCTTTCTTTGGTCACGTACCTTGTCCTGTATGGCTAGCGTAGAAGAAATCAGTTCATGACTTGTACCGAAATGGTAAAATTCGCCGCCGGGTAACGGTAATATGGCTACGGATAGTTGGTTGACTTCTTCATCTTCCGTCTTGGGATGTTCTCCCAAAGCCAGCCCATAGTCGGAATATAAGTCATAGTAATTGATGTCATTCGTTCCTTCCTTGAGCGAGCGCTTCATTAAGACCTCTACGGCACGGTCACTTAAAATCCAGATGCCGATGTCCATTAGGAAAAGGTGAGTCTTGGATAAACCTTCCAATTCTTCCAGAGAGGGCTTCTGTAACATGAAGTCGAGTACTTCAGGGCTTTTCCGGTCGGAGACAAAAACTCCGTGATGAGTGGCCAGAGAAGGATTTACCCATAAGCCGTAGCATACGACGTCCACATTGGGAATGTCCTGCAAAGGTTTTTCCGAACGGATATATACATCTCCACTGGCTATCAATGTATTCATGCCAGCCGGCGTTTGCTGCATGATTCTTTCGTATAACGGGAGTTGCAAAGACAGCAGGTTCTGTCCCAGTCTTTGTCCTCTTTCCCAACTGAAGATCGGGATAGGGGTCAGTATCTTACCGGAAGGCCCGTAACTGGGTAAGCGGCGGCTTTGTCCTCCTGCATGAAGTAATATCCTTTTTTCGCGTCCTATCCAATCATTGAAAGACTCTTGTGGGGCAAATGCCTGGTGGCAGGCTTGCAAGAGCCAGGTTGTTCCGCCTCCGGAGCCAAGCTTGCTGCCTATGGGATCGGATGTACAAAACCATTCGTTATGATTAACTTCTTCCAGTTCGTGAAAACAGTGGATCAGGTTTGGGGGTAAAGATAATAACTTTTGCATGATAGAATCGTCGTTTGTTGGTTAGAATTTCTATAGATCAAGTCCATCCCAAGCTTCACAGAGCGCTTGCATGGACGGTAGTAATAAATCGGCTCCGGAGTCCAGCAATACCTGTCCGTCCAGAGGTCCCGTGTTCACAGCGATTGTGAAAATGCCGGCTTTGTGTCCGGCTTCCACCCCGAGAGGTGCGTTCTCCACTACCACCGCTTCGTCGGCTTTCAGACCACCTTTTTTCAGGGCCATAAGATACGGTTCCGGGTTTGGCTTTCCGTATTTGACATCGAATGCCGTAACCATTAGTTCTTTGTGAAACATTCCCGGAAAGTTATGCTCCAACCGTTCGAGTAATGAAAGTTGTCCGGAACCTGTTACCACCATTGGAGTGAGTCCTTCACCTTTTACTTTTTGCAACAGTTCCCATGCGCCGGGCATACGTTCAGCTTCTGCATACGAGTTGAATAAGACACTTTTCTCCTGATATATACTTTCTATTTCTTCCTGCGTGGCCTCCCTTCCCAGTTCACGCTGAAATACGATATTAATAGTGGCAGCCCCTGTCCGTCCTTCGTGCATATAGGCTTCTTCACGGCTAAGAGTAAGCCCGTGTGATTTCATCACCTTATGCCAGGCTTCGGAATGATAGGGCATGGAATTAAAAAGCACGCCGTCCATATCGAACAGGACGGCTTTCAGTTTTTTCTTCATACTTTATAAATAGTGAACCATTATCTGTTTAGAGTTTAATCTTCTTATTTCGAAACATATACGAGGCAAAGATAACTATAAAAAATGAGAGATAAGACAAAACGGACGGATAGTTGCAAGCGGGCTCTTTGAGCAATAAAGTATCCAATTATTTGTCATTTAGAAGATTATGTGTATTTTTGTAGCATTATAAACTCAATGATAGCATGAAAAAGAGAGTATTATTGTTGCTACCTTTGTTTTTAGGTGCTTGTTCCGATAGTGGGGAGAGTCCTGTTATCACGATAGAAAGACTGTATGTAAATACTGATCCGGACAGTGAGGATTCTAAAGGGGAAGACTATACTAATCAGAAAGATAATCTGCCGGCTTTAAAGGTAGGGGATAAGGTGAATGCTTTTTTGCTCTTGGATGGGAATGGAGCTGAACTTAAAACCTTTAAACTTCAGAATGACGAAGCGGTGAAAGCCGAACTTCGTTATGAAAAAGCCGAAGTCTCTACCGAAGGAAACCTGACGGATGAGGAAAAAGGTCAGTTACGTTTTAAGGACGGTGTGACGCAAACCAGGGTCATGGTGAAAGCTACTATTGAACATGTAGATAAGAACGGTGATGTGAAGCTGGCTTTCTATCTTTCCTCCAAGGCTGAATGTGAAGGCGCACAAGAGGAAATCGGCTTGAAAACCAAAGAGGTCGAAGCGGAAGATTAAGAACGGAATGTCGATAGACAACATAAAAAAGAAGCGGTCTTAATAAGGCCGCTTCTTTTTTATGTATAGATTCTATTACAATCTTGATTGGATCGCTTTGGATTCTTCCTCGTAACCCGGTTTGTTCAGCAACGCAAACATGTTCTTCTTGTATGCTTCTACACCCGGCTGGTTGAAAGGATTCACGCCCAGCAGATAACCGCTGATACCGCAAGCCTTTTCGAAGAAATAAAGCAGGCTACCGATATTGTATTCGCTCAATGAAGGAAGAACAATACGCATATTAGGTACGCCACCGTCTACGTGAGCCAATTGAGTTCCCAGTTCCGCCATTTTGTTCACTTCATCCACACGTTTGCCGGCTAGGAAATTCAGACCATCCAGGTTGGCTTCGTCAGAAGGAACTTCCAGTTTATGGTCTACCTTATCCAGTGAGATGACAGTTTCGAAGATAGAACGTTCACCTTCCTGAATCCATTGTCCCATAGAGTGAAGGTCGGTAGAGAAGTCTACTGATGCGGGGAAAATACCTTTGTTGTCCTTACCTTCTGATTCTCCGTAAAGCTGTTTCCACCATTCGCTTACATAATGCAGTTTCGGACAGAAGTTGACGAGGATTTCGATCTTCTTTCCGTTTCTGTACAGTTCATTACGGGTAGCAGCATAGATAGCAGCAGGGTTTTCTGCAAACGGAACGTCTGCGCCACATGCTTTTTCCATGTCGGCAGCGCCGGCAACCAGTTGCTCAATGTCGAACCCGGCAACAGCAATCGGCAGCAAACCGACCGGAGTCAGTACAGAGAAACGTCCGCCTACATTATCGGGGATGATGAATGTTTTGTAACCTTCCTTGTCGGCAGTAACACGTGCTGCACCTTTCTTGGCGTCTGTTACAGCTACGATTACCTGTTTTGCAGTTTCTTTGCCGCGTTGGTCTTCGCATTGTTTCTTCAACAGGCGGAAGGCAAGCGCAGTTTCGGTAGTAGTTCCCGATTTGGAGATATTGATAACACCGAATTTCTTGTCTTTCAGATACTCAGTCAGTTCGAATAGATAATCTTCGCTGATATTGTGTCCGGCATAAATCATGATCGGAGCTGTCTTTTTTTCCTGCAACCAAGTGAAGCTATTAGATAACGCCTCGATTACGGCACGTGCGCCCAGATAGCTACCGCCGATACCTGCAATGATCACTACTTCACAGTTGTCTCTCAAGACCTTTGCGGTAGCGTTCAAGTCAGCCAAGTGTTCTTTGCTGATAGAAGAAGGCAAGTGCAGCCAGCCTAAAAAGTCGTTCCCTTTTCCAGTTCCTTTTTCCAGCATTTCCTGTGCGGCTTTTACCTCTGCTTCGTAGGCAGAAACCTTGTCTTTGGAGATAAATCCAAAAGTCTTTTCAATGTTCAAGCTAATCATATCTTTCTTGTTTAAAGGTTATCTAAAAGAATCAGTTAGTAATTTAATCTCGATCATAGGCGAGATACGTTCGTATAGAATGTTGTACACAGCGTCCAGTATCGGCATATTGACATGATGATGCTTGTTGATTTCCTTGATACACTTCGTACCGTAGTAACCTTCAGCGATCATTTCCATTTCAATCTGTGCGCTCTTTACGGAATATCCCTTACCGATCATTGTGCCGAATGTCCGGTTACGGCTGAAATTCGAATAGCCGGTCACCAGCAAGTCACCCAGATAAACAGATTCATCTACGTTTCTGTTCAACGGATGTACCGTATTCAGGAAACGGTTCATCTCCTGGATAGCGTTGGAAATCAGTACGGCCTGAAAGTTGTCGCCGTATTTCAGTCCGCTGCAAATACCGGCGGCGATAGCATATACGTTTTTGAGTACCGAACTGTACTCGATACCTGATACATCGTCACTAACAGATGTTTTGATAAAGCTGCTTCCCAGTCGGCGCGCGAAGATACGTGCTTTGTCTTTGTCCGGGCAGGCGATGGTTAGATAAGAAAGGCGTTCCAAAGCTACTTCTTCTGCGTGGCAGGGACCTGCCAGTACAGCGATATTTTCGGGAGGAACACCGTATTCCTTGGTAAAGTATTCTGATACGATAACGTTGTCGTCGGGTACGATTCCTTTGATAGCGGTGATGATGAACTTATCCTTTATCTTGGTTTTCAGCTTTTTCAGGTGAGCTTTCAGATAAGGGGAAGGAGTGACGAAAATCAGCGTATCCGATTCTTTCACAACATCGTTGATGTTGGAACTGAAAGAGATACGCTTGGTATCGAATTTCACTCCTGTCAGATAAGCCGGATTGTGCCCCAATCTCTTGAAATCAGCGATGCGGTCATCGCGTCGCATATACCAATTGATAGAGTCTTCTTGAGCCAGACACATCTTCGCAATAGCTGTGGCCCAACTTCCACCGCCCATTATCGCTATCTTACCGGGTAATTTCATTTGTATGGATTTGGATGAAGAACTTATTTAATTTTCTGTATCCAATCAGTTACGTCGTTTACCGACGGGTTGGCCAGTTCTAATTTGTATTTCTTATTGATGCCGCAGATGTCCTGGTGTAGCTTCTGCGCATTGACATCTTTCATGTCTTCTACGGTGTTGTAGCCGGCTTTCTGAATAACAGGCACCCAGTCTTCTGCGATACCCAGTTCCATATATTTGGCGGCTGCGTCTTTCTTCACCACCTTTTCCGGGCGCATTTGCGGGAAGAATAACACTTCCTGAATGGTAGTCTGACCGGTCATTAACATAACCAGACGGTCGATACCGATGCCGATACCCGATGTAGGAGGCATACCATATTGTAAAGAACGCAGGAAGTCCTGGTCGATAATCATTGCTTCATCGTCACCCTTGTCAGCCAGACGCATCTGTTCTTTGAAGCGTTCTTCCTGGTCGATCGGGTCGTTTAATTCCGAGTAGGCGTTGGCAAGTTCCTTGCCGTTTACCATTAATTCGAAACGTTCGGTCAGTCCCGGTTTGGAACGGTGCATCTTGGTCAGCGGAGACATTTCAACCGGATAATCGGTGATGAAAGTCGGCTGGATATAAGTACCTTCGCAGAATTCGCCGAAGATTTCGTCAATCAACTTGCCCTTACCCATTGTGTCGTCGATTTCCTCCATTTTCAGTTCCTTGCAGACTTGGCGGATTTCTTCTTCGCTCTTGCCGTTCAGGTCGTAACCGGTCTTTTCCTTGATAGCGTCGAGGATAGGCAGACGGCGGTAAGGAGCTTTGAAGCTGATAGTCTTTCCGTCGACAACACTTTCCGTACAGCCGTTTACAGCGATACAGATACGTTCCAGCAATTTCTCGGTGAAGTTCATCATCCAGTTGTAATCCTTGTACTGAACATAGAGTTCCATGCAGGTAAATTCCGGATTGTGGGTCTTGTCCATACCCTCGTTACGGAAGTTCTTGCCGATTTCATATACACCTTCAAAACCACCTACAATCAGTCGCTTCAGATAAAGTTCCGTTGCGATGCGCAGGTAAAGGTCTATATCCAGTGAGTTATGGTGCGTGATGAACGGGCGGGCGCTTGCTCCACCGGCAATAGATTGCAAGATAGGCGTTTCCACTTCAGTGTATCCGGCTTCATCGAGAGCGTTACGCAGTGTTTTCACTACGGTGGCACGCTTCAGGAATGTCTCTTTCACACCGTCGTTTACCACCAGGTCTACATAACGTTGGCGATAACGGAGTTCGGGATCTTCAAAAGAGTCGTAAGCTACGCCGTCCTTGTATTTTACGATAGGAAGCGGTTTGATGGATTTTGCAAGTACGGTCAGCTTCTTTGCGTGAATACTGATTTCGCCCATTTGGGTGCGGAATACAAAGCCCTCGATACCGATAAAGTCACCTAAGTCGAGCAGGCGTTTGAATACAGCGTTGTACAGTTCCTTGTCTTCTCCCGGACAGATGTCGTCACGGGTGATGTACACCTGGATGCGACCTTTAGAGTCCTGTAATTCGATAAAAGAAGCTTTACCCATTACGCGGCGGCTCATGATACGTCCGGCTACAGAAACCTGGCGCGGCTCGTCCTCGTCCTTGAATTCAGCTTTAATATCTGTAGAGAAAGCATTGGTTACATACTCTGCTGCAGGGTATGGGTCGATACCCATTGCACGAAGCTCATTCAGGCTGTTGCGTCGAATGATTTCCTGTTCACTTAGTTCTAGTATATTCATTTCGTTACGTATTAACTCAATTTTGTGGGCAAAAATACGAAACTTTTCTCATATATCCTGTAATCTGTCTCTTTTTTGTATCTTTGCGCCCTCAAACTAATAGGTATGACAGGACAAAAGACACCCACTGCGTTGGGAACGGAAAAGATCGGGAAGCTTTTAATGCAGTATGCCATTCCGGCAATTATCGCCATGACGGCATCTTCTCTATATAATATGGTGGACAGTATTTTCATCGGTCACGGGGTAGGGGCAATGGCTATCTCCGGATTGGCGCTGACCTTTCCGCTAATGAATCTCGCTGCCGCTTTCGGCTCGCTGGTCGGTGTGGGAGCGGCTACATTGGTCTCGGTGAAACTGGGACAGAAAGATTACGACACCGCACAACGGGTACTCGGCAATGTGCTGGTACTGAATATTATCATCGGACTTGCCTTTACGGTTGTCACACTGATATTTCTCGACCCTATTCTTTATTTCTTCGGTGGTAGTGACGCCACGGTAGGCTATGCCCGTGATTATATGGTCGTTATCTTATTGGGTAACGTCGTCACCCACCTTTATTTAGGTCTGAATGCCGTACTCCGTTCGGCGGGGCATCCGCAGAAAGCGATGGTTGCCACGATTGCCACGGTGGTGATTAATACGATACTCGACCCTGTTTTTATTTATGGCTTCGGCTGGGGAATACAAGGGGCGGCAATCGCTACCATTACCGCACAGGTCATCGCATTGGCATGGCAGTTCAAGCTATTCTCTAACAAAGAAGAACTGTTGCACTTCCATAAAGGAATTTTCCGGTTGAAGAAGAAAATCATAGTCGATTCTTTAGCAATCGGTATGGCGCCTTTCCTTATGAATCTGGCAGCCTGTTTCATCGTTATTCTTATCAATCAAGGTTTGCAGCATCACGGTGGTGACTTGGCTATCGGAGCGTTCGGTATTGTCAACCGATTGGTATTCCTCTTTGTCATGATTGTAATGGGACTGAACCAGGGTATGCAGCCGATCGCCGGTTACAACTATGGAGCCAAGCAATATCCGCGTGTGACAAAAGTCTTGAAAATAACTATTTATGCAGCAACCATTGTTACCACTACAGGCTTCCTGATGGGAATGTTTATTCCCCGGCTAGCAGTCTCGATTTTTACGACACACGAAGAACTGGTACGCATTTCTGCCAAAGGGCTGCGTATTGTTGTGATGTTCTTTCCTATTGTGGGTTTCCAAATGGTGACTTCCAACTTCTTCCAGAGTATCGGCATGGCGAGTAAGGCGATATTTTTGTCTGTCTCCCGCCAGGTTCTTATCCTGATACCTTGTCTGCTGATTCTTCCACAGTTCTACGGACAACTGGGAGTCTGGATAAGTATGCCGATTTCCGATCTTATAGCAAGCTTGATTGCCGGGACAATGCTTTGGTGGCAGTTCAAGCAATTCAGGAAAGTGTCTGTCTGACGGGCTTGTTGCGATACTCCTTGGGAGAGATGCCGACATACACCCTTCACTCATAGATGTATCTTCCGGAGTTATTATAACATAATTGAATGGCATCAGTGGCTCCATGTATCTTTTCGTTTCAAATGGGTTTCACTGCAAATTAACAAACAAATAGCTACAAATAACAAACTATTCCGGCTTTTTATCTCCGATAACCTACAAATAGAACAATATTTCGTCTATATCAACCTTTCCCCACTTGTTTGCTTGGGATACTTTTGTAATAACTAAATAACAAATGAAAATATGAGACGATTAAACTTCTTATTGACAGGACTTCTTGCAGTTTTGCTGGCGTCATGCAATCAGCGTGCGCAGAATATAGAAAATAAGCCGGCAGTGAAGATTGATACCGTACTTTCTGCTGACAAACAGACTGCCTTGCAGTTTCCCGGACGGGTGAAAGCGGCTCAGGACATAAGCCTGGCATTCCGGGTGAGCGGAACTATCCAGCGTATGTATGTGAATGACGGTGCTTATGTGCGCAAAGGACAACTGCTTGCCGAACTTGATCCTACAGATTATCAGATTCAACTGGATGCGGCGGAAGCCGAATACCAGCGTGTCAAGGCGGAAGCGGAGCGCGTAATGGCTCTTTATAAGGAAAATGTAACCACTCCCGACGCAAACGACAAAGCCGTGTACGGACTGAGGCAGATTACCGCCAAATACAACCATGCTAAGGACCAGTTGGAATATACCCGCCTGTATGCCCCTTTCAGCGGATATGTACAGAAACGCCTTTTCGACTCCCATGAGACGGTGACTGCCGGAATGCCTGTCGTTTCCATAATCAGCGAGGGAACGCCGGAAGTGGAGATTAATCTTCCGGCAGTGGAATATATCCGTCGCCGGCAGTTTACCCGCTATTATTGCACATTCGATGTATATCCGCAGCAGAGATATGTGCTGGATTTGATTAGCGTCACTCCCAAAGCGAATGCCAACCAGCTCTATACCATGCGCCTTCAATTGAAAAGCGGAGACAAGCAGGCGGTTCCTTCTCCTGGGATGAATACAATGGTCACTATCGAATGTGCCGAAGGGGAAATGCGTAACCTGTCCGTTCCCGGCGGAGCGATTCTCCGTCAGAACGGGAATACGGGTGTCTTTCTTTATAATCCGTCCGATAAAACGATTCGTCGTTGCGATGTGACCGTTACTCGCTTGCTTAGTGACGGCAGATGCCTTATAGTTTCGGACGAAGTGAAACCGGGTGACTTGATTGTTGTCTCGGGAGTGCATCATGTGAAAGATGGGCAACAGGTGGAACCTCTTCTTCCGGCTGCCGAAACGAATGTGGGAGGACTGCTATGATAGATATTAGTAAATGGGCATTTGAAAACAAGAAGTTAATCTACTTCCTGATTGCTGTACTGATTGTGGGCGGAGCTTATTCCAGCTACGAGATGAGTAAACTGGAAGACCCTGAAATAACGGTAAAGCTCGCCATGGTGGTTACTACCTATCCCGGTGCATCCGCGCATCAGGTGGAACTGGAAGTGACGGATGTACTCGAAAAGAATATCCGTTCTATGGGGAATATAGATAATGTGGAAAGCTATTCCTACAACGACCTCTCCCTGATTCAGGTAGAACTGAAAACGACTGTCAAGGAAACCGACGTGGAACAGTGCTGGGACTTGCTGCGCCGTAAGGTGGCGAACGCACAGGCGGAACTTCCTGAAGGTGCCAGCCCTTCTATCGTGAAAGATGATTTCGGTAATGTCTACGGAATGTTTTTTGCCTTGACGGGCGACGGACTTTCTGACAGGGAACTCTCCGACTATTCCGAATTAATCAAACGTGAAGTCAGCGAATTGGACGGTGTGGAACGCGTTGATTTATACGGCAACCGTCCGGAATGTATCAACATCTCCCTATTGCAAGACCGAATGGCCAACTTGGGTGTGAAACCTGCCGAAGTGCTTGCCACCCTGAACGGACAGAATAAAACAACCTATACCGGCTATTACGACAACGGTGACAGCCGTATCCGGGTCACGGTCAGCGATAAATTCAAGACGGTGGAAGACATCGGACGTATGCTGATTCAGGGACACGATGCCGACCAGCTGCGTCTGAGCGACATCGCCCGCATTGAAAAAGACTACGAAGACCCCACCCGCAACGAATTGTTCTATGACCGTCAGCGTGCCATGGGAATCATGGTTGCCGCCTCTCCCGATGCCGATATTATCAAAGTCGGCAAACGGGTGGAGCAGAAACTTGAACAACTGAAAGCCGAACGCCTGCCGGCAGGAATGGAGTGCCACAAGGTATTCTATCAGCCCGAACGTGTCGGAAGTTCTTTGGGGACATTTATCCTGAATCTGATAGAATCCGTGATTATTGTAGTTGTCATCCTGATGATTGCAATGGGATTCAAGAGCGGGGTGATTATCGGTATCAGTCTGGTAGTGACAGTGTTCGGCACTTTCCTGTTTTTGTATTTTATGGACGGCACGATGCAGCGTGTATCTTTGGCATCCTTTGTACTTGCCATGGGAATGTTGGTGGATAATGCGATTGTCATTATAGACGGTATTCTGGTTGATTTGAAAGCCGGAAAGAGCCG
>ENA-OPVH01000916-OPVH01000916.1-human-gut-metagenome-genome-assembly--contig:-NODE-916-length-16624-cov-2.020218_pt1 | contig 16624 bp, 18 predicted proteins | sample MGYA00241494_ERZ501980 | MGnify/ENA primary metagenome ERZ501980 (study PRJEB25962, sample SAMEA1964914) | human gut metagenome | biome: human gut; feature: human-associated habitat; material: faeces... | reverse complement strand
AGGAGGTCCGCCACTGGGTGCCTCGGATCGATTCCTGGGGAGGAGACACCTCCACATACCGAATCCCCTAGGGCCCATAGGTGCGCCCGCATTCTTCCGCGATGGTATTTCATGTTTGCTGGAATGCGATCATCTGTATGCCCGTGGCCTTCGGCAGCCGGGACTGCCGGTGTCGGCTGGCGCCGCATTCGCCGCATTCGGTGCCGCGATCACCACATCGGCGCACAGCGTGGCCAATGCCACGCCGATGCCTGCGGTCCGGCGAAACGCGGTGTGCATGTGCTGAATAACCATGTCGTTCCTGTCCTTCTAATCCAGTGGCGACGCAATGCAACTGCGCATATGCAATCGCCTCTTTCCTGACGTATGCATCTTGCGCGCGGCCATGCGCGGATTCCACAGGTCTTCGACAATGAGCGCATGCATACGTTTGCATGGAATCTCCATCAGTGTATGACGTTTTCCGATTGCGTGCATCCTCCGACGCATTTTCGTCGCTTTGCCCTGCGTGTTTGAAGTCCCCCCGCCGCGCATTGCACGCATGACACATGGTTTGCCGTACCGGAGTCCGCAACCGATTGCATTCGGATGTCGCGTCATTGCAGGCATCCGGAAACCATATGATCGATGCCATCAGGCATCATGCGCACGTTTGCACGAAAAATCCCCGCCGCGGATGCGACGGGGATGCTGGTTGCCAACCGAATTAATTATCTGGTTAGCTCTTCACCAACCATGTTCATTGACAAACGCTTCAAACAGTTTATTTTGCCGCTCAAGATCAAGCTCCTGCGCATGCGAGGATTCCGTGTCACCGCGCAATGTCGCGACTTGGCCAACCACAGACTGATATTCCCGTGCGGCATCATCAGCTTGTCGGCCCAGCTGCTCCAAGGCAGCGCGCTCGTTCTGCTCGAGCCGCCTGTTGAGGGCGTAGTTCTTGGTACATGGCTCCACTTCCTGTTCCGTTGCCGCCTGTCCGGTGAACAGCGCTCGCACGGTATCGGCATCATTCTGGGATTGTCCCGCCCTATCGGGATCATCGCCGACCCGTGAACGTGCAAGTACAGCCGCTTTTGACAATTCAATCACAGCACGGTTTACTACAGCACCGCGCAAGAGCAACAGCACGGCACTGATGAGCGCGAAACCGCAGACGACCACGCCGACGCATGCGATTGCATACATCCACATGGCATAGACTCGTCCGACGATGACAGCCACCGTCAGCAGAGATAGACCCGCAATCGTCAACGTCGCGAAATCGATTGTCTGGCGGCGTCGTTCTTCAAGGTATGCAAGCTCCGGAGCACGTCGACGCTGCATATTGGCTACTGCATTGGCTTTTCGCTGCCTGTCCATTAACTGCTCGGCCCGTGCTCGCGTCAGCTGTAATTCATGTACCCTCACGTCCATTGTTCGTTCCCTCGTTTCTAGTTGTGCCCGAGCTTTTCCAATATGGTGTCCGGCTCCAATCCACGCCTCTGAATGGCAAGCCGCAACTCGTCATTGCGTTGACGCACCGACTGTGTGCGGGCTTCCTGCGCGTCGAACTCATTCCAGGCGTCCGACAGATCCGTCTGCCTGATGGTCTCGGCATCTTGTTCATATCGGGCTCGCAGATCGGACTGTTCTCCTTGCCGCGTGTGCAACTGTTCCATCTTGTACTGATGCAGCAGCGCATCCCATTGCGTCGTAGCTTGCGCGAAATCGGGAGTCGCAGGACTCGTAAGCAGCTCGATGATGGCGCCAATCTGAGTCCCATCGCGGTATTCCTGCGGAATCATTCTCAAAATCGGCTCGATCTTCAGCTCCTGGGCATACGTGAAATTCTCCTGCACGCCTTGCGCCGCCAACGCTGCCAGCAATGTTGAGCGGCTTTTCCTCGCCAACCTGCCTTCCCGTATGGCCGAGGTGATCAGAACGCCGAAAACAATGGCCATGAGCAGTGTGATGATCCCACGAAGGCGCCCAGCCGTCTCCACGTCGGCTCGACATGCCGCTATCGCAAAATACGCACCTGGGATGATCGCCACACACCACACCGCCCATACAAGTCGCTTGCGCAATACAGCACAGGCGTTTTCAAAGGCCTGCCGTGCGGTTGCGACTTCATCGGCCGCTTTTTCACGCGCCCCGTCAGTGAATTCAAGCGTCTTCTGTGCTCTGGCAAGCAGATCAAGGCGACGCCGCGGCGGATAATCATCCAAACGCCACGCATCCGCAGACAGCACCTGATCAAGAGGCTCGTTTGATATGAAGTCGGAAATCAGCTTGGATGACGCATCATCAGACTCCGTACCGTCACCGCAGTCAACACCGATGTCCCGGAACGCCTGAACCATGTCCACGCCATAGAATGTCGACGGCAGGAGGCATCCGTTGACGCCGACGATCGATATATGCTCAGGGTCGTCATTGAGCCAGATGAAACCCACCGCCGGTTCGACCTTGTCTTCGACCATCGTCAGCCCAGCAACATATTGGAGCCTGAAGGCGGGTACGCCGGGGCCGCCTATCCCCTGTGTGATCTTCGGATCCTCGGATCGATCCGTCACGATCGCAATCGCGTTGAGATCCGAGTAATCAACGATGACGACATCGTGTTCCCTCATTGTGCGCCGTGCCATGATCATCCTTTCCTTAACGTAAGCGTTCCAGTAGCGTCCACTAGTATGACCTCCAATAGAACACCGTGTCGTCAGATACCGAATCAGCGGCCCGTCCCCCATAAGGCTCAACAACAAGGTACACTGCTCGCGTAGGCGGGTTCGAGTCATCCAAGCCTTCGATAGGTGAATCACTTGTTGAAATCACTCGTGTTACTGAAAGTGGTCTCTGTACGAATTTAATACCTGACCGAGGTACGTCTGGCAATGACATGTCTACCGTGTGCACCGCCTCACCGTCGCACGCCACATTGTTGTAATACTGCGCCCAAACCTCGCAATCGATGCGATAAGTATACTGTGTGATCAATTGCTGCGCGCCAGAGGAAGTATTGGGATTATCTTGATGGACATACCCCAATGGGATTGTCGTCTGGCCGTTCGGCAGTGGGTTGAGGTCCCCCATCCGCGACGTATCCAACACGAGAGGAGAGGTATTGCCTTCGGTCTGCGGCGTGATCTTGACGCAGGTCACGCCATCGCTTCTGCACCATGTGCCCCTGATGTTGTCGGGATCGAATCCCGAATTCCCCGCAGTGGCGCCACTATCGTCCGCACTGTCCGCGGTATTCGTATCCGACTGTGCGGACCCTTCATTCGAATCTTCCTGTGTCCAGCCGGAACTTTCATCGTAATAGTACGGATTATCAGCACCAGAGCCCGGGATCCCAGCATCCCCACCATCGATTGACGACTCTGCGGAAACGGACTGCTGCATCGGAAGCCGCGTCTGTTCTCGGTTGCGCACGAACACCAACGACAACACGATGCTGAGCACGCAGACGACAGACACCGCGGCCAGACGTACCATCGGCATCCGCATCGACGCGTCGTGCGGCGCAGGCAAGCCGATGAACTCGTTGTCGCCCTTACAGAGCCTTGCGACATTCCTGCCCATGAAACGCTTTGGCATGGTATAACCCTGCACTCCGTCGATGCGAATGCGCTTCGGATCATCATTCAACCATGACTCACCGCGCGCACCCATCGTGGTGCCGTGCTGCAGATTCTTGCCAAGCACCCATCGGATCAGATATGCTGTTCTTCCAGCCGCTCCCACACCACCCGTCTTTTCTGGGTCATCGGAGGATGCGACGACGAATCCTATCCCTTTGCACCCATTATCATTGACGGCCACGGCATCGCCGACTTCCATGTCCCTGCGCCCCATCGCCACTCCTATCTTTATATCTTTTATAAAAGATATGGTTTCAAACCAGCCTAATTTGTCCACAGCGCCCTGTCAAACCGACATGCAAAGCTCGCAACGGTCACGACATGCCCGAATGTTGCTCCATCTTGGTACAAAGATAACGAAGTACTTTGCACGGAAGGGCGATGATGGCCGAAATCGTCACCATGAAAATCGGACCGCGGAAAATCCTGGACTACGACGAGAAAGATCCTGACAACAACACAATCGCCGCCATCGGCTGGCACGACGGGCTCAGCCAGAAAGAGGTCTGGAGCTGCAGCGCCGGATGGTGGAAGCTGGAACCAGGCCGTGCCGTGCGATGCGACATCGGCATTGTCCTCAATCCGGACAACGTCGTCGTCTGCGTCGCCAAGATCAAAGGCATCGTCAAGCGCGAGGACATGCGTATGTGGTTCCTCGGAGACCTCGCCGGAGAGCGTTATGAACCTTGGATTGGCAAGACATTCGAGCGCAATGACTCAAAGAACCCGATCGCCTACTTCGACGAGCACGCAATCATCCCGCCTGAATCTGTCACCAACAAGATGACAATCCTCAACAGCCGGTAGACAGGCCGAAACACGCAAAGGAGCGTGTCTGCCATCATTTTATCTTTTATATAAGTTATCATGATGCAAAGTTACTGTCCGCGCATCGAAGAAGGCACCTATGACCACGCTTGGGTTCCGTTATCGCATTCGCCAGAACACCGGTGTTCCACGCCCACTACGTGCAAAATAACTTGAACAGGCAGTCACAGGTTGGCTGTCCACGCTCGCGTGGTCGGATTGGACGGTCACTTCGCCATCGGACGACAGAGCCGAAACCGTACCGATTCCGTTCACATCCATCGCACGCCTGCAATGCGTGGGCATGCCAGACGGCGAATTCCGCGAACTGAACATCATGGCGTTCGACGACAAACCGTTCTATCGAGAGCTCATCGACGACGAACATGGCACAAACATCTATGACGAGGCCATAGACCGACTATGGCAGACGGTGCAGCTGCTCGAAATCACCATAACCGCCGCGAACACACATATTGCCTTCATCGACCTTGACAGCGAACTCATTGCCTTTGATGAAGAGGACCCGAAAACACTCCCCTCACTGTGCCTTGGCCAGATTCCGCGATTGACGGGTTCCCTGTCCGTTTTCCGACGACACCCGCAGGCCGCGGAACCGGCTGATCTTGTGTTATTCGAAACAGCGAGCTTCACCATTGGCGAGGAATGGTTCGACATGATGATCCATGGGGCGAATGCGCTGGATGTGGCCTATCGACATGCGCGTCGCCGATTGCGAACGTCTCGTGATGTGTAGCGGAAACAGCAAACCATACGATACAGAAAAGGAACATATCATGGAAAACAACAATCCACCAATTAGGTTCTTTGAAATGCTCGGCCTCAGCGAAGAGGAGCTTTCGGAGTATGCAATCAGATTGAACCAAAGTAGCGGCGCGTGGTTCGATGCAATGACGATGTATTACGAGCATCACGACGAGCTCATGGATTGGGTGTTCACACGCCGCTGGAACGGCAGCAAGGCCGGAGGAAACATACGGCAGCCCAAGGTGCTGCAATTCATCCAGCTCGATGGACGGGAGAAACCCGCGATCCATTGGTTGTTCATCGGAGGCTATGAGGTCGGCGAAACGGTGATGCAGGGGAATGACGAAGTCTACCAGCGCAAGCCAATCGAACGTTTCCTCCCATTCGAGGCGCGCACCGTCGTCGTGTACCGTAAGAGGCGCGGCGCGACGCAGATGGTGAACGGCATGGCCGATGCCGGATTGCGTTCTCGCTTCTTCGATACGATGCTCGTCGAGAAGATTGCGCAGTCGCCGGTCTCGGCAATGCCATTCCCTGGCTACGACAACGTGCGGCTATCGTTCTCCGAGCTTGTAGCCGCTGTGCATAACGACGAATGGCGTGGCGCGCTAGGAGCCGTCAACGCCGTGTATCTGCAGACCGACACGCGTACCGGTTGGCACTACGTCGGATCAGCATACAGCCGCCATGGCGGAGCACAAGGTCTGCTCTCCCGATGGGAGGAATACGCGAACGGAGACCACACTGGCGGCAATGCGCTGCTCAAGGACCTTGTCGCAAAACACGGCGTGGAATACATCGAGCAGTATTTCCAGTACTCCATCCTCGACATCTTTGACCCACGCGTGCCCGACCGCACAGTCATCGAACGTGAGCACTGGTGGATGGATGCCCTCAGCTCTGTACGTGACGACAGAGCGTCATCACCGCATGGGTACAATTCCAAACTCCAATGGAATCGTACCAGCGAAGGAAGGGAAGCCGGACTGAGCTGATTGATCTGAGGATCTGGTGATGAATGGCACGGGGACGGCAGAGTGTACTCTGCCGTCCCCGTGCCATTCATCACCTTGAGGTGTCACACGGATAGCGGAAGCTTCCCGCGCCGCGTTCATCTCAGCTCTTGGTCAGTTCTGCGACGGCCTCGAGTGCGAGCTTGTATCCCAGGTAACCCAGTCCCGTGATCGTGCCGGTGGCCACCGGGCTGATCACCGAACGCTTGCGGAACTCATCGCGTGCGGCTGGATTCGAGATGTGCACCTCCATGAGCGGCAGGTCCGCGTCGAGCACCATGTGCGCGGCGTCGGCCAACGCATAGGAGTAATGGGTGAAGGCGGCGGGGTTCATCACCACGGCGATGCGCCGGTCCGCGGCCTCGTGCATCCAATGCACCATCTGCGCTTCGTCATCGGTTTGGCGCACATCGACGTCAAGGCCGTATTCGACCCCCCACCGGGTGCAGAGTCGACGCAGCTCCTCGAGATCCTGCGAACCGTACACATCCGGCTGACGCACTCCGAGCCGCCCCAGATTCGGCCCATTGACCACCATGACCTTGATCGGCTGTGACTTCGTTGCCATTGTCCCTCCAATTCGTTGCCGTTGGCTGCTCTCCACTATAGCGAGGCCGGAGCGTGTATGGGTGGTCGGCTCCCACTTTGCATTCTGGGCGTATATTCACCTCGCACCTGCCGGACCGATTCCATTCACGGGTTCTGCACACGGTGGAAGGCCTCCTCTACGGCCTCCGAATCGGGGTCGTTCAGATGGAACGGCTCCCCCACCTGTTCAAGGCCCACGAACCGCAGCGTGTTGCCACGGGCTTTCTTGTCACGATGCATCAATGCGAGGACCTCATCGAAGCCGGCGCCGTTCCACGATGTCGGCAGACCGAGGCTGGTGAGCAGAGACCTTGTGTAGTCCACCGTGTCACGGTCAAGGTGCCCGGTCAGGCTCGACAGCTCGGCGGCATAGACCATGCCAACGGCCACGGCGTTGCCGTGACGCCAGCGGAAATGCTCGAGCTGTTCGATTGCATGACCGAAGGTGTGGCCGTAGTTGAGGAATTCACGCAATCCGGCCTCCCGGAGATCTGCGCTCACATGATGGGCCTTCACACGGACGGTGCGCTCGATGAGCTCACTGACCACATCCTCCAGAGGCGTGCCCAGGAATGTCTCGCCACTGAACGCGCGCAGTTCGGCGGCATGGTCCTCGAGGATGCGCAGGATCTGCGGATCCATGATGAACCCGGATTTCGCCACCTCGCCCAGCCCTTCGATGAAGATGTCGTTGGGCAGCGTGGTCAACGTGCGGAGGTCCGCCAGCACGCCGGCCGGCGTGTAGAACGAACCGACCAGGTTCTTGCCTTGAGGGGTGTTGATGCCGGTCTTGCCACCGGTGGAGGCGTCCACCATGGCGAGCAGCGACGTAGGGCAGTTCACGTAGCGGATGCCGCGCATCCACGTGGCTGCCACGAATCCTGCCAAATCCGTGCAGGCCCCACCGCCGATGCCCACAATGGCATCCGAACGGGTGAAGCCCTCCGTGCCCAGCCGTTGCCAGATCCCATTGGCCACCTCGATGGTCTTGCCGGCCTCGGCGTCAGGAATCACAATGTCCGATACCTCATAACCTGCCTGACGCAGCAGTCCGCGAGCACGGTCGCTATGGCGCTGCACGGACTGCGTGTGAATGAGCGCCACGCGCACGGGCTGCTTGCCCAGCACTTCAGGCAGGTGGCTCAACGCTCCTTCCCCAATGCGCACATCGTAGGGTTCGATTCCCCTGCCATCAACATGTACAGTGTGCTCTGCAACCATTTCTATCATCCTTTTCGCCGCGGCTTTGGGCGTCATACCCCGCGTTGGCACGACCAGATTCGCCACCTGACGGTATACGGGGTCGCGTTGTCTGAACAGCGACATCCAGCGTTTCTCGGCATCGCCTGTGAGCATGGGGCGACCGCCTCCCCGGTTGGCACGTTCCATGGCTTCATGTGGGTCGGCCTTCAAATACACCACCTTGCCGCCCCGGGCCACATACTGTGCCAGGCGCCGACGTATGGCCTTCGTCATCGGCGCTCCGCCTCCCAGGGAAAAGATGCCGCCGAAGGAATCCAGGATATCGCACACCACATCACGCTCCACCTCGCGAAATGCCGGTTCCCCATATTGTGCGAAATAGTCCGGTATGCTCATGCCGATCTCGCGTTCGATCTCCACGTCGGCGTCGAGAAATGGCAGACCGCGCATCTGCGCCATCTCCTTGCCGAGTCGAGTCTTTCCCGCACCCATCATGCCGATGATCACGGCCTGCGGTTGCCTGCGGGGTTTGCCCGCGTGCCTGTGGTTATGTGCCATGCCCTGCAACCGCCTAACGCATGTGCTCCGGCCACGAGGCCAGATAGCCTTCGATGTTGCGGCGCGTCTCTTCGATGCTGTCGCCTCCGAATTTCTCCAGCAGGTGCTGGGCCAGTGTCAGACGCACCATGGCCTCCGCCACCACGGCGGCAGCCGGGACTGCGGTGCTGTCAGAGCGCTGATTGATGGCCTGGGCGGCCTCTCCGGTGGTGATGTCCACGGTGCGCAGGGCGCGCGGTATGGAGGGAATCGGTTTCATGGCCGCGCGCACCCGAATCGGCTGCCCGTTGGACATACCGCCCTCGATGCCGCCGGCACGATTCGACAAGCGTGCAATGCAGCCATCATCGCCTGGCACCATCTCATCATGTGCCATGGAACCGGGGCGGCCAGCCTCCAGGAATCCATCGCCGATCTCCACACCCTTGATTGCCTGGATGCCCATGACCGCGGCGGCCAGGGCGGCGTCCAGCCGACGATCCGATTCCACGTACGTGCCGATGCCTGCCGGCACACCGTATGCGATGACTTCAATCACACCACCCAACGTGTCGGCCTTCGCCTTGGCCTCATCGATGCGGGCCACCATGCGCTCCTCAGCGTCCTTGTCCAGTGTGCGCACCGGAGAGGCATCGAGGGCCGCCACGTCATCAGGGCCCGGCAGCGGCGTGTTGTCACTCTCCACACCGGCACCGCCAATCGAGATCACATGGCTCACGGTTCGAATGCCCGCCACCTGCTCCAGGAACAGCGCGGCCACTTCGCCGAGCGCCACGCGCGATGCCGTCTCGCGGGCGCTGGACCGTTCGAGCACCGGACGAGCATCGTCGAAACCGTATTTGCGCATGCCGGTCAGATCGGCATGCCCCGGTCGCGGACGGCTCAACGGCGCATTGCGTCCCTCGCGCGCAAGTTCATGGTCAAGTGGGTCTGCGCTCATCACCTCGGTCCATTTCGGCCATTCGGTGTTGCCTATCTCGATGGCGATCGGAGACCCCAACGTGCTGCCGAATCGCACACCGGTCAGCAGGCGCACCTGATCCTGCTCGAACTTCATCCGAGCCCCACGGCCATACCCCAGACGGCGTCGCGCCAATGCATCGCGAATGTCCTGCGATGTCACGCGCACACCTGAGGGCATCCCCTCGATCATCGCCACCAACGCCTCGCCATGGGACTCGCCTGCGGTCTGCCAACGCAACATGCCTACTCCTTTTGTTCTACGTCAATCCCGACTATCTTAACCATATGTATTGGCTAATCACTATACCGAGCTTGGTCTGTGGACTCGCGATCTCGGTCACCGACCTGAGGCGCCGCATTGTGCCGCGCCCATGGGTCATGGCAGGTGTGGCCGTGCAATGCGTGGTCTTCTTGACAGCGGGGATTCGCTCGCACGACCTGTGGCCCTTCGTCTGCGCCTGCTTCGGGCTGGTGGGTGCAGTCGGGGTGCAGCTTTCGCTCGCCATGGCGATCCCCCGCCATGCGCTTGGTCTTGGTGATGTCACTGCCAGTGGCATGGCGGGATTTGCCACGGGGTATTTCGGACTCGAATGCTATCTGTGGTTCTGGCTGTGCATGGGCGTGCTCGGTGTAGGTTGGGTGCCCGCCTATTCCGTGTATTCCCGGGTACGTTCGCGTGGACGCACCGGTGATGGGGTGGGACGTCTGCGGGTGCCGTTCGTCCCGGTGATAGCAACGGCGGCTGCACTTGCCGTCATGTGTTGTGCATGACGGGGCGCAGCCGCCGTGGACAGCTGAAATTCAGGTTCCGCATCCGCTCGTCAGTTCGCGTCGGGGTTGTTCCTCCGGTACTCCTGCACAAGCTGTTGGAACTGTTCGTCGGTGTCGGCGAATTTTGTCTCGCCGGTCTTCAGATCGGTGGTCACGAAGTACAGCCAATTGCCGTCGGCAGGATGCATGGCCGCTTCGATGGCGTCATCACCCGGATTGCTGATCGGTGTCGGCGGCAGACCGCGATTCACACGGGTGTTGTAGGGATTCGAGGTGTCTTGCAACTGGTCGTTGGTCAGTTGCATGCCGTTGATGCTGGCACCATAGGCCACGGTGCTGTCCATGCCGAGCGTCATGTCTTTGTCGAGACGATTGTAGATCACTCGGCTCACCTTGCTGTAGTAGTCCGATGAGTTCACCTCCGCCTCCACAATGGAAGCGATGATGAGCATGCGCTCGCGTTCCGCGCCTTGGGGAACGCCCATCTCGTCGAGTTTGCGAATGCGCGCGTCCACCATCTCTTTGAGCAGCCGCTCGGGAGCGGTCGCGACATCACCCACAGTATAGGTGCCAGGCTCCAGCCAGCCTTCGAAGTTGCCGTTCGCCTCTGCGGGAAGGATCTTCGACGCCTCGTCCCTGTTGTTGACAATCGCTTCGAACCGTGTCTTGTCGATGTCGTTATCTGCGCAGATCCGTTCGATCACGGTGGACACTCGTTCGCCCTGCCGCACCTCCGCGAAGCCTTTCGCGTTGCCTTGGTCGGAGAGTATGTCCGCCGCCTGTGACGCCTTCATATGCGTCTTCAATGCATAGGTCCCCGGGTACAATGTCTTGTCGTTCGAGGAAACATAGGTGGCGAAGGTGTCTGCCGACTTGACGATCTGCTGTTGCACCAGATTGGCACCCACCTCCATGATGCCCTCGCCCTGCTTGACGGTGAAGGCGACATCGGTGTCTCCCGGTCCCGGATAATCCTCGACGAGGGATTCATGGGCCATGTTCGTACGACGCCAGTTCCGTGCGGCCCGGTATGCGAACACCCCGCCGACCGAGATGAGGGCGAGGGCGATGACGACGATGATGCAGATGATGAGATTCCTGCGTTTCCTCATCGCGCGTTGGCGTCGCATCTCGCGCCTGCTATGGGGAGGGGCGGGTGGCATGGCCGCCGGTTCGGCGCCATCGTCCCAGGATTCGTCGGCATTGAAGAAATCATGCAGGTCGTCGGACACTTCAAAACTCCTCTGTGTTATCGCGTGCACGATCAAGAGCCGTCTGGAGGATCTCAACCGCCGACTGCTGGTCGACGACGGCTCGGTGTTGCTTGCTGCTGACATTCGCGTCGAACAGACGACGGTGTGCGTCGACGGTTGTCAATCGTTCATCGATGAATATGATATCCGGCATCACGCCGATGTGAGAGTCCTGGTCTTCCATTTCGGACTCGAGTCTTCTGCGCAACGATTTCGCCCACCGCTGCGCCTTTTTGGCGCTGCTTCCCGCGGAACCGTCCATCTGCAGCGGCAATCCTATGGCGATGGCCGTCACGGGTGTGCCTTCTTCGGCCTTGTCTTCTATAAGGTCCAGTACATCGTCGAAAACCTGGAAATAGTCGCCGTATACGCGAATGTTGCCCTCGGGGTATGCGAAGGAACGCTCGGGGTTGGAGGCAGCAACCCCCACCCGAGCGTTCCCGAGATCAAGTCCCAGCCAGATTCCCGGCATCAGGCGCGCATCGCCTCTTGCGTCAGGGCTTCCAGCGCGGCATCGATCTTCGAGGCATCGGCACCGCCGCCTTGGGCGAAATCGGGCTTGCCGCCGCCACCGCCGCCAAGCATCTTGGAAGCGCCGCGAACCAGGTCGCCGGCCTTCACCCCCGCCTTGCGGGCTGCTTCATTGGTGGCCACGGCAATCACAGGCTTGTCGTCCTCATTCACGCCGGCGAGGGCGACAATCACCGGTTTGTCGTCACCCAACCGTCCGCGAATGTCCATGACGGTCTTGCGCAGCACATCGAACGATCCGAAGTGGCCGACGTTCTTCGAGACCACCACCACCGGGGCGGTCGAATTGGCGGCGGCCTCAACGAGTTCCGGCACCGACGACGCCAGCTGAGCCTCGTACATCGAGGCAAGGCGGCGATCGGAGTCTTTGAGCTTGGCTAGCAATGTGTTGATGCGATCGGCCAGCTCATCGGGACGTGCGTTCAACGTGTCGGAGAGCTGGGAAACCAGTGCATGCTCGCGGGCGTTGAAATCATAGGCGCTCTGCCCCACCAGTGCATCGACGCGTCGCACACCGGAGCCTACGGATGCCTCGGAGAGAATGTTCACCTGACCGATCTTGCCTGCAAAGTCCACATGCGTGCCGCCACACAGCTCACGGCTCCAGCCATCGTCGCCAATGGTGACCACACGCACCACATCGCCGTACTTCTCACCGAACAGATGCATGGCGCCGAGCGCAATGGCGTCGTCGAATTTCATCTCCTCGGTGCTCACATGCAGGTTGTCGCGCAAGCGGTCGTTCACGCGGGCCTCGACAGCGCTCATGAGCTCCTTGGTGGGTGCCGTCGACCATTGGAAGTCGAATCGCAAGCGGTTGGGGGCATCCTCCGAGCCACGCTGGGTGGCCTGAGGTCCAAGCTCCTCGCGCAGGGCCTTGTGCACGATATGTGTGGCGGTATGCGAACGGGCGATGGCACCACGACGTTCGACGTCGATGGTTGCCGTGGCTTCGGCTCCCACCACGAGCGTGCCTTCGATCAAACGGCACTGCTGCACAATGAGGTCCTTGATTGGCTTCTGCACATCGTCCACCTCAAGCACGGCGCCATCATCGGAGATGATCTCACCCTGATCGGCAAGCTGTCCGCCGGCCTCGGCATAGAACGGCGTGCGGTCGAGAATGACCTCCACGGTTGCCGGCGCACTCACAGCCGGCACCGAACCGACACCCTCAAGCATGATGCCAAGCACGCGGCTGCGGGTGGAGACCTCCGTGTATCCGAGGAACTCGATTGGCTGATGCAGCTTGTTCTTGAAGTCGTCGTATTCGCTCAAATCGACATTGTGACGCTTCTTCAGGGCATCCTGACGGGCTCGGGACTTCTGCTCGTTCATGAGCTCGCGGAACTTCGCTTCGTCGACCTTGACCCCCTGCTCCTGCGCCATCTCCAGCGTCAGTTCGATCGGGAAGCCATAGGTGTCGTGCAGGGTGAACGCGGCATCGCCGGAAACAACCGGGGTGGTCTCCCCCTTGGCTTCCTCGGCCGTGCTCTTCGCCTTCGCGACGGCCATGTCGAAGATCTCCAGACCGTTGGTAAGTGTGCGCCGGAACGCGTCTTCCTCGCCGTATGCCGCCTCCGACACATCGTGGAAGGTGTTGGCGAGCTCCGGATAGTTCGGTTCCATGGCCTGTTCCGACACTGGCAGAAGCTGGGGCATGACCGGATCGGTCACACCGAGCACACGCATGGCTTCGATGGTGCGGCGGATCAGGCGGCGCAGCACATAGCCGCGTCCCGCATTGCTCGGACGCACGCCGTCGCTCATGATCATGAGCGCGGAACGAACATGGTCGGCCACGACGCGCATTCTGACGTCGGCCTCCTTGTTCTCGCCGTACTTGATGCCGGTGATCTTCTCGGCCGCCTCGATGACGGGGTACACCTCATCGGTCTCGTAGATGTTGTTCTTGCCCTGCAGCAGGTATGCCAGACGCTCCAGACCGGCACCGGTGTCGATGTTCTTGTGCTTGAGCTCACCGGCGATGTGCAGGTCTGTTTTCGACTTGACGTTGTCCACCATGTAGTTCTCGAACACGAGGTCCCAGATCTCGATATACCGGCTTTCGTCGGCGATGGGGCCGCCTTCCTTGCCGTATTCGGGTCCACGGTCCACGTAGATTTCCGAGCAGGGGCCGCCGGGGCCGGGGCCGCCGGTCGTCCAGAAGTTGTCTTCCATGCCGAGGATCTGGATGTGTTCCGGATCCACCCCTTCGTTGCGCCACATGGCACGGGCCTCATCATCGTCCGTGTAGGTGGTCATCCATAGCTTCTCTGGGTCGAATCCGAAGCCGCCGTCTTCGCGCGGCGAGGTCAGCAGGTCGTATGCGTAATGGATGGCCTCCTCTTTGAAGTAATCGCCGAAGGAGAAGTTTCCGAGCATCTGGAAGAAGGTGCCATGACGCGTGGTCTTTCCCACCTCCTCGATGTCGAGGGTGCGCACGCACTTCTGGTTGCTGGCCATGCGGCGGCTTGGCGGGGTCTGCTCCCCCATGAGATACGGGATGAACGGGACCATGCCGGCAATGGTGAACAACGTGGTCGGATTGGGCGAGATCAGCGATGCGGACGGCACCACCAGATGATCCTGCTTTTTGAAGTAATTGAGATAACGCTGTGCGATTTCAGCGGTGCGCATGTGATGCGTCTCCTTGTATTGGTGTTCTACTGACGATATTGGCTTCGCGTGTTTTTCAACTCAGCTTTGCGGTGTATTGCCGGTTGAGCTCCTCTTCACGTGCCTGCTGGGCCTGCCTGAACTGATCGATGAGGCCCTGCAGTGTACGCATCCCCACATTCTCCTGATCCGGCCCCAGGAGGAACTGCCTGGCTTTGTCCGGGGTGTTGGCCCTGACGTATGCGGTGGCCTTGGAAACGGCGAGTACGCCTAGCACCACACCGGCGGCGACCCAAAACACTCGTTTGAACATCACTCGCCCTTGCCTTTCTGCTCCGCCGATGCGGGCTGGTTTTTCTTCCCTTTGTTCATGAACGACGCCGCTGTCACCTTGACCGCGTAGAAGGTGGATGCCAGCTTGATGATCGGCTTGCCCAGGAAGGAACCGTATAGATTCATCAGGGCGCCGAGGTTGTTCATCGTACTCGAGGCCGCCCCGGAGATCTCATTGACGTCACCCAGTGACTTGTTGACCTGCTTGACGGTGGTCACACCCTCGTCCAATGCGGGGAGAGCATGGTCGCCGGTCTGTTTCACCGTTTCGGCGATCTGATCGAACATCTTGCCCAAGCGGATCAGCGGGTAGATCAGAAAACCGGCAAGAATCGCAAATGCAATCGCCGCAATCAGTCCCGCAATTTCTCCAGCACCCATGGCGCCCTCTTTCCTAGCAGTTTGCGTCTACACTTATACGCGTTTAGCCTATCCAATCACCCAGACCTAAACGGCTAGCGTCGATTATACGATATGACCTCAATGGCATCGTCCAGTGACTTGACGGTATCGAAGTCAATCATGGTCACGGAGCCGTTGGCCGGTCGTTCGCTCAGGTCGTACCCCGCAGGAGCGAAGCGCTGCATCAACGACAACAGCGTATTGCCGTGCGAGATCATGAGCACATCGTCGCCGTCCCTAAGGTCCGCGTTAGCTGCAATGAGGGCGAAGGCGCCATCGACTCTCCGCCAGTACTCCTCGTCGGACTCGGCGTCGTGGAACGGGTCCGCCTCCTTGAGGAAGTCCCGGGTGGCACCCAGTCCGAACTGCTCGACTATGGCATGGTAGGTGGGAGCACCGTGCGGGCCCCCGGCTGCGAGCCAGGCCGCTCCCATGTCCTGCCCTTCGAAATAGCCGTAGAACTGCTCACGGAAGTGCATGTCGGCATGAATCACCGGCACGTCATGCCCATTGGCTGCATTGATATCGAGAATCGTCTGTGCCGTCACCTGTGCTCTGGTGGTGTCCGAGCAATACGCTGCGGCGAAGGTGATGTCTTTCAATGCATTGCCCGCATGGATGGCATCGTCGAGTCCGGCTTGCGTCAATGGTGAGTTCGACCAGCCTTGGAGACGGTTGTAGCGGTTGAAGAATGTCTGTCCGTGACGGACGAGATGAACATGCACGATCATGCTTCGATTATGGCACGGCGTGACGCCCGGACGTCGTATTTCGCCTGTGGACGTCTTCGGGCATAATGGGGTGATGGGCAATTTTCTCATTCGATGGTTCATTCTCACCATAGCGGCGGCCGTGATGGTGGTGCTGCTTCCAGGAATGCACGTGGTGGGTCATCCCCCTATTCTCGGCATTGCCGCCTTCTCACTATTCATGGCTCTGTTCAACGCCTCGCTCAAACCCGTGGTGCAGATGCTGGCGCTGCCGTTCAGCGTGCTCACCTTCGGCCTGCTGGCTTTGGTGATCAATTGGCTGTTCATGGAGCTGGCCTCCTGGCTTGCCATCAATCTGTTCGACGTAGGCGTGACGATTGGCGGATTCTGGTGGGCGGTGCTCGGCTCGCTCATCATGTCGCTGGTCAGCGGAATCGTGAGCGCCGCAGTCGGCCAATGAGACGCCGGCTTGCGAATAC
>ENA-OPVH01000904-OPVH01000904.1-human-gut-metagenome-genome-assembly--contig:-NODE-904-length-16751-cov-1.729396_pt1 | contig 16751 bp, 13 predicted proteins | sample MGYA00241494_ERZ501980 | MGnify/ENA primary metagenome ERZ501980 (study PRJEB25962, sample SAMEA1964914) | human gut metagenome | biome: human gut; feature: human-associated habitat; material: faeces... | reverse complement strand
CGGTCCGCGCTTAACGAGTCCCACTGGGACTCAGCGCCGCTCAGTCCATGCCTGACACTATGTGCTCGTTCATGCAAGCATGACTCGCCCATAATATCAGGCATGACTGAACTGTTACAAAATTCTCTCTTGCGGTGAAAAAAGTGCTTGCATTTTGAAAAAGTTATGTTATATTAGTTATAGAACAAATGAAAGCAACTGAGGTTCTGAGAGGGGGAAATCTTATGAATATTAATAAATTTACCCAGAAATCGCTGCAGGCAGTCAACAATCTGGAGAAGGTAGCGTATGAATATGGAAACCAGGAGGTGGAGCAGGAACATCTGCTTTACAATCTGCTGAATCAGGAGGACAGCCTGATCCTGAAAATGCTGGAAAAAATGGAGATCAATACAGAGCATTTTGCCAGAAACCTGGACAATGCCCTGAACAAACGGCCGAAGGTGTCAGGAGGACAGGTTTATATCGGCCAATATCTGAACAAGGCTCTGGTGAGTGCGGAGGACGAGGCGAAGGCTATGGGAGATGAGTATGTCTCCGTGGAGCATCTTTTCCTTGCTCTCCTCAGAAATCCGAATCAGGGGATCAAGGCGCTGTTTCAGGAATACGGGATTACCAGGGAACGCTTCTTAAAAGCACTCTCTACCGTGAGAGGAAATCAGAGGGTTACCAGTGATAATCCGGAGGCCACCTACGATACACTGAATAAATACGGTCAGGATCTGGTGGAGAAGGCGAGAAACCAGAAGCTTGACCCGGTGATCGGACGGGATGCAGAGATCCGGAATGTTATCCGTATTCTGTCCAGGAAAACAAAAAATAATCCTGTGCTGATCGGCGAGCCAGGTGTCGGAAAGACAGCGGCAGTGGAAGGTCTGGCACAGCGGATCGTCAGAGGCGATGTGCCTGAGGGACTGAAAAATAAAAAGATTTTTGCACTGGATATGGGGGCGCTGGTGGCAGGCGCCAAGTACCGGGGAGAATTTGAGGAGCGTCTGAAGGCCGTTCTGGAGGAAGTGCGGAAAAGTGAAGGGGAGATCATTCTCTTTATCGATGAGCTTCATCTGATCGTAGGCGCCGGAAAGACGGAAGGCGCTATGGATGCAGGAAATATGCTAAAGCCAATGCTGGCGAGAGGAGAACTGCACTGCATCGGCGCCACTACTCTGGATGAATACCGTCAGTATATTGAAAAGGATGCCGCACTGGAGCGGCGTTTTCAGCCGGTGATGGTGGATGAGCCGTCAGTGGAGGACACCATTTCTATTCTCCGGGGATTAAAGGAGAGGTATGAGGTGTACCACGGGGTAAAGATTACGGACGGCGCTCTGGTGGCGGCTGCTACCTTGTCCCACCGTTATATTTCCGACCGTTTTCTGCCGGACAAGGCCATCGATCTGGTAGATGAGGCATGCGCATTGATAAAGACCGAGCTGGATTCCATGCCCACGGAGCTGGATGAACTGCGCAGACGGATCATGCAGATGGAGATTGAAGAGGCGGCGCTGAAAAAGGAGACGGATAAGCTGAGCCAGGACCGGCTGGCGGCGCTGCAAAAGGAGCTGGCGGAGCTGCGGGACGACTTTAATGGAAAAAAAGCCCAGTGGGACAATGAAAAGCACTCGGTGGAAAATCTCTCAAAGCTGCGCGAGCAGATCGAAACTATGAATAAGGAAATCGAAAAGGCTCAGAGAAATTATGATCTGAACCGGGCGGCGGAGCTGCAGTACGGCGAGCTGCCGAAACTTCAGCAGCAGCTTGCTGCAGAGGAGGAAAAGGTAAAGAGCCGGGAGCTTTCTCTGGTGCATGAAAGCGTTACGGATGAGGAAATCGCCAGAATCATTTCCCGGTGGACGGGGATTCCTGTGGCGAAGCTGACGGAAGGAGAGAGGAGTAAGATCCTGCATCTGGACGATGAGCTGCACCGGAGAGTCATCGGACAGGATGAAGGGGTAACGAAGGTGACAGAGGCCATCCTGCGCTCCAAGGCCGGAATCAAAGATCCGACAAAACCCATCGGTTCCTTCCTGTTTCTGGGACCTACCGGCGTGGGAAAGACGGAGCTTGCCAAGGCGCTGGCGGCCAGTCTGTTTGATGATGAGCAGAATATGGTGCGTATCGATATGAGTGAATATATGGAGAAATACTCCGTATCCAGACTGATCGGAGCGCCTCCGGGATATGTGGGCTATGAGGAGGGCGGCCAGCTTACCGAGGCAGTCCGCAGAAAACCATACTCTGTTGTTCTCTTTGATGAGATTGAGAAGGCGCATCCGGATGTGTTTAACGTACTGCTTCAGGTGCTGGACGATGGACGGATCACAGATTCCCAGGGACGTACCGTGGACTTTAAAAACACGATCCTGATCATGACTTCAAATATCGGATCCTCCTATCTGCTGGATGGCATTCAGGAGAATGGAAGCATTGCTCCGGAGGCGGAAGCGTTTGTCATGAATGATCTGAGAAGTCATTTCCGGCCGGAGTTTCTGAACCGTCTGGATGAGATTATTATGTTCCACCCGCTGACAAAGGAAAATATCGGTCATATCGTGGATCTGATGGTAGCGGATCTGAACCGGAGGCTGGAAGCACAGGAGATAACTTTGGAATTGACGGAAGCTGCGAAAGATTATATTATAGAGGGCGGTTATGATCCGACGTACGGAGCCAGACCGCTGAAGCGTTATTTACAGAAGCATGTGGAGACTTTGGCAGCCAGGATGATTCTCTCCGGAGACATTCGGGCAGAGGATACCATCGTGATCGATGCTGCTGACGGGAAGCTGGCCGCGCGGAAAAAATAATGCAGTGATTCTGCCGTTGGCGGAATCCGTGTAAATGTCTAAGTATGCAAGAAAGGGCACCACATCAAAGGCGTACCTTGGTAGTGGCGCGCTTTCTGCAAGAACAGCAGGAGGAAGCGATGATACCAAAAGACCCTATGATACTTTTAAGCTACGTAAACACCCAGCTTCGTGACCATTACGATTCCCTGGAAATGCTTTGCACCTGTCGGGGAATGAACAAGAAAAAACTGATAGCACAGATGGAAGCTATCGATTACCATTATGACGAAAAAGAGAACCGCTTTGTTTAAGCGAAGCGGCGCAAAACAGATAAGGACAGATCGTGTGAGTTTGCTCGCAACGACCTGTCCTTTTCAGCAGCTTTCCCGCCGGATCAATCGGGGTGGAAATTCCACCCGCATGGTCTCCGTATGTCCATGATTCATTCGGTCAAGCAGAATTTTTACTGCCATTTTTCCCATATCCTTTTTGGGGATGTTGACTGTAGTGAGAAGAGGGGAGACCTCTTCAGCGGCCTGGATATTGTCTATGGAGATCAGATCGATGTCTGTTTTTTTTCTGTATTTTCCAAGAGCCCGGACAGCTCCCAGGGCGGTAGCGTCGTTGGCGCAGAGTACGGCGTGTACGGCGTCCCTTTCAAGCAGTTTTTTCATGGCTGTATATCCGGCGTCTGTCGTTTGATCTGTGGGATAGACAGAAGAATAGTCTAAAGGCAGACGATGCTGGATCAGGGAGTTGCAGTATCCCACATAACGGGTCTCGTAGGAACAGTCTCCGATATAGGCGATCTTTTCGTGTCCTTTTTCAATCAGATAGTCCATGGCAAGGGCAGCCGCCTCTTTTCCATCGCAGATCACTTCATCAATTTCAAAGTCTGTAGGGTTCCGGTCAATGGCAATGATATTTTTTGTTGCTTTCTTCATTTTTTTCAGCAGATGTTCCGAACTGCGTCCCAGAATGATGTATCCTTCTGCTTTCGGAAGCTTTTTATTCTGCAAGTCGCCGGCAGTGCAAAAATCTGACATCACACATCCGCCGGCAAAAATCTCCTGTTCCACACTTCGGAAAAGCTCTAAAAAAAAGGGGTCTCTCTGTAAAGAATCAAACCGTCCTAAAATGACAGCAAGCTGCCTTGCAGGTTTCGGCGCAGCGATTTGATTCCCTTTCTGCAGATTTCTGGCACTCTCATTCGGCACATAATGAATTTCCTTTGCTGCAGCCCAGATCTTATCCTTCACATCGGCGGACGCACAGTTATACTCTTTATTATTCAATACTCTGGAAACCGTCGAGACGGATACACCCGTCATTTCCGCAATTTTCTTTAAAGACATTTCATTTCCTCCCAAAATAATCCTGCTTCCGGGTCCATTTTCTTTTTGAAGGGGCAGGCGGTCACATCGGTGCACATGACTTCATTGTAACAGAAATTTATGCGTCTGTCATTATGCAATACTCTGTTTCTCTGCAAGGAAAAATACTCTGTAGATTGAGGTGGGGCATGTAATTGAGAAGCAGAAGCATAGGAAACGCTTTTTAAAAGAAGTGTGAAAACGTTTGTGTTAAAACGAGTTGAAAACGTATAAAAATTGATGTATCATCTACGACATAGGAGATAAAACAAAAAAACCAAGATAAATGGAGGAAAAAACATGAAGAAAATGATTGCAAACGTTTGCGTAATGGCTGGGGCGCTGATGCTTCTGACCGGATGCGGCAGCGCAAAGGAGAGCCGGGGAGAAATGAGAGTTGCCTGCTTTCCGAATATCACTCACGCGCAGGCGCTTCTAATGAAGAACCAGAAGACCCTGGAAACGAAGCTGGGAGATGACTATGAAGTTTCATGGAAGACTTTCACGGCGGGTTCCTCGGAGATCGAGGCCATCTTCGCCGGGGAGATTGATATCGGCTACATCGGTCCGGTTCCGGCTGTCAACGGAAATGTGAAGTCTGACGGGGATGTGACGGTCATTGCGAATGCGGCAGACGCGGGGGCGGTGCTGGTAAAGGGAACGGATTCAGGAATCGAGTCGATAGAGGATCTGGAAGGGAAGACAGTGGCGATTCCGCAGATCGGAAATACGCAGCATCTTTGTCTTCTGAACCTGCTTTCTGAGAACGGACTGGCCCCGGTTTCCGAGGGCGGCACGGTAGAAGTGGTGGCTGTGGAAAATTCCAATCTCCAGAACATGTTCGATCAGGGAAATGTGGATGCAGCGCTGGTGCCGGAACCGTGGGGGACGATTTTGACAGATTCCGGGAATATAGATCTGCTTTTGGATTATCAGGATATTTATCTGGACGGCAATTATCCGGTAGCGGTGGTGATCGTGCGGAATGAGTTTATGGAGGCACATCCGGATGCAGTGGAAACCTTCCTGCAGGCGCATCTGGATGCTACGGAAGAGATTAACAGCAATCTGGAGGGGTCTGTGGATGCCATGATAGCAGAAATTGAATCTCTGACCGGAAATGCTTATGAGAAGGAGACGGTGCTCAGTTCTTTTGCACGGACAAATGTGACAACGGAGCTGAACCGGGAAGCGCTGGATAACTTTGCAGAAACGTCGCTCGAACAGGGATTTATCAGCGCGCTGCCGAAAGAGGGATTTGTGGATACGTCTCTTGTCGAGGAATTGTCGAAAGAATAGGAGGCAGATATGGCGCTGGAAATAAAAAATGTGAGCCGTACCTTTGAGGGCTCCGCAAAAGAGACATTAAAGGATATTTCACTGACCATAGAAAAAGGGGAATTTGGCTGGTGCGTAGGTCCTTCCGGGTGCGGGAAATCCACACTGCTGAATATTATTGCAGGGCTGGATGCCCCGACAGAGGGGGAGATCCTTCTGGATGGAAAAAAGATTACGGGGCCGGGTGCTGACCGGGTGGTGATGTTTCAGGAACATGCCTTGTTTCCCTGGCTGAATGTGCTGGAAAATGTAAAATTCGGTATGCGGATGATGGGTCTTTCGAAGGAAGAACAGAACCGCCGGGCAGAACATTATCTGAAAATGGTCCAGCTCTGGGAGTTTAAGGATTACAGGATTCATGAGATTTCCGGCGGTATGCGTCAGAGAACAGCACTGGCGCGGGCGCTCTGTCTGGACGGCCCGGTACTGCTGATGGATGAGCCTTTTTCCGCTCTGGATAAGCAGACGATCAATAAGCTGCGGGCCGACCTTGAGAAGATCTGGGAGGAGACGGGGAAAACTGTGGTTTTTGTTACCCACAGTGTAGAAGAGGCAGTATTTTTTGCAAACCGCATCATCGTTCTGTCAGACAATCCGGGTTGTATTAAGGAAGTGTTTACGGTGGATCTTCCACGGCCGAGACACAATGATTCGGCTGAGTTTCTGGAGGTTCGCCATAAGATTTTGACCTGCGTGGAAAGAGAGGTGGAGAAATTTGCAAAAGAAGAATACGATTCGAAGATGGCTGAGTAGCCTGTTGTTTTTTGTGCTGCTGCTCGCTGTCTGGCAGGTAGTCTATACCCTTGGCACAGGTGTTTTGGGATGGTGGAAACCCTATGCGCTGCCTTCCCCTATGGGAGTGGTGGAAAGCCTTGGAAAAATGATCGGGAACGGTACGCTGCTGAAAGCGACGGCCTGTAGTCTGCGCCGCGTGATTCTTGGATTTGCCATTTCTCTGGCGGCAGGGTGTGTCCTGGGACTTTTGATCTCATCCTCGGACTATTTTAACCGGAATTTAAAGCCGCTGCTGAACGGCGTCCAGTCTCTTCCCAGCGTCTGCTGGGTACCGTTTGCCATTCTATGGTTCGGACTTGGGGAATCCTCGATCCTGTTCGTGATCGTGATCGGTTCCACGTTCAGCGTGTCCCTTGCTATTGAGAATGCCATCCGCACGGTGCCGCCGATCTACGTGAAAGCCGCACAGACCATGGGGGCAGGGAAAATGCAGCTTTACCGGGAAGTGATCTGGCCCGCAGCGCTGCCCGGCGTGCTGGCAGGATTAAAGCAGTCCTGGTCTTTTGCATGGAGAGCGCTGATGTCCGGCGAGGTCATGTCCGCCTATGTGGGATTGGGCTACACCCTGATGTCCGGCAGAGACATGGCGGATATCAATCAGGTGACAGCCGTGATGCTGGTGATCATCCTGGTGGGTGTGCTGGTGGATAAGGTCGTTTTCTCAAATCTGGAGCATCATGTGCTGAAGAAAAGAGGATTGTAATGCGGTTTTGGTTAAGGTGACAGAGGAAGATTATAGCAGTTCGGGAAAAATCATGAAAATGGAGATTGCTTTTCAGAAACAGATTGCGTAAACTATGCTTAGGCGCTTACCGTAAGTGCCTGAGCATTTTTTGGCTGCGGACGAAGGTTATGATTCCCCCGGGAAGAGGGGCGTCTGACAGTCCGGCGGCATAGGGTGGAATAAACAGGCTGCTGTTCAGCCCCTGGCTGAATGCCTGAGTATGCATAAGAAGCTGCCGGTGGCAGGTTCTTTGCATGGTGACATAAACAGGATATAAGGAGGAAAGTGGATGACACTTACTACATCTGAAGCACTTTCAGATTACGAAAAAGCCTATCGTCTCGGCAAAAAGGAGGGCGGAGCTCCTGCGGTGCTGGACGATATCTTAAAAGAAAAGAATATAACTGCAACAACGGGAATCCCTCTGGGGCTCGTGCAGATTCCGATGGAACAGATCGCCGGCACGAAAGGCGCCGGGCGGAGCAATGCCTTCAGCAAAGGGTTTTATCCCATGTTAAAGTCGGGATCAGAGTTTGCACACAAATGGGTGGAATTATACAAGGCGCATTTGAATGAAGGAATCCGTGAGCCTGTCAAGGCTTATGAATATATGAATCAGTTTTATATTGAAGAAGGAAATAAGAGGGTCAGTGTCTTAAAATATGTCGGCGCCGTTTCTGTGCTGGGAAATGTGACCCGGATCGTGCCGCCCCGCACAGATGAGAAGGAGGTACAGATTTATTATCAGTTTATGGCATTCTACAGTCTGTCCCAGGTCAATTATATCTGGTTCTCTCAGGACGGAAGCTTCGCAAAGCTGCAATATCTGATAGGGAAACGTCCGGATGAGATGTGGACGGACGAGGATAAGCAGGATTTCAGCTCAATTTATACACGGTTTACTGCCGAGTTTGAGGCAAATGGGGGAAAGAAGCTGAATGTCCTTCCGGGAGATGCATTTTTATCCTTTATCGATCTCTATGATTATCAGACGCTGAAGGATATGACAAGCGCAGAGCTGAAGGAAAAGCTGGTAAAATCCTGGGATGAATTTAAGCTTCTGGAGACAAACGATTCTGTGGAATTGCAGATGAACCCTGCGGAAGACGGAGAAGTGAAAAAGGGACTTTTCGCCAGACTTCTTCCGACCAGTGTACCGAAGCAGAGAGTTGCCTTTATTCATGAGAAAACAGCGGAGACATCGGGATGGACGTACGGCCATGAACTGGGGAGGATGCATCTGGAACAGGCTTTTGCGGATCAGATCAGTACTGCATGCTATTACAATGCGACGGAAGAAAACGTTTCTGAGATGCTGGAGCAGGCAATCGCAGAGGGCAGCAATCTGATCTTTACGACTACGCCGCCGCTTCTGAAGGCCAGCCTGAAGGCAGCCATTGAGCATCCGGATGTGAAGATCCTGAACTGCTCTTTGAATACTTCGCATAAGCATATCCGGACTTATTCAGCGAGGATGTACGAGGCGAAGTTTCTGATGGGAGCGATCGCTGGCGCCCTGTCGGAAAACGGAAAGATCGGATATCTGGCGGACTACCCGATCTTTGGCACCACGGCGAATATCAATGCTTTTGCGCTGGGAGCAAAAATGGTAAATCCCAGGGCGAAGATTTATCTGGAATGGTCATGTCTGAAGGATCATGATCCGGCAAAGGTTTTTGCAGATCATAAGATCAAATATATTTCCGGCCGGGATATGATTGTGCCGGGCAGCGTAAATAGAGAGTTTGGACTTTATCATGCGGCAAAAGACCGCCCCTGGAATATGGCGATGCCCGTATGGCACTGGGGAGTATTTTATGAGAAGATGATCCGGCAGATCATGAGCGGCTCCTGGAAGTATGATGATGTCTCCGATGAGACGAAAGGGCTGAACTACTGGTGGGGAATGTCCGCCGGAATCGTGGATGTGATCTGTTCTCATCATCTGCCGATCGGTACGGTGCGCCTGGTGGAGCTTTTGAAAAATACCATCAGCAGCGGTGATTTCAATCCGTTTTCCGGTGTGCTGTATTCGCAGCACGGGCTGATTCAGAGGGAGGATGAGTCTTTAAGTCCGGAGGAGATCGCGACGATGGATTGGCTGGCGGAGAATGTGATCGGATGTATTCCTGATAAGGAGAGTCTGGCGGAGAATGCGAAACCTGTAGTTTCCCTGCAGGGGGTAAAGGAGCAGGGCGAGAGGGCAACGGTCTTATGAGGATACTGGCTATTGCCGATGAAGAATCAAAATATCTATGGGATTATTATGAAGAGGGGAAGCTGGAGGGGATCGATCTGATCCTCTCTGCGGGAGACCTGGATCCCCGCTACCTTTCCTTCCTTGTCACATTTTCTGCGGCTCCTGTGCTGTATGTTCACGGGAATCATGATGACAAGTATGAGCAGATACCACCGGAGGGCTGTATCTGCATTGAAGATCAGATTTATGAATATAAGGGAGTAAGGATTTTGGGGCTGGGAGGCTCCATGCGGTACCGTCCGGGAAAGCATCAGTATACGGACAAGCAGATGGCGAGAAGGGTACGGAGGCTGTGGTTTGCACTTCACCGAAAAAAGGGATTCGATATCCTGCTGACCCATTCCCCGGCGTATCGGCTTAATGACGGCAGGGATCTGCCTCATCAGGGCTTCAAGGCGTTCTTAAATCTGATGGATAAATATAAGCCGAAATTTTTCATTCACGGACATGTGCATCTGAACTATGGGGCAAAATGCAGAAGGTACGATAAATATGGTGAGACAAATGTGATAAATGCATTTGAAAGATGTGTGATAGAGATTGAAGATTTCGATGAAATATTGTAAAATGAGTATCTGAGGCGTTTGACTTAGAAGGACGGAAATAAAACAGACGATAAGTAAGGAGAAAGAAATGATCATTACATTAAAAGATGGTTCTAAAAAGGAATATGAAGGGGCGAAGGCAGTCATAGACATCGCCTATGATATCAGCGAAGGACTGGCACGGGCGGCCTGTGCAGGAGAGGTGGACGGCGAGGTCGTAGACCTGCGTACGATTGTGAATCGGGACTGCGAGGTAAATATCCTGACAGCGAAGGATGAAAAGGGGCTGGCGGCTCTGCGTCATACAGCTTCCCATGTACTGGCAGAGGCTGTACAGAAACTGCGCCCGGAGGCGAAGGTGGCGATCGGACCGTCCATCGATACCGGATTTTACTATGATTTCGAGTGTGATCCATTTTCCAGAGAGGATTTGGACGAGCTGGAAAAAGAGATGAAGAAAATCATCAAGAAGGGTGCGAAGATCGAGCGCTTTACCAGATCCAGAGAGGAAGCCATCGCATTTTTTAAGGAGAAAAATGAACCGTATAAAGTGGAGCTGATCGAGGATCTGCCGGAGGATGCGGAGATTTCTTTTTATTCACAGGGAGACTGGGTGGATCTGTGTGCAGGTCCGCATCTGATGAGCACAAAGGGCGTGAAAGCCTTCAAGCTGCTGTCCTCCTCCGGCGCTTACTGGAGAGGAAGCGAAAAGAACCATATGCTGACGCGAATTTACGGAACAGCCTATGCTTCTAAAGATGAATTAAAAGAGCATCTGGAGAAGATGGAGGAAGCGAAGAAGCGGGATCATAATAAGCTGGGGCGTGAAATGAAGATATTCACCACCGTGGATGTGATTGGTCAGGGACTCCCGCTGATCATGCCGAATGGCGTCATTATGCTTCAGGAGCTCCAGCGCTGGATCGAGGATGAGGAGGCGAAGAGAGGCTATATCCGCACAAAGACGCCGCTGATGGCAAAGAGCGACCTCTACAAGATCTCCGGACACTGGGATCACTACAAGGACGGAATGTTTGTACTTGGGGATGAGGAGAAGGACAAGGAGGTATATGCCCTCCGTCCTATGACCTGTCCGTTCCAGTACTATGTATATAAGGCGGAGCAGCACAGCTACCGTGACCTGCCTCTCCGCTATGGCGAGACTTCGACACTGTTCCGGAATGAGGACTCCGGCGAGATGCATGGTCTGACCCGTGTGCGCCAGTTCACTATTTCCGAGGGCCATCTGATCGTGCGTCCCGACCAGATGGTAAAAGAGTTTAAGGATTGTATCGCACTGGCGCAGTATTGCCTGCAGGTGCTGGGCGTGGAGGAGGATGTGACCTACCATCTTTCCAAATGGGACCCGGAGAACAGAGAAAAATACATCGGAGAGCCGGAAGTATGGGAGGAGACAGAGGGACATATCCGCACCATGCTTCAGGAACTGAATATTCCATTCACTGAGGATGTGGGAGAAGCAGCGTTCTACGGCCCGAAAGTGGATATCAATGCAAAGAACGTTTACGGCAAGGAAGATACCATGATCACGATTCAGTGGGATGCCCTTCTTGCAGAGCAGTTTGACATGTATTTTATCGATGAAAACGGCGAGAAAAAGCGTCCGTACATCATTCACCGCACCTCTATGGGATGCTATGAGAGAACGCTGGCATGGCTGATCGAGAAATATGCCGGTCTGTTCCCTACCTGGCTGTGTCCGGAGCAGGTGCGTGTCATCCCGATCTCTGAGAAATTCCACAGCTATGCAGCACAGGTGGAGGCAAAGCTGAAGGCGAACGGAATCCGCTGTTCCGTAGACCAGCGTTCCGAGAAGATGGGATACAAGATCCGCGAGGCGCGTCTGGAGCGCGTACCATATATGCTGGTCGTAGGTGCAAAGGAGGAAGAAGAGGGCGTCGTGTCCGTCAGAAGCCGTTATCTGGGTGATGAAGGACAGAAATCTCTGGATACCTTTGTGGGTGAGATCAGTGAGGAGATCCGCACGAAGAAGATCCGTAAAATAGAAGTGGAACAGTAAGAATATCTGCAAAAAGAAATCCCCCGCAGGGCTCTGTGGGGGATTTTTCATTCTTCAATATGATCCAGTCCCTGGCTTAAAATGCTGTATACATGATCGTCCTGTAAAGAATAGAAGACGGTTTTTCCTTCCCGGCGGAATTTGACCAGGCGGCTCTGCTTTAAGATGCGGAGCTGGTGGGATATGGCGCTCTGGGTCATATTTAGAAGCTGGGCGATATCACACACGCACATTTCGCTTTCCAGAAGTACATAGAGGATTTTGATCCGGGTGGAATCACCGAATATTTTAAAAAGTTCTGCCAGATCGTAGAGAAGCTCTTCGCTGGGCATCTGGCTTGTGACCGCTTCTATGATTTCAGGATGGGCATGTATGTAATCACATTTTGGGGCATCATTGTTCTGTGTCATGGAAAACCTCCTATTTGTAGGCTGTGTAGCGTTTACGAAAAGTATAGCAGAGGGGGAAACGCTTTGTAAAGTGAAACCTCTCTTTTCGTGTGTGCAAAATCTAGTGGTTGCAAAATCATATTTCAGATGGTATAGTCAAGGAACCTGGACAGAAAGGGCATTGCATATGATAAAGAAGAACATAGAGTATTTCGACATACATAAAATCTGCAATTCCGGGCAGTGTTTCCGGATGAACCCAGTGGGGGAAGGCAGATATGGGGTAGTAGCTTTTGGAGAATATCTGGAGATCGGACAGGAAGGGAATGCAGTCACTTTTTCCTGTTCCGGGGAAGAATTTGCGGAACAATGGAGAGATTACTTTGATCTGGACACGGATTACGGGGAGATTGAACGCAGGGTGGATAAAAAGGATGTTTATCTGACGGCGGCGGTGCAGTGCGGCAGCGGGATGAGGATTCTGCAGCAGGAGCTGTGGGAGGTGATCGTCAGCTTTATTATTTCCCAGCAGAACAATATTCCGCGGATAAAAAAATGTGTGGAATCCCTGTGCCGGAACTTCGGGGAGAAAAGAGAAAATTTCCGGGGAGAAGCGTATTATACTTTTCCGGAGGCGGAGGTTCTGGCAGGTCATGCACTGGAGGATTTTTCAGTGTGCAGCCTGGGTTATCGGGCGAAGTATATCCGAAAAACGGCTCAGATGGTTGCGGATGGCACGGTCTCACTGGAACGTGTGAGGGAGATGGAATATGAAGAGGCGAGAACGGAGCTGATGCGGCTGTGCGGTGTGGGAATCAAGGTGGCGGAGTGCATCTGTCTGTTTGCCCTGCATCATGTGGATGCCTTTCCGATTGACACCCATATTAAGGACATGCTGGAAAATCATTATCCGAAGGGATTTCCGTTTGAGCGGTATCAGGGAATTGCGGGAATCCTTCAGCAGTATGGATTTTACTATGAGCTGTGCGGCTGAACTGTTACAATGATGAAAAAAATTTCGAAAAATACAGGTGCATTTTCGAATATAAGATGGTAGAATAACAGAAAACCTCCGACAATGGGATTTTTACGAATCTGCAGAAGAGGGAAGAATCTGTAAAAGACAAGAGGGAGGAAATGGTATGGAATTTCTGGAAATGACGCTTGAAAACATTGCCAATATTGCGATCCTGCTTTTTGAGTTTATCGGCGTGGGAATCATCATATGGGCAGGAATCGTGGGCTTTTATAAATACCTGAGGCGCTGTCCGGATACCAGGATCGCGCTGGCAAAAGGGCTGGCGATGGGGCTGGAATTTAAGATGGGAAGTGAGATATTAAGGACGGTGGTCGTGCGGGAATGGAAGGAGATCGGTATCGTGGCGGGAATCATCGCCCTGCGGGCGGCGCTGACCTTTTTGATTCACTGGGAGATCAAAGAAGAAGAAAAAGAGTCCAAATAGAAGAGCGGAGGATAGCCGCCTCATGATTTCAGAAAAACAGGAATTGCCAAAGACAGGAGAGTGTCTGCGGCAATTCCTGTTTTTTGTGCGATAAGCCCGGCAAGCGTCTGCCGTGCTTGCACGGGCAGACATTCGCCGGGCAACGGACAGCGAGCAGCAATGCTGCAAGCTGATCCGGAGAACCGGTTTTGAGTGCCTTAGCAACAGCCCGGATGGTTTACGGCGGGTTTTATCTAGGCGCTGGAAACGGAGGACCGCTTTCCTGAAAACAGGATCAGAATTTCATGTACAAACAGAGGCATGGCAGCCAGAAAGATCATTTGTCCCCACTCGAGCCAGGTGAGATGGCAGGTGCCGAAGATCTGTATAAAGTAAGGAATCTCCGTGACCAGAAGCTGAAGGAGGATGCCGAAGAAAAAGGCAAAGACCATCAGACGGTTGGAAAAATGGTTCATGCGGAAGACAGAGGTTTCCACATCCCGCATGCCCACGGCATGGAAGAGCTGGGACATGCCGAGAACTGTAAAAGCATAGGTCTGTGACCGGGCGAGAAGTGACCCGTCTTCCAGCAGAAGCTGAAGGGAATGCAGGGAAATCCCAGTGTGCTCCGCCAGAAGAATACTGATGGGAAGCTGTAAAAATGCCGTTGTGCTGATAAAAGCGATCAGACAGCCGTACAGCAGGGTGCAGGAAAGGCCGCCCTCCGCAAACAGACTTTCATTTTTCGGACGTGGCGGGCGCTTCATAAAGTGATCCGGGCGGCCGCTGTCGATGCCGAGAGCCAGAGCGGGCAGTGAATCGGTGATCAGATTGATCCACAGGATATGGCTGGGCTTTAAAGGGGAGGCCAGACCCAGGATGACGGCAAACAGCATGGTGATGATCTCCCCAAAGTTTGAGGAGAGCAGAAAGAGGACAGATTTTTTGATGTTCTCGTATATGCTCCGTCCTTCTGCGATGGCCTTTGCGATGGTAGCAAAATTGTCATCTGCCAGTACGATGTCGGCAGCGTTTTTTGCCACATCCGTACCGGTGATCCCCATAGCGATCCCTACGTCTGCAGTTTTCAGGGAAGGGGCATCGTTGACCCCGTCTCCCGTCATGGCAACGATTTTTCCAGTGGATCTCAGGGCCTCCACGATGCGCATCTTATGCTCGGGTGAGACATGGGCATAGACGTTGATGCGGGGGGCTGCCGCTGCCAGTTCCGGCGCGGACATTTTCTGCAGGTCGCTGCCTGTCATGCACTGGTGGATCTCGGAGGCAATGCCCAGTTCCTTTGCAATGGCGAGGGCTGTATCGATACGGTCCCCGGTGATCATTACGGTGCGGACTCCGGCAGCCTTGAAATCACGGACTGCCTGGGAAGCCTCCGGGCGGATGGGGTCTTTCATGCCTGCCAGTCCCAGGAATATCATATCCTTCTCCTGAGGGGTATGGTCGCCGGTCCGCATGGACAGGGCAAGGACGCGCAGAGCCTGAGAGGTCATTTTATCAAGGACGCGGCGGATCTCTGTGCGGTGCTCCGCAGTCAGGGGAAGGATCTTTCCTTTTAAAAGGATCTGGCTTGACCTGTCGAGAATGTCATCCGGGGAACCCTTCGTGTAGGAGATGGTGGAAGAACCATTTTGATGGAGGGTGGTCATCATCTTCCGTTCCGAACTAAAAGAAATCTCACGGATGCGGGGCAGCTTCTGTGTCAGATCGTTCTGGGACAGACGGTAACGTTCCACCAGATCCAGAAGCGCCAGCTCCGTGGGATCTCCCAAGCGAGTTTCCGGGGAGGAGATGGCATCATTGCACAGGAGAAATCCGTTCAGAAAATGTTCCTCCCGGCTGCGGTTCAATGCAGCGGCATCCAGAAGCTCTCCATTGCTGTAGCAGAGTGTGACAGACATCTTGTTCTGTGTAAGGGTTCCCGTCTTGTCAGAGCATACGACACTTACAGAGCCGAGAGTCTCCACGCTGGGCAGCCGCTTGACGATGGTATTTACCTTTACCATGCGGGAAATACTCAAAGCCAGCACCAGAGTGACGACGGCGGGCAGCCCCTCCGGAACAGCGGCCACGGCAAGAGATATGGCGGTGATCAGCATCTCCATCACATCACGGTTCTGCATCAGGGCGATCAGAAACAGCAGGACGCAGAGAAGGACAGAGATGACGCTTAATATTTTCCCAAGGTCTCCCAGCCTTTTTTGAAGCGGTGTCATCTGGGAAGGGGCATTGTTGATCATTCTTGCGATCTTGCCGATCTCCGTATCCATGCCGATGGCTGTAACAATGCCCTCGCCCTTGCCGTAGGTGACATTGGTGGACATATAGGCTTTGTTCTCTGTACCGGTATTTTTTTCTACTGGAAGAGATTCACCAGTCAGAGCGGATTCCTCTATCTTCAGGCTCACGGATGAGGTCAGCTTCAGGTCGGCAGGCACCTGGCGGCCGGCATCGAGGTACACCTTGTCTCCCACCATCAGATCTCTGGCAGGTATTTCCACAGGGATCCCGTTCCGGTCGATCAGGGCCATGGGGCTGGTCAGCTCTCGGAGAGCATCTAAGGCACGCTGGGCTTTTCCTTCCTGGATGACGCCGATTGTGGCGTTTACCAGAATGACGACAAGAATAATCGCTGTATCGCCAAGTTCTCCGAGCATTGTGGAGATCGCAGCAGCAGCAAAAAGAATATAGATGAGCGGATCGCCAAGCTGCCGGAAAAAGGTTCCCAGAGGTGTTGTTTTTTTGGCTTCTTCGAGTATATTTTGGCCGCGCCTTTCATCCGATGGTGCAGGTGTTTGGTTTGTCATGCACATGTCCCCCTTTCGATGGGAAAATATATGCAGGGCGCGGGGAGAGATATTACAGATTTTTAGACTGATGCATTTTATATTGCATAAAGTGAAGAATCTCGTGCCTTTGTTCCTTCGAGAGCATGCGATAGATACGCAGCAATATTTTTTCATCTTTTGTAATAGAAGAAATATCTAAACACTGTAAAATTTCTTCCTGTGAGCGCGTTGTCAAGCGGATATTCGCA
>ENA-OPVH01000900-OPVH01000900.1-human-gut-metagenome-genome-assembly--contig:-NODE-900-length-16779-cov-5.820079_pt1 | contig 16779 bp, 16 predicted proteins | sample MGYA00241494_ERZ501980 | MGnify/ENA primary metagenome ERZ501980 (study PRJEB25962, sample SAMEA1964914) | human gut metagenome | biome: human gut; feature: human-associated habitat; material: faeces... | reverse complement strand
CATTTTATTCGCGCCTGCGGGCGCGAACTCTACGAGGTTTTTTGACAGTCTGAAAGCGCTCTGAGATCTCAGGATCTCAGAGCGCTTTTGTCTGCATTGGGTTCTATTCTTCGCACTCGATGTAATACACACTTAACAGCAGCTCCAGAAGCCCCGCCTCGTCGATGTCGTACTGCACATAGTTGTCTGCGCTCATTCTGACCTCGCCCGGGACGGTCCGGATCTCCGGCGCGATCGTCATGTTGGCAGCCGCCGTGGCAAGATAGAGCATTTCACCGGTCGTGAGGTCGGTCACGACCTCATTTTTGATGCTGTTGTAGATGTCCAGAATGCTCTCCGGATTTTTCTTGATCTGCTCCATCGCCTTTTTCATCAGCGCCTTCACATATTGCTTCTGGCGCTCCATGCGGTTCAGGTTTCCCTGCGGTGTGCGCTCTCTGGCGCGGATATACCGCTCCGCCATCCTGCCGTCCAGCGTCACCTCCACCCCCTTCTGCATGGCAGGGTCCTTATAGTCGAGATCCTCCAGGATCGTGACGCGCACGCCGCCGACCGCGTCGTTGAGCGCCCGCAGTCCGTAGAGATACAGCGCCGAGCAGGATCTGATCGGCAGCTCGCTCATGATGCGGCTGACTGCATCCTTTGTGATCTCGCAGCTTTTTTCCTTTCCCTCTCCGTAGGAAAACGCCAGCGCCAGCTGCCCGTATGCGCGGTCGCGCTCCGTCCCGTCCGGGTTCAGGCGCTGAAATTCGCACATCGTATCGCGCGAAAGAGAGATCAGCGAGATGCGGTTGCTGCGGAAGTCCATCGCCGCCAGCATGACGACGTCGCTGAACGCGTGCACATTGCAGCTCCCGTCTGACTGCTCCGGCGTGTAGGAGTCGATGCCGAGCAGCAAAAATGTCTGCACCTCATCGTTGAAGCGGTATCGCGTCCCGTCCACCAGAACGGTATTGTCGTCCTGCAGGGTCAGTCTCGGCGGCTGCTCGTCCTGTGGGGCGTCTGTTTCTTCATCCGTCTGCGTTTGCGGCGCAAACGCCTCCAGATTCGGCGCAGCGGCGCCCTTGCGGAGATTTTTTCCGCTGAGATACACATGCAGCACCAGCGCGCTCATCCCAGCGGCCAGAACAGCCAATATGCAGACGAGCACGCGCCACACGCGGCTGCGCCGTTTTTTCCGCTTCTGTGCAGCCGTCTCCGGCTGCTCCGGGTCTTTCTGTTTCAGCTTTTGTCCCCGATCCTGCGGCATTGGCTCACTTCTCCCCTTCCGTCCCGACCGCGGCCGGATGCACCGCCTCCAGCCGTCCCATGACAAGGTAGCGCCGGCTCTTGTCCTGCTCGAAGCAGGTGGAGAGCGCAAGAACCTTGTCTCCGGGCGCAGGCATGGCGTCCTCGTCAAAATGGCTGTTCTGCGGGTCGGCAATTTCGCGCACCGTATTGAAAAAGCCCGTAAAAATCACGGGATCTGAAAAATCGTAATAATAAAGCAGGTGCTCCGAGCCATGCACGAACGCGGCAAACACGCGGTAAACGTACATGGCCGACGGCGTGTAGACGATCATCTGATCGTGCGTGTCAAAATAGTCCTGCTCCGCGTAGCTGTTGAGCTCATGAAACGGCCCCGGCTGACCGAGAACCGTCCCGTGCCCGTAGAGAATCGTCATCGGCGCGTCAAAGCTGCGGTCGTTGTAGGTCTCCTGTGAAAAAACCGCGCCGCACATGTAATATTCCCCGTGGGCATTGTGCGCGTTGTAGTACAGATCGTCGCCGGGATGCTGCAAAACCGGCGCATCGACCTGCGTATCCGGCAGCTCGAGCCATGCGTAAATATCCGGCGAGACCTGCGCAAGCTGTGCAAAATCGACCGGAATCTCCACCGGCTGCGGCTGCGGCGGCTCCTCCGGCTCCTGCTCCGGCGCCGGCTGCTGCGGCGCCTCCTGCCGATGCGCCTTATCCGCCTGCGGCGGCTGCGGCGTCACGGACGCGGGTCTGACCTGCTGGGTCAGCGCAGCCTCGCTTCCGGCCCCACGGTAATACTGATAAAGAAACACACCGCACGCCGCGCAGATCAGCACACAGAGCGTCCCCACGGCGATCAGAATGTATTTTCCCGCTTTTTTAGGCATCGAATGCTTGCCTCCCATCCAGAATCCAAAGAAGGCCGGCGTCCCAAATGTTCCGATTCAGGACGCCGGCCGGCTTGCCGGGCGATTATCTGGCAAAAGCCTTCTTGAACGCGGCCGACGCCGCGAAAAGGCACGCCGCCATTCCGATGGCAACCATGAGAAGCCCTCCGTTCATGCCGGTCTGCGGGGACTGGACTGTCGGGTCGGTGACGATCTCCACCTTTTCATCCGGGCTGGGGACGCCCGCTGCGTAAACAGCGGCCGACAGAAGTCCAATCATCAGAATGCAGACGAGCATCCATGCAACAATACGTTTCACTGTGATTCCCTCCTTCCTGAATACGGATTCTATAGTACCGGTTTCCCGTAATACCCTGATTTCCGTGCGTGCCTCACACGCCGTCCTTCCTCCAGACCGTTCTGTTCACGATGCCCGTGTAGCTCTGGATGATGCGGGCGACCTTCATCGACACATTTTCCGCGGCATAGTCCGCCACCGGCGTGCCGAGTGTGCCCTCCTCCTGCATCCGTACAGCCATCTCTACGGCCTGTATCAGCGGCTCCGCGTCAATTCCCGCCAGCACGAAGCAGCCCGCGTCCAGCGCCTCCGGGCGCTCCGTGGACGTCCGTATGCTGACTGCTGGGAAGGGCTTCCCGACGGAGAGGAAGAAGCTGCTCTCCTCGGGCAGCGTTCCGCTGTCGGAAACGACCGCAAAGGCGTTCATCTGAAGGCAGTTGTAGTCGTGAAAGCCCAGCGGCTCATGCGCGATCACACGGCTGTCCAGCCGGAAGCCGGTGGCCTCGAGGCGTTTTCTGCTTCTCGGGTGGCAGGAGTAGAGGATCGGCAGATCGTATGCCTCCGCCAGCGCGTTGACCGCCGTAAAGAGCCGGAAGAAATTGCGGTCGGTGTCAATGTTCTCCTCCCGGTGGGCCGAGAGCAGGATATACCGCCCTTTTGTCAGCCCCAGCCGCCTGTGGATGTCGCTTTGTTCGATGCTTCCGAGATTTGCGCGCAGCACCTCCGCCATGGGGCTTCCCGTCACAAAGGTGCGTTCCTTCGGAAGCCCGCACTCCATCAGATAGCGGCGCGCGTGCTCCGAGTAGCAGAGATTGACGTCGCTGATGATGTCCACGATGCGGCGGTTCGTCTCCTCCGGGAGGCACTCGTCCTTGCAGCGGTTGCCCGCCTCCATGTGAAAGATCGGAATGTGCAGCCGCTTTGCGCCGATCACGGACAGGCAGGAGTTGGTGTCGCCCAAGACCAGCACCGCGTCCGGCTTGAGCTGCGCCATCAGCTTGTAGGAGCGCTCGATGATGTTCCCGATCGTCGCGCCGAGATCGTCGCCCACGGCGTCGAGATAATAGTCCGGCGCACGAAGGCCGAGGTCGTCAAAAAACACCTGATTGAGTGTGTAGTCGTAGTTCTGACCGGTATGAACGAGGATCTGCTCAAAATACCGGTCGCAGCAGCGGATGGTCGCGGACAGGCGGATGATCTCCGGCCGCGTGCCGAGAATCGTCATCAGCCTCAGCTTTCCCATTTTTTACACCTCCTCGAAGTAGGTATCCGGATGGTCGGGGTCAAAGGGCTCGTTTGCCCACATGAGCGTTACCAGCGCCTCCGTCCGGCTCAGATTGATGATGCTGTGCGTATAGCCCGGCAGCATATGAACAGCCTGAACATGCGCGCCGCTCACCTCAAATTCGATCACCTCGTCCGAGCCGATCTGCCGCTCCCGGATCAGGCCATGTCCGGCGACCACCATAAAAAACTCCCACTTGCTGTTGTGCCAGTGCTGTCCCTTGGTGAGGCCCGGATTTGTGACGTTGACGGAGATCTGACCGCAGGCAGCGGTTTTCAGAAGCTCCGTGAAGCTGCCGCGCGCATCCGCGTTCATTTTGAGCGGAAATGCGATCCTTTCAGGCGGCAGATCGGAAAGATATGTGCTGTAGAGCTTCTTTGCGAAGCTGTTTTCCGGAATTTCCGGAAGCAGGAGCGTCTGCGGCTGCTCTCGGAAGCTCCGGAGCAGGCGGACGATCTCGCCGAGCGTCACACGATGGCTGACAGGAACGCGGCAGTAGGACGCCGACACCCGGTGTGGCCGGCCCTCCATCGCGTCAAGAATCTCGTCGATCACATCGTCAATATAGCTCAGTTCCAGCTCCGTCTCCGGGTCGGAAACGGTGATGGGCAGGTCGCGCGCGATGTTGTGGCAGAATGTCGCGACCACGGAATTGTAGTTGGGGCGGCACCACTTCCCGAACAGGTTCGGCAGCCGGTAGATCAGCCCCTCCGCACCCGTTTCCTCACTGTGGCTTTGCAGCAGCGTCTCTGCCGCCCGCTTGGACATGCCGTAGGGGCTGTCTGCATAGCGCCCCGTCGGGCTCGCCTGAACGGACGACGCCAGCAGCACCGGGCAGCGGTTCCCGCTCCGCCGGAGCTGCGCGAGCAGCGACCGCGTAAGCTCCGTGTTTCCCGCCGCAAATTCCTTCGGGTCCTGCGGCCGGTTCACGCCCGCCAGATGCACCACGAAATCGGCGCTCCGGCAGAACTCCTGCAATTCCTCCGGCGTGGTCTGCCGTGTGCAGAGAAAAATCTCATCGATTTGCAGCGCAGGGCGCGTTCTGTCCCTGCGGTCCCGGATCGTGTACAGGCGCTGCGTCAGATTTTTACCGACAAATCCGTTTGCGCCGGTGATGAGTACGTTCATCAGCACGTCCCTCCAAACAGCTTCAGCTTCCGCAAAAGCGCCTTCATCTCCTCCACGTCCAGCCGGTGCGTGTTGTGGGAGGTGTACTGTTCGAGCTTGCCGAACTCCGGGTTTCCCTTGCTGAAATAGTTGTCGTAATTGAGATCGCGGTTGTCCGCCGGGATGCGGAAGAAGCCCGGCAGCTCCTCGGCGCGCGCCATCTCCTCCGCCGTGACGAGCACCTCAAAGAGCTTTTCGCCGTGACGTGTGCCGATGGTCGCCGCACCCAGCGCCGAGCCCTTCAGCTCCAGCACCGCCTGCGCCAGCGTCCCGATGCTTGCCGCAGGCGCCTTTTGTACGAACAGGTCGCCCTGCTCGCCGTGTTCAAAGGCGTAGAGCACAAGCTCCACCGCATCCTCCAGCGTCATCATAAAGCGGGTCATGGCGGGATTTGTGACGGTCAGGGGCTTTCCCTCGTCGAGCTGCTGGCAGAACAGCGGAATGACCGACCCGCGCGAGGCCATGACGTTTCCGTACCGCGTCAGACACAGCACAGGGTCTCCGGGCAGCATCTGCCGGGAGCGTGCGATCACGTTCTTCTCCATGATGGCCTTGGTCATGCCCATCGCGTTGATGGGATACGCCGCCTTGTCCGTGGAGAGAAAAATGGCCTTCTGCACATGGTTCGCCACGCACGCGGAGATCACATTGTCCGAGCCGACCACGTTTGTCCTGACCGCCTCCATGGGGTAAAACTCGCAGGACGGCACCTGCTTTAGTGCAGCCGCGTGAAACACATAATCCACCCCGCGGAACGCGTTTACGATGGAGTTATAATCCCGCACATCGCCGATATAGAACTTGATCTTCCCCGCATGGCGCGGAAAGCGTTCCTGATAGGTGTGGCGCATATCGTCCTGCTTTTTCTCGTCGCGGGACAAAATGCGGATCTCCCGAATGTCGGTCGTCAAAAACCGATCCAGAACCGCGTGACCGAAGCTCCCGGTGCCGCCGGTAGGTTCTTCCCTTGACTGCCGTGCTGGTGCTGGTTCGGAAATAATAGTAGGAACCTTCGATCTTCACCAAACCGGGCATGTCCTGAATGATGCCCTGCACGCAATAGTAGGTCTCGCCGTTGTAATCGAACAGCCCCGTGAGATGCTCCTGCCAGACGCCGTTTTCATCCGCGGCGTAGCGCGTTGCATACTCGTAAATGCGGAAGATGCCCGTCTCGACATAGCCATGCGGCCCGTAGCCGAGGTAGTACTTGTTGCCGTCCAGCTCCAGCCATTTGTTGCACAGCCACTCGCCCGCCCAGCGGTAGTGCGTACCGCCGGAGTCCTTGACGAAATCACCGCGCACGAGCTTGTAGTTTTCGAACACGTACTTGTAGCCGTCGATGGTCTGGTTCTCGTCAACGGCCTTGAAATCAGCCGGGCTGAAGTAGTAGTAGCCGCTCCCGCCGTCAGCGTCCGTGAGATTCCACCAGCCGGATTTTGCCGCGCCCTTGATGGCGTAATACCACGCGCCGTCCAGCTCGAACAGGCCGGTGATCTTGCCCTCGCTGGCGCCGGTCGTTTCGTTGAAGCGGTAGAAATACTCGTTCTGCTCGTCATTCAGGCCGGGGACCTTGTGGATGCCCTTCAGAGCTGCGTTATCGACGAAGTAGTACGCCACGCCGCCGAGCATTTTCCAGCCCGTCCAGGAGCCTCTGTCCAGAATGAACTTGTCCGTGAAATCCTGATACGATTCACAGTAGAAGTGGCCGCCCTTGGGATGGATGACGTTTTCCGGCTCCTCATAGGGGTAAATGCCGTACTGCTCCTGGAAAGAGGTCTGACACGCCATACTGTAAAGCGCATTCGCGCCCAGATAAATGTCATAGCCGATGGAGCCGGCGTTTGCAATGGAAATCGTCTGATCCTCGCCCCACTGTGCATCGTCCTTGATGCTCATTTTGACGCCGCTGAGGATGCAGATGGGATTCGCGGTCTCAGGCGCGATCGCCTGGCTCTGCTTGATGAAGTTGCACTTGACGGTAAGCACGTTGCTCTCATCGATCTTTGCCGAGGTCAGCGAGAAATAGTCGTTCGACACCGTCAGCCCGGAGATGTCCACATTGACCTTCGGATCGAAGCGGAACTTCACGGTCACCTCGGTCTTTTTGCTGACGCGCTCTGCCAGCTGAAGCAGCAAATCCCATGCCGTGATGTCGGCAATGTCGCCGCCTGCGACCATCGACAGAAGCGGCTCCAGCTTTTCGGGAACCTTGATCGTCATCATGTCCAGACCAAAGACATAGGTGATGTCCATCGGCTGGCCGGGGTCAATGACGTGATAGCGGTCGGTCATATCATCGCCGCCGGGGATATACTCCGCGTTCGTGACCTCGCGCGTCCATGCAAACGTCCGGTCGCCGCTTGTCGCGTTGTCAAAGTCGAAGATCGCCTGACTTTCACTGTACATGGCGACCTTGATCGACGCGCTGATGGAGTAGTCACGCGTGATCATGGCGGTGATCGTGACATTTCTCAAGCCGGATTCCTCGATGCCGGTGAACACGAAGCCGCCGTCCCTCTCCTCGACGGCGCCCGCCGCGTTGTTGCTCAGCTCAAATGTGATGTCGTCCGGGCAGATCGCGACCGGGTTTTCGTTGTAGGTGACGATCAGCGGAAGCTCAACTGCCTTGCCGTAAATGGCGTTGACGCTCGCCTTTGCAAATTTCAGGCCGGTCGGCTCGACCACGGTGAGCGTCTTGCTGCCGATCACCGTTTCACCGGACAGGAGCTGCACCTCTGCGGTGCCCTCCGCAGCGGCGGTAAACACGCCGTTCTCGGAAACCGTACCGACGTCCTCATTCAGGGATTTCCATGTGATGTCCGCTGGGAGCTCCGCAGGACTTCCGGTGGCGCTGACGCCGGAGGCGATCAGCGAAACCGAAGCGCCCTTTGTCAGGTAATCGTAAGCGGAGGTGACGAGCGCATGGTCAAACTCCTTGGAGGACGGCGCTGTGGAAACGACCAGCAGCGAGGAGCTGACGGAGCGCTCATAGCCGTCCGAGGGGCGGTTGACAATGGTGAGCTCATCGCTGCCTTCCTGTTTGGCAACAAACGTCGTGGAGCCGCCGCCGTCCAGATTGATGGCGGTCACGCAGCCGGCGTCCAGCATGATCTGTGCCAGTTCTTCGGCACTGCCGCCTGCGGAGAACGGCTCCTGACGGCCGTCAAGCACCATCATGATGACCTTGCCGTCCGCGGTGATGCCCACGCAGGTGCGCGAGTGGCGGCTGTTGTAATACGTTTCCGAATGCTTGACGACCGCTTCTCCGTCCCTGACGAGGAAAATGCTGCCGCCGACCGCCTCCTGAATCTGGCTCTCATAGGCCGCATAGTCACCGGGCGCGCCGATGACGGCCGTGCCGTCCTTCAGGATCGCAAAGAAGTTCTGGTTGCTGTTGCCGAGGTATTTCACGCCCTCCATGTACAAAATGCCGTTAGGGGCGCCGTTTGTCATGTTGTAGAAGTCCGCGTTGGTGCCGAGCACCGCATTGTAGTGCTCCACATAGTTCTCCGGGTCAGACGGGTCGGAATGGCGCGCCTGCGCCGCCGCCATCTGGTCGGTCACACGCGCCATCGCCCATCCCTGCGACGGGTCGTTGGCGTGATAGTTTGCGTGAACGCTGACGTCCTCACGGGAGATATCCACCGTAGCGATGTAATAGACGATCTGCTTTTCGTCCGTGGTCAGCGCATAGTTGATCGTCTGCGTCACACCGGGCGCAACGGTCGTCGTGTCCGACGAGAACACGGAATAGTACGGATTTTCCGGCTCGGGTTCGGGCTCCGGATCAGGGTCGGGATCGATGGGGTCGGTGCCATTGGGATCGCCCGCCAGATCGAACAGATAATCTGCAAAGGCATAGCAGCATGCCTTGCGCAGCGTCTCGCAGTTGGGAAGATCGGTCAGGGAGTACGAGCTCTCCAGCGCACCGATCAGGGTGTTGGCGCTGTAGACCTTCAGCACCATGCTCCGGATGCCTTCCTTGGTGACCATGCCGCCGAGACGGTTGGTCAGGAAATAATCGGCGCGTGCAGCCTCTGTAAGTCCTGCTGTAAAGTAGCCTTCAGCAATCGCGCTCAGCGCCATGCCGCCGCGGTTCATCTCCGCCGTGAGGTAAAACGCGTCCAGATCGCCGTAAAGATCGGTGTCGGTGAAGGAGTGATCGACCTCGTTGAGCGTATTAAAGTCCACGCCGAGGTATTTTGCGCGGATGTTGGCCGAGAGAATGTCCACATCCGTCTCCGAAGTGTCCACCTTGTCGGGGATGTCCGCGTTCTCGGCGCAGAACATCAGGTCGGCGATGTCGCCGGCCCAGCTGCCCATGTCGGCGCGGGCAAGCACCACCGCGTCCGTCATGCCCTGCACCTTGGCGTAGTTGGCAACGTCCATCGCGCCGAACATGTGGCCGAGGTCTGCATAGTTGCCGTTCGGCAGGTAGAAGTTTTCAAGGTTTTTGAGTGCCGATGCAGAGGTCGCGTTCTCCGCGTCCTGCTCGGCGACGTAAGCGGTAAAGGCCGTATTTTCCTTTCCGCAGACCATCTCCCACGTGCCGGAGGTGTAGCGCTCCACGCCCGTGCGGATGAAGTTGATGATGAGCGCATTGACATTCTCCGCGGGATTTTCTGCCGCGTAGCTTCGGGCATAGCCCTCCAAGTCCTTCAGGCAGGAAAGGAAGGCCGCGTAATCCGAAACCGCCGTGATCGCGGCAGCGTCTTCCATCGGCTCCAGCCTTGGCTGGACATCCGGCTCTGCTTCTTCCGGCTCGACCGAAAGATCCATGGAACCGGAAGCTGCAAGATCCTCACGCGCCGCACCGTCCTCAAACGGCGCGCCATCGGCCGCGTACACGCCGACCGGCAGCACCGTCAGCAGCATCACGACAGCCAGACACATTGCCAGATATCTTTTTATCGTTCTTCTTGCCATGTTCTTCTCTCCTTACGCTCTTATTTTAAGTGATCGATCAGATAATTCAGGTCCTCCTGCATTGCGTACATCCGTTTCTGCTCAAGCTCGCTCACAGAGCCGTCCTCCACGATCTCGCAGATCTTCACATAGACGTTTCTCTGCGTCCCGTCCGCAGCGGTCAGCGTTCCCGCGACATCGCCCGTGTCTCCGCCGATCACAATGGCAAACAGCGGGAACACCTGGTCGCTGATTTTGGCGGAGAACGTCACCTCAACGCGGTCGCCGGCCTTGCTCTGGTCGATTTTCAGATACTCCTCCCACTGATTCGGGAAGCAGAGATCTCCATACGGCGTTCCGATCACGATCTCCTCATTCACAGGTGCGGCGGATGGCTCCTGCTTTGCATCCTCTGCGTTCGATGAGCAGCCTGCGGCAAGCATACTGACAAGCAGCGCGCAGGCGATCATCCATACGGTCCTCTTTTTCACGCCTCATTTCCTCCTTGGTCACATTGAATTTTTCTGCCCGCGCACGCGCCGGGTCTTTCGCTATCGAATGCTCCTTGTGTACTGCGCGATCTCCATCCGCCGCTGCTGCTCCAGATATTCCGTGTAGGGACGTTCGAGATCGAGGATGGCGGCATGCTCCTTGCACCTGCGCTCATGCGGCGGCGGGAGCACATGCCAGTCTCCGTACAGCCGTGTCAGCAGCGCATCATAGTGCGCGGAGATCGGAAACACGCCGTCCTCAAAGACGGCCTCCACGGATTCCTCCATCCACGCACGCGGAAGAATATTTTTCTCAAACCGCTTTCCTGCGGCAAGAAACGAATGATACAGGCGCGTCTGTTCATCCTGTTTTCGCATGCATAGCGTTTCCAGCGGACGCCGCGGCAGCAGGCGGCAGAGCTGCATAAACAGCTTCTTTGCCATGCTGTCCGTCTCGTAGCCCCGTGCATACAGCGCCTTTGCGATGATCGCCTTGGAGGCGGCGAACTGGATCCTCTGCATCAGCGGCTTCTCCGAGAGCCTGTCGCACGGAAAAATGTCCAGATAGACGCCCTGATGGATCGCCATGTCCTTCGGGTGATATTTTTCGATGCAGGCGGTGTGATTCCGCCGGAGCTTTGAAAACTGCATCGGCCAGTGCGGGCCGTGCTCCTGCTGCACATAGTAGCGCTCCGGATCGAAGTCGCCCGCCGCCTCACGGAAAAACCGCTCATATTCCGCGCGCGTCAGGATCACGTCCACATCGTCGTCCCACGGGATGAAGCCCTGGTGCCGGGCCGCCCCCAGCGCTGTTCCGGCAAACAGCTGATAGCGGATCTTGTGCTTGCGGCAGACCGCGTCAAAATCCTTCAGCATCTCCAGCAGAAGCGCCTGATGCGCGGTCAGTTTCTTTTCCGTCTCCATATCAAACTCTCTTATGCTTGGCAAGCCCGTGAACTGCGTATGCTGTAAAGGCTCCGCATTTTCTCCAAGCGCAGCCGTTTTCATTCAAAGCTCCTCTCCAGCAGCCTCCTGCATTTTTCCCAATCACGATATCCGCTGCCAAGCATGTGGATATCGCTGCCAAGATATTTTACATTTCCGTTTTCGATCCACGCGAGATACTGCCTCCGCCGCAGCGGCTTTGTGAGACTCTCCGCGTTGAGCTGAAGCGGCACGCCGCCGCGGATCAGTCGTTCGACATTCTCCTTCGGATAGCGGTCGGCATGCGCGATGACGATCTGAATGTCCCGCCGCCTGCAAAGCCGGCCGAGCGTCTGCCAGATCGAATCCTGCCACGCATAAAACGGCATTTCCAGCAGCAGCTCGTTCGTGCCCTCGCGGCACAGCCGCGAAAGCCCCTCCAGCCGCTCCATCCCGTCACAGATTAGCACCTCCGCGCCGAGCTGAATTTGCGGCGCGCCCGCCGGCAGCGCCTTGCTCAAAAGGGCCTCCGCCTGCGCCCTTCGGCGCAAAAAACCATCCACAGAGTCCTTGTGCGGGTAAAAGTGCGGTGTCGCACAGACCGTTTTCACCCCCGCGGAAGCCGCCATTTCGAGCTGCTTCCGCGAGGTCTCCAGCCCATCGCTGCCGTGGTCGCAGCCGGGCAGAACGTGCGCGTGATAGTCCAGCGACAGCGCCGGCACCTTCTTAGCGTGCTTCATAGGGATCTGCATACGAATACCTGTATCCGTATTTGCTGCCGTAGCCGTATTTGCTGCTGTATTTGTAGGCATATTTTCCGGACTTCATATTCAGGTCGTTCAGCACCACGCCGCAGAGATTTCCGCCGGCGCGCTGCACGGCCTCGACCGCGTCGCTCAGCTCGACGGTCGTTGTCCTGCCGGATCTTGCCACGATCACAACGCCGTCTGCGTAGGTGGAGACGATCTGTGCGTCTGCCACCGTGTTGATCGGCGGTGTGTCAATGATCACATAGTCGTATGTTTTCGCGCTTTCCTCGACAAACCGCCGCATCCGCTCCGACGAGAGCAGCTCCGACGGGTTCGGGGGGATCGTGCCCGTACAGACGATCCAGAGCGGCAGCGCATCGACCTTCACCAGCTCCAGCCGCCGGATTTTTGCGAGAAAATCGCACAGCCCGGTGGAGAGCTCCACGTCCCAGAGGCGGCGCTGCGTCGGCTTGCGCATGTCTGCGTCGATCAGCAGCACGCTCTTTCCGAGCATGGCATAGCTGATGGCGATGTTTGCCGCCGTCAGGCTCTTGCCCTCCGAGGGATTTGCGCTGGTGATCGCAAAGGTCTTGCAGGGGCGCTGCTTATCGGCAGTCATGCAGAACAGCAGACTGGTGCGGAGCTTTACATATGCCTCCTTGATCGCAAACGGCGCATCCTTGCTCAAAAGCCGTTTCCGGTTCGCGGTGATCGTCTCATTGGCCGCTTTCGGCAAGCTTTTCTTTTTCATTGTAAAGCACGCTCCCTCCCTCCGTCAGCCTCCAGGGCGTGTGTGTTTCGTCCGAAATGTTGATCTCCGGGATCTGACCGAGGACGGTCACACCCGCCGCCTGCTCGATGTCCTCCGGCAGATAGATCGTCGTGTCGGCAAGCATCCGCAGGACGATGATCAGCGAGACCAGCATCACACCGAGCACAAAGCCGATTGCGCTGTCAAATACCGTCCGCGGCGCGGTTTTCTCGCCCGCGACCTCCGGCCGGTCCACGACCTCCACGCCGCCCGCCTTGGTGATGCGGACGATCTCGGTCGGCGCGACCTTTGCAAACGCGTCAGCGATCCGGCAGGCAAACGCCGGATCGGTCGAGGTCACCACGACCTCCAAAAGCTGTGTATCCGAAATGACGGACACCTTCACCATATGGCCAAGCTCTTTTCTTGACAGTGCGGTGTCCGCCCCAAGGTCGTTCAGGACGGCGTCAAGGACGGAATTGCTCGCCAGGATCTTGGAATACGTCGTGGCGAGGCTCTCCGCTGCCTGAAGGTCACTGTTGTTGATGGTTCCCTGCGCAACATTGGTGGTGTTGTTGTATACGTAAAAGCTCACACGCGATTCATAGGTCGGCGTGATAAAGATCGTCACCGCGCCGTAAACGGCGGCAGCCGCAACGATGCCCGCAAGCAGAAGCCAGTGTACCTTCCGCAGCAGGATCTGCGTGATGTCCAGCAGCGTCACATCGTTGCTGCGCTCAACAGACTGCGGCCTGTTCTTTTCATTCATGTTCCGGACGCTCCTCCGTCATTACGTTTTTATTTCGTGCAGTACGCATGGCACGCTCCGCTCCCTGACCGGCTTGTGCAGGATTTTTTTATAAATCAGATCCCGCAGGAACGGCGGAGCAAGAAAAACGAACGTCTGCGCGGCACAGGCAACCAGAAAATCCCACGGCGAGGAAAAGCCCAGCCGAAGCGCATACCACCTTGTTTTTATAAATCCGCAATACGTCGCACGCGATGTCCGCCTGTCCGCCTTTTTGTCCCGGATCCGCACAAAGACCAGATCGTCCCCGATGTTCTCACAGAAGTCGTTTTCGTGCAGCATCCGAACGTAGAGGTCATAATCCTCGCCGCGCATCATTGCCTTATAGCCGCCGACGTGCTGAACAGCGCTCTTCCTGTACATGACCGTCGTGTTGTTGAACGGCTGCCGCCGCCGTGCATATCTGCGGATCGCCTCGTAATCGCAGGGTACAAGTCTTCTGCTGACCGGTTTGTGCGGATCGTCCGTGAATTCAAGAATAAATCCACCGACCACTGTCAGCCTGTCATTTTGGGCAAACTCCCTCAGCTGCCGCTCGCAGCGATTGCAGACGGAAATATCATCCGAATCCATTTTGGCGATCAGCTCGTTTTTGCAATGCGCAATGCCGACGTTCAGCGCCGCGCCTGTACCGATGTTTTCCGGCAGGCGGATCAGGTGCAGCACCGATGGATTTTGCGCCTCATATTTTTCAAGAACCGCGTCCAATTCCGCGGTCAAAGGTCCGTCGCACACGATCACAAAATCATCCGTTGCAACTGTCTGCCTCAGCATACTTTGAACAGCAGCCTCAAGATGCTCCGGCTTTTCCTTTTCGTACACAGACATCAGAACCGAGTATGCCGTCCAAGGCTGTGCACTTCCCGAAGATCGGGTATTGCCGCTTGAACAAACCTTATTAGCAGAGGGAACCTCTGCTAAAACAGCCATGGCTGTTTTCGACATTTATCTCACATCCCATATGAATTTGTCTGCTGTCACTGTTTTTGTTACGCCGTCCTGAAATCTTCCTCGGACAAAAGCTCCTCGCGGACATGGGGAACCACGAAGCTGTAGATCTGCTCAAATGCCAGAACCGTGGTCGCATCGTCATCCGGGATCTCATCGCCGAGCACCCTCGCCGCAAAGGAGAGCATAGTGTCAAACATCTGATGCACGACCATATACGCATTGGCCTCCGGCCGGAAAGCCGACGCCGTCATGGCGATCAGCTCCTGAAAATATTGCAGATGCTCCTCATAGGCGTATTTGCGGCAGTTCGCGGAATAGTAGTACCGAAGATAGAACGCACACACGTCCCGCGACTCCAGCACGAACCGCCAGCACGCGCTCCAAAGCCGGAACGCACGTTCTTTCCATGGCAGGTCGCTGTTTTTCATGTGGAAAAGATTCTGACGAATGATGGACGCAAAGTTGACGTCTGCCATATGAAAGGCCGCCCGCAGCAGATCCTCCTTACTTTCAAAGCAGCGATAAATATACGCCTCATTGAGGCCCGCATCCGCCGCGATCGCCTTCGTTGTCGTCTTATCCAGCCCTACTCTTGCAACGACACGAATCGCGCTCTGAATAAAGGCCTGTCTGATGTTCTCATTTCTCTTCATTTATTCACCTCGCTACAGTTTGTGGCTAAAAAATAAGTAAGTACTTACTTCAAAATGGGGAAAGAAAAGAGCAAATCATTTACGCAAGGCCAATGATTTGCACGCATACAAGCAGCGTTTTCCGCCGCAGGGAACACAAATTTTTTATTGTTTGATTGTAGCACGATGTATATTTGAATGCAATATCTCCCTCTAAAAATTGTGAAAAATATGCAAATTTATCGGAAATGCACGGAAGCACCTCCATTCTATGCCATTTCTGGCGGTGTCTCCCGCCGTAAAAGGGGACACCGGGGGCAGTATACTCCCCAATAATGGGCTGCCACAGAGTAATCAGCCGGCTGACGGATATAAATACTGTCCTTCGTGTTTCAAATCAGTTTTCTTCACAAGGACTGAACGGGGCATGAAGTGTGCTTCGTGGAAGCAAGCTTCATTTCGACATAAAATCTCCATAGTCAATTATAACTATGGAGGTTTTCAGGATGAAACCATATCCGGCGCTGCTCGCAGAGCTTCTATCCAAAGAGCTGTATTCCCTGCGGCAGCAGAAGTCGCTGATGCAGGAAGCCATGGCAGAGCGCCTTCGCATATCCAGCCGCGCATACAGCGACCTGGAACGTGGGAAGTACGCGCCTCCACCCCGACCCTGCTGTTTGTCTTTTCCATGCTGGAGGCGGATGCAGGGTCAATCAGAAGATTATCTCGTGTAATCTGTTCATGGGTAAAAATAATGGGCTCTGGCAATATGCCAGAGCCCTATTTTTTGCGAAGAAATAGAATTCTGCAATATCTGTGAGCATCACAGACATTGAACAATTCTATTACAATTCTTATTACAAACGGGGAAAGACTTATAGGGAACGAGAGGGAAACGCAAGATAGGATCACACGAGCAAAGGCGCGAAACATGTGCATATGTAACAAGAATCCCACTCTGACGAGTGAGATTCTTGTTGAAAAGTGGCAGGGGCACAAGGACTTGAACCCTGAGCCTACGGTTTTGGAGACCGCCGCTCTACCAATTGAGCTATACCCCTATATGGTGGGCCTTCGGGGACTCGAACCCGGGACCGGCCGGTTATGAGCCGGCTGCTCTAACCAACTGAGCTAAAGGCCCGTAACCAAAAGACTCGATAGTGTTATAGCCGCCACAGCAGTGACGGCTATAACATGGCTCCCCCTGTTGGACTCGAACCAACGACCCCCTGATTAACAGTCAGATGCTCTACCGGCTGAGCTAAGGAGGAATATATATGTTGGCATTACCTATTTTCCCGGCCAGTCACCCGGCAAGTATCGTCGGCGGAAATGAGCTTAACTTCTGTGTTCGGGATGGGAACAGGTGGACCCTCACTCCAATCAACACCAACTATGAAATTGTGATACACCTTGAAAACCGAACATCATGTAAAAGGCAGTCATGAGATTGGCAAGACAATCGAGCCTGCATTCACTACAAATTGTAGGTCAAGCCCTCGGCTTATTAGTATCAGTCAGCTGCACACATTACTGTGCTTACACCCCTGACCTATCAACGTCATAGTCTACGACGAGCCTTACTCCTTTTCAGGATGAGAGATCTTATCTTAGGGGGAGTTTCACGCTTAGATGCCTTCAGCGTTTATCTCGTCCGTACATAGCTACCCAGCTATGCCCTTGGCAGGACAA
>ENA-OPVH01000899-OPVH01000899.1-human-gut-metagenome-genome-assembly--contig:-NODE-899-length-16802-cov-1.990565_pt1 | contig 16802 bp, 10 predicted proteins | sample MGYA00241494_ERZ501980 | MGnify/ENA primary metagenome ERZ501980 (study PRJEB25962, sample SAMEA1964914) | human gut metagenome | biome: human gut; feature: human-associated habitat; material: faeces... | reverse complement strand
CCAGCTCGCCGATGGCGACGGACACGCCGCCGGTCGTGATCGGCAGGGGACCGATCCTTACCAACACATCACCGGTATGAACGACACCGATGTTGAGGGCACCCATGACCGCGAACAGGACAAGGAAGCCACGCACCGAACGCAATAGCCTGGTGAAGCCGACACGACTGGCGCCCCAGAGAGCAGCCGTCAGCAGCACACCCACAGCCAACTGGGCCCAGGTGTTCATGGCGAAAGCCGCACACATCACCGTGAGGATGCATACGATCTTCACGCGTGGGTCGAGGCCGGACACCCAGGAGTAACCCGTGTCGGTGGGGGAGAGTACCTCACGCTGGACCTCGCCGCCGCTATCTGCGTGAGCCCGTCCCTGTTGCTCATTGCCGAACAGGATAACCTGATCGGCCAAACGGTCCACCTGATCGGGGTCATGGCAAATGAGAATGACGGTGACCCCTCTGTGGCGAAGATTCTCCATCAGGCGCTCGATGTGTCTGCTCGCCGAGGTGTCGAGCCCTGCACATGGTTCGTCCAGCACCAGCACCGACGGATCGCAGGCGATGATTCCGGCGATGGCGACCAGCCTCGGCTGGCCGCCTGACAGTTCGAACGGATTCCTGCCGCGTAGGTCAGACACGCCGACGAGGTCCAAAGCCCAATCGACGCGTTCACGCACCTGTGCCGCATCCAAACCCTGGTTGGTTGGACCGAACGCCACATCGTCGGCCACCGTTTCGGCAAATAGCTGGCGTTCGGGATGCTGCATCACAAATCCGAGCACTCGACGCAAGCGTCTGCGCTCGCGTCGTCTCGCTTGCGTCACGTCGATGCCCTCCACCACGATTCGGCCGCCGCGCGGTTTGTCGAGCGCGCACAGCAGACGCGCGAAAGTGGTCTTCCCGGATCCGTTCGGACCCATGATGGCCGTCAGGCATCCGCGTGGAATCCGTAGATTCATATGGCTGAGCACATCCGCCGATTCCCGCTCATAGCGGAACGATACGTCATCGAACACCACAGCGGTTGGTGCCGCCCCGATTATTCCGGCATGCTCGGTGTTGACATGTCGGGCCAGGGTATCGAGCTGGGCGAACGTGGTCACACTGGGGGAATGATGGTCGTGTTGCGGCATGTGCTGTGCGCAATCCTCACCGGTGATTCTGCCGTGCTCGATATGCACGATGCGATCGGCATGCCGTAGTTCCTCGGGCAGATGCGAGACAATCACCAAGGTCGTCCCCGATGCCTGGATGCGATCGAGTAGCGCCAGCACCTCGGCGCGCGCCTGCGGGTCGAGCATGGCGGTGGGTTCATCGAGCACTAGCAGACGGCTGTGTATGGCGAGCATGCCGGCGATGGCGATGCGTTGTTGCTCGCCACCGCTCATATGTGTGGGGTCGGCCCCCCATGCTGTGAGCATGTCGACACAGGAAAGTGAGGCATGCACCCTTGCGCCGATCATGTTGGCGGGTACATCGAGGTTCTCCGGGCCGAATGCCACATCGTCGGCGGTCACCGTCGTGACGATCTGATCCTCGGGATTCTGGAACACCGCGCCGATGCCACGTCGTGCACATGCGTACGCATCGGCGTCGGCGCCACCTTCGTCGGTGAACACCGTGTGCCCCAAGAGCGTCACGGAACCTGTGTCGGGCGCGCTGAGTCCGGCCATCACACGTAACAATGTGGATTTCCCCGACCCGTTCGCACCGACGATGCACACGCGTTCGCCGGCGCGAATGCCAAGGTTCACATCGTCGAGCGCCCATGTCTCACCGCCGTCATAGGAGAATCCGACATGCCGCAGCTCGATCTGGAATCCCGAGGCGTTCATCGGGCGATCAGCTTGCAGACCGGGCGATAGCACAGGAAGCTCACGACGCCGTTGATTGCGAATTTGAGCAGATTGAACGGCAGCAGAATCGGCACGATCATCGAGGCGACTTGCTGCATGCTCATGTGCGCGTAGAGCGGGGTGATGAACAGATTGCCTACGATGGCCGCCGCGAGTGCGACGGCGGCGCCGAGGAGGATGCCGGTGAGTGCGCCTGTGCGTGTGGAACGCCTGCGGTAGATGAAGGCGACCGGCAATGAATACCCGAGTGCCACGAGAATCGCCATCACTGCGCCCAGCGGGTTGACGAACAGATGAGGCACGAACCCGAGCACGCTGACTATGACCGCACCCGAGGGGCCGAATGCGAAGCCTGCGAGAATGCAGACGATGCCCGATGGATCGTATTTGAGCCAAGGTGCGGCAGGCATCAACGGAATCTCGATGAAACTGACCGCCATGGCAAGTGCGACGAACAACGCATACATGGCGATGCGCTGCGTGGACCAGCGTCCGCGGTCTGCCGCCCCAGTGGAGTGGCTGCCGGAGACCTGGTTGGGTGAAATCGAATCTGGGTGTGAAAAAACACTCATGCGAGCTCATTTCTTTCATCCGGACTATAACCGTTGGCCCTGGACTCGCACCAGATCCACCGCTTGCGCGGGTTGCGGGCTCCGCATGCGGGCACGGGCCCGTTGCGCTACCGCCAGTAAGGAGTTTCACCTTCCCTGAAATTGCACTACCTATGTATAGTCCACCGCACGGATTTGCCTGCCCATTGTCCACAATATGGGCGATATCGGATGGGACGCGGCCCAGATCGGACGCCTATTTGTTAATGCGATGTATTAGTATGAGTTCGGAATGAATCGCCAGAACGGCAAACGATTGCTTCCCAGTGCATGCCAATTGCGTACCATATAAGGAAAACCAAGCTATCCAGCGTTTTCATGTCCGACAAATACGCCACAATATGGGGTATGAGGCATGCAACGAGTGCACGCCTCGGATTCGAACGGCAAGGGAGATTGCAATGATTGACACTGCACAAGCATTCGGCGTTGACATCGGTGGCTCGGGCATCAAGGCCGCTCCGGTGAATCTGGAGAAGGGCGAATTCGCCGAACCCCGCCTGAAGATCCTCACTCCAGAGCATTCCACTCCCAAGGCTGTGGGAGACATTGTGCGCCAGCAGCTCGAGCATTTCGAAGTGCCCGAGGACGTACCGGTGGGAATTGCGTTCCCGGCCCCGATCAAGCCGGGTAAGAAGCTCGACTTCATGGCGAACCTCGATCAGTCGTGGATTGGTGTGGACGTGACCGAGGTGTTCTCCGAGGCATGCGGCCGTCCTGTCACCGTGGTCAACGACGCGGACGCGGCCGGTCTGGCGGAACAGGCGTTCGGTGCGGCGGCGGGCCAGGATGGGCTTGTCATCGCCACCACCCTCGGCACCGGCATCGGTACCGCCCTGATCTACGATGGCGTGCTCATCCCCAACACCGAGCTCGGCCACATCCAACTGCCGAAGGGCAAGGGCGATGCGGAGAAGTATGCGGCATCCTCGGTCCGTGAGAAACTCGACATGGGCTACAGGAAGTGGGCCAAGCGCCTCACCAAGTACTACGGTCTCATGGAGCTGTACTTCAGCCCCGAGTTGTTCGTGGTCGGCGGTGGTGTGAGCCGCGTCTCCGAGAAGTTCCTGCCGTACATCGACATCAAGACCCCGATTGTCGCCGCCAAGCTGCATAACGAGGCGGGCATCGTGGGTGCCGCCTACTACGCCAACCAGCAGTCGGCCAAGTAGGTCGCATTACATTCATGCAAGACTCGAGGCGCCATGGGATTCCATGGTGCCTCCAGCCGTATTCGCCCTGTTATGGACGACGCTGGGAGTAGTATTATGCCGTGCGTTTTTCCAGCAGAATCGATGTGAGCCAGCCGAATCCAATCGCCGCATGCGAAGCAGAGGCCAAGGCTCGTGGGGTGGACCTCGACAAACTCAATGACTCGAATCCCACGGCGCACGGCCTTGCGCCGCAATTGCTCCCGCAGGTGTATCGGGCACAGCCACGTGGTCAGATGGAGGCACGGCGTCGCCTTGCCAGGGCAATAGGATGCCCGGATCCGGAGCGACTGTATCTGCTCAGTTCCACATCGCAGGCCTATGCATGGCTCATGATGTTGCTATGTGATCCGGGGGAGGCGGTGCTCGCGCCGAAACCGGGATACCCGCTCATCGAATCGATCGCACGGCTGTGCGGAGTGAAGACGGTGGAATACCAGTTGCAATTCGACGGTTCCTGGTACATGGACATCGCGGCATTGCGGACCATACTGGAACGGGACGGGCAAGCAGGCCGGCACATCCGTGCGCTTATTGTGATCAATCCGAATAATCCGACCGGCCAATACGTCAAACCCAGCGAGCGGGAGCATCTCATCGAACTGTGCCGTGAGTTCGGCATCGCACTCATTGCAGACGAAGTGTTCTTCGACTATGCGTTGGAGCCATTCGAGGGCAATAGGAGATTCGCGGGCGAGCGCCGTGTGCTCACGTTCGCGCTTGATGGTTTTTCGAAGCGTCTCGCCGCGCCGCACGCCAAGGTGGGTTGGATCGAGGTCAGCGGTCCCGACGACGATGTTCGGGAAGCGATGCGCCGGCTCGATGTGATCGCCGATGACTTCCTGCCGATGAGCGAGCTCATCGCCGAACGCATGGACGACATGATTGCCGAACTCGACAGTCAGCATGACCGCGTGCAGGAGCGCATCTCACGGAATCTGGAATCGCTGCACCGGCTGCTCGATGCGGACGACCTGGGCGTGGTGAGCGTGCTCCGTGCCGAAGGGGGATGGAACGTGCTGCTGCGCTTCCCCTCGTTCATCGACGAGAACGAGCTGGTGACGACGATGATTCGCGACAATGCCACGTCCGGCCAGCCCGGCTATTTCTTCGACATGGAAGCCAATGGGTATTTGGCGATATCACTGCTGCCGGTACCGGATCTGTTCGACGCGCATGTGCGTCTGGTGCTCAGTGCCGTACGTCACTGTGTCGAGGAGATCTGACGGTATTTGCTGCGGATGAGCTGTGCATAGTATGCCGATGCACTCGCCGGTTCGCCGTCGAATGCAATCTCGCCCTCGTCCATCACAATGACACGCGTGATGTTGAATTCGTCATTGCGAATGAGATCGACATTATGCGTGGCGAAGACGACCGGCTTGCCACAGGTGAACAGACGGTGCGCGACATGCCGTGAGCTGATCTCATCGAGTCCGCGCATAGGCTCATCCGCGAGCAGCACACCTGGATTGGCGGCATATGCGCGGGCGATGGCGAACAGGTGCAACTGCTCGCCATCGAGTTCGTCGAGCGGGGTGCGCATGTTCGTATCCAACGAGAACTTCGCGAGTGCGTCACCGGCGATCGCAAGACGCTGTACGGTGGTGAGCCGGTATTTCCTGAGCAGCTCATCGATGGATTGCTCGATGCTCACATTGTGCCGCAATCGGTACAAATCCGCCTCACGCTGCACGGTGCCCACAATACGTTGGATCTGCGCCCGGCCGCCATGCGACGCATCGTAGCTCTTGCCATCGGCCTCGACGGTGACCTTCCCGGAACTCGGAGTGAGTGTGCCGTTCATGAGATCGATGAGTGTGGATTTGCCCGCTCCGTTGAGCCCTATGATCGCCGTGTTGCCATTTGAACATGACAGATCGAGTGAGATGTCGCGCACGCCGTATGTCTGGGCGTCATATGCGTATACGGCGTGGTCGAAACCGAACCCGACCTTTTGCGGCGGTGTTACGGGTCTGGTCGTTTTGAACAGCGATGTGAGCAATCCCATGCCGAACATTGTAGTCTGCAAATGTGCGCTTGCGTGCCTATACGCAGAACGAACAGCGGAGGGCGTCCGCATGCCACCTCACGGCAGCAACGTGAACCATGAACGCACGTCGGCGAATCTCGAGGGCATGATGTTGATCATGGCGTCATCACGACCGATGACGAACATGGAGGCCAATGCGAGCATGATGGCATACACCAGCACGATGACGAACACCACACGCCATGCGGGATGCCGTTCCACAAGCCATGCCATCACCGCCAATGCGCACAGCATGACGAGCCAGGAGAAATCCGCCAGATACCGCCACGCGAACCCACCCACATAGGCATCGAACACGAGCAACACCATGGACAGGGCGAGCATGGATGTCAGCGTGGCATACAGTCTGCCGAGCGGGCGTCTCATGAACGGGACGGCGAAGGCCAACAGGGCGAGTGGCATCAGCACGAACAGGCCAGCGGGCGTCGTCTCGGTGAAGAACCAGATGGGCGTCGGCGCGGGCGTAAGCTCAAGCCATGGGAAGTCATTGCCAAAGGTGAGCGGCAGAAACAGGTAGCAGCACAATGCGCGCGGCATCTGCGGGAGCGGTGTGTGGAAGTCGGTCATATTCGCCACAGTGATCTGGTAAGCGTTGCCGAAATCGGTGAACGAGCCGAAACGCATAGCGTTATAGGCAATCACCGGAACCACGATGAGCATGGCGGGTATGATGAGCGCGCACAGGAAACGCAACGCCTGAATGCGAGTGGCGCGTTCCCGCCATGTGGATGCGCTGAACACCGCGCGCACCTGCGGGAAGAACAGGGCAATGGCAAGCAATGCCGTCAATGCGAAGGTGGGACGACAGCCGATGGTGGCGGCGATGCACAGCGCGCCTAATGCCACATGCAGAAGACTCAATGAGGCGGCATCCGCGGAATCGGAACGGCCCAACGTGCATGTGCGTTTTCGCGCGACCGGGGCGCCAAGCCAAAGCCACATTCCCAGGAAGGTCAGGAACAGGCCGGAGGCGAAGGGAATCGAATAGAAATTCGTGCGATGCCAGAAATACAGCAGGTTCGAACCGAGCACGAACGCCAGACAGGAGAGCGCGCAGGTGGCCACGCTCACCTGCACCGGCATGCGTTTGAGCAGGCGGATCACCAGCAAACAGCCAAAGACGGCGGCACCGAACATGAGCAGCAGGTCGGCGCTCGCATTCGGCAACATGAGGCCGCCGGGAACGAACAGCGAGGTGATGGCACGATAGGGCAGGAAGAGCAACAGCGCAGGCAGCACACCGAAATAGGAATACCAATGGCCATCGTGATATGCGTAATCCCAGTAGATGTGCGTCACGCCCTGCTCGAGCAGACGGTCACGCGCAGCCGTGTCGTAGGGATTGCGCAGTTGGGCGAACTGTTCCGGCACGGGAAGGTCGAGCCATGCGTGGCCGTTCATAAGGGCCTGTGCGACATGGTCGTATTGGTCGTAGTCGTAGGAGTATCGGCCCGGAATGTGATAGGCCATCGGTGCGGCCCCGGCGATCTGCCAGTAGATCTGGACAGCCGTATAGCCGGCGAGAGCCAGCGCCCCAATGGTGAATGCGCCGCGTTGCAATCGCGAACTGGTGTCGAGTGGAATGAGCCACAGGCGGCTTCTGGGCGAGAATGCGATGAGCAATGCGGCAAACGCGGCCATGAGCAGCACCTGCGCCCAGTTCCAGCTGAACGGTACGCGTGCGTTGGCGTCAAGCCCCACAATCGGTATGAGGGAATCGGTTGCCTCCTCAATCCACAGGCGCACCGTGTGGTCACCATTAGACTGCGCATGCCGGGTTTCGGAATCCTGGTAGGGCAGGTAGGTGGAGCGAGGGGCATCGACGGCAACGGTCTGCATGCGGCCTCCGTCAAGCCGCACATGCACAAGCTCGCGGTAGAGCTCGTCACGTTGGACTTGGGTCATGGTCGTTCTGGCGAGGGCAATGTCATTCAGCGAGGTCATGAGCACCTGCGCGTAGGGTGATGAGCCATTCGTAGGCGCATCAATATATGCCTTGGTTGCGTCGGTGACCTGCAGCAGGCCATCGCCATGGATTGCGAGACCCGGGCCGAGTGTCACCTGAGGGTCGGCGGCGCTGTTCGACCCCTGTTCGATCAACGATTGTGAGGCGTCTGCAGGCCTCGCGGAGCGTGAGCGCAGGCATGCGAAATTGAATACGAGGCATTCCACGAGCACAATGACGGTTGCGGCGACGAGCGCGGCGATGAACGGATGGGTCCGGCGTGCAGGTGTGTTCACATGCGTCATTCTAACGGCATGCGAGTAACTGCCGTGACCTTGTGCGGGTAATCGGCAGACATATTGCGCCTTGACGTGTAGATTGGAACACATGACAGGCACGAATTCAAACACTTCCGACCCACAGCCACGCAAGCCGGCGCGGTGGCTGAGGAACCTGGGTGTCAATGCGGCCAGATATGCGCGTCAGGTGGAGTCGACGGCGCAGAGCATGTTCGCCGGCGCATTGCCCACGCACAACATGTTCACGCCGACTCCGACGAATCCGCTACTTGGCGTCAAGATGCCGTCAGCGGAGACGATCGTGCTTAATCCGTTGATGCGCCGCCGGTCGTTCTCGGTGGCTGGAACGGGACTGCCATTCGAGCGTGTCGGTTGGGTGCAGATGCCCGGCCTGCGCAGATTCGCCCTCGGCTATTTCACCTCGCATGACCGTTTCTGCACGCTGGCGATGGCCGATGACACCGGCGCCGTGTATATGACCGGCGACCTGTATGCGAACCTCGATGCACGCGAACCGGATTTAGAGCTTGACGTCACCGATTCACTCACGACCGATGACGATTCCCGCTTCGGCGGGACGAAACCGGCACACATCGCCACCGTGGAAGGATCCGCACGGGCACTTGTCGGCGATATCAGGGGGCGTGATGGCAACGGACGCATGGTCTGGCTCGCTCGCTTCCTCAAATCGGCGAATCGGTATACGATCGAAAACGCCCGTGCCGAATTGCCTGCGCGCCTTCGCACGGATCTCGAATACCGCGATCTCATGGCCGTGTGCTTCTTCCATCTCTACCTTGCAGTGTCGGTCAATGGCGGCCTGCAGGGGTATGGGGCCGGCAACATCATTTCGAATTTCCGTCGATTCTCACCGCTCGCAGCCATTCGCACCAGCGTGTCACAGACGGACACGGCACGTGCGCACCGCATGCGGGTGAGCGGTCTCGAGGAGTACTTCGCCGACACGATGAGACGCATAGGTGTCATGGGTGACCTGTCCGAATTGGAGGCAGACCATGGCAGTGAACCGCTGTATATGATTGAATCGCCCGTCTCCCATGCGCGTTTCCTCGTATGGGAGAAGCGCATGCCATATGATGCGATGCTTACCAGCCTCAAGCTCGAGGGGGCGGTCAACCGGTTCCTGCTGATCGACAAGTGGCTCGATTACAATGCCGCCCACAGCGAACAGCCGATCGAAGATACCGTGACGTTCAAGCAGGTCGCCCGCATCGACCGTCGTCTGTTGCGCAACCCGTCGCTGTCCGCCCTGCCGCCGACCCATCCTGTGCATATTCTCGACGACCCCGAATGTTTCCGTGTAGACGATTACCTGCATTTCGGCAGGGGCATGTCGCTGTCCGCGTCGCTCGACGCCTCACAGGCCGGCGTTGGCGTTGATGTACGGCATCTCGTCGGCAGCGAATGGATATACCGGCACGCCCTTGCAAATGCAGTCAACGCCCTATGGCTTCCTTTCAGATTCGACACGGATTTCCGTTCGAACCTGCAACAAGGTGAGGTGGCATTCGCCTTCACCTCGGCAAGCCGCACGCTCATGCCCGACGAGCTCATCAACATGCGATCCGGCGCCATGGCCGAACTCGATGAGGCCGAGCGTTCACGGATCAGCGCGGAATACAATCTGCAGATCGGGCTCATCTTCGCCTCCCTCGCATTCGGTGCCAGCGAGCAGATCAGACGCGTCTCGTTGCGCATGGATTCCCTCGGGCTGGAGGAGGCCGTCTACGAACGCGACAATGCCATCAAGACGCTCATGGACAGCGCGATGACGCAAATCTCCGATCTGACGAATCTTGAGGATTTCACCACGCACGCCGGCCAGGGAAGATTCGGCGAACGCGGCAGCGCCCTGTTCTCCGGCTCGGAAGAAACCTCGGGAGTCGGCGACGATGAGCATGATGGGGTTCAGACGCAGGCCATGCAGACCGATGCCGACTTCGACCGCGAATTGCGCGACCTGCTCGAGCACGACGAATCCACGTCGTCCGATGATACGACGACGCATCATGCCGAATCGGAGGACGACACGGTGCAATCCATCCTGAACGTGGATGAGGAATTCGACCGATTGCGCAACAGCAACCCCTCCATAAAACACCTGCTCACCGTCACATTCACGCGTGATGAATTCATCGACTACATGCACGCCAACAGCTGTGCCGACCCGTTCGCCGTATACGACGCGTTCGGCGCGCAATACGATTACGATGGCACCGAAGGATTCCGACCGGTCGAACCAGGCTTCAGCATGGACGACACACGCTTCACCGGCGACGCGGCCTACACGATTCCGGAACGACGCGACAGGCCTCTCGATGCAACAGTGGCGCGATCACTGGGCGCACACAATGTACGCGACCTGTCGATCTCGCGAGAGGAAATGTTCCGGGGCACCCTCGAACTCATTGCGGACACTGCGAAGAACGACGGCCTACGTGCCGACCGGAAGGCCACCTATGCAATGGGCCTGATCGAGCAGTGCGCAGATCCCGAACTGCGCAACCACGCCACCGAGATCACCACCGCAATCATCGACGGCACCCCCATACCGCAGATCACCAGCACCGTGGAGAGAGCACTCGCCGACGCACGCCGTAAATCACAGGAGATGGTGTTCTCCGGTGATGAGGAGGGGGCAATCGCGAACATGGAACGCGTGATCGGCGAACTCGACGAGATGTTCGAATCGGACGGCGTGGTGCCGCGCTACTTCACCTCCTACACCGACCGGGTGGTGTACAACCGGCTGTTCGCCATGCCGGACGAGCGCATCGCCCTCGTGCCCGATGCGCTGTTCCAAGCTCATCTCGACATGGGCGAAGTACTGTTCCGCTATGACAGGGGCGAGGAGGCGATGGCCCACCTCAATACCTTGGTGAGATACGCGCCCGCCACCGCTGGCGTACACATCCAACAGGCCATACGACTATGCGTCTCTGAGGATTGGAACTCGGTGCGAGCAGCCGCACTGAACGCGCTGCGCGTAGCCTGCGACCCGGTGGATGCCGCCAACGCATACTACTACTACGTCTGCGCCAGCTGGATGAAAGGCGACACCGCCGTCGCAGTGGCGGCCGGCAACCTCGCCACGTCGCTCACCCAGAACCTCGCACCCGCGCAACGTGCCAGGCTCGAACGATTCCGCAACCTCGCCATGGCACAGGGCGAACAGATCGCACAGACCGGTGCCCAGGCCGTCGGAGTCCTGATGCGACATGACGTGCCGGTGTGGCCGCAGGTGGAATGCGCGCAGATTATTCGCGACGCTGCCTTCACCGCCACCAACGAGAAGATCTTCCCCGTGGCACAGGCACTCAACGTGAGCTGGTATGCGCTGCAGGGAGGTAATCTGGGCCCGGGAGGCATGCAGTTCCTGCGCTCGCTGAATGCGTAGGACGATGGTATACGGCGCGTCCGGCACCCTCTCTGGTGCGTAGATGCGTAGGATTGACCAATGGGCCAAGACCGTGGCGTTTCGGATTGGGTAGGATTTGGAGGAATCCGGTTATGGAAGATGCATTGATTGCAGACGAGCAGCTCGACAGGTATCCGATTGGTTCGGATCCGTGGATTGACTCATTGCGTGACATCGACAGTGATGCGATGGAACTTGATGATCTCGACGTGTCGAAGCTCAATGTAGAGCAGGCGGTGCGGCTGTGGTCACGTCTGAGTGCTTGGGTGGAGGGCGATCAGGTGGCCTATTACGTCAAGGACGCCCCGCTTTCCTCCGATGCAGCGTACGATGCGCGCATGAATTGCCTCAAACGACTGGAGTCGGAGTTCCCCCAGCTTGACACGCCTCAGTCACCGACCCATCGGGTAGGTGGCACATTCTCGAACGACTTCACGGCGGTGCGGCACCCCTCCCAGATGATGAGCCTCGATGATGTGTTCTCCTTCGAGGAACTGCGTGCCTGGTACGATGGCGTGCGCAAGGACCTCGAATGGCCGGAAGACAAGCTGTTGCCCATGACCTGCGAGGTGAAGATAGACGGTCTGGCTCTGAATCTCATCTACCGCAACGGAGTTCTGACGCAGGGACTCACCCGTGGTGATGGGGTCACTGGCGAAGACATCACGATGAATGTGCGCACGATACACTCCATCCCCACCAATCTGGATGGCCCGGAGGGCGATATTCCCGATATGGTGGAGATTCGCGGCGAGGTGTTCATGCGGTGGGATGATTTTCACAAGCTCAACGAGGCGAACGAAGATGCGGGCAGACCACCGTTCGCCAATCCACGCAATGCGGCCGCGGGATCGCTACGCCAGAAGGATCCGCGCATCACCGCGCAGCGGCATCTGAGTTTCTATGCACATGGCATCGGCGAACTGGTATGGGGGTCGGGCAAGCCGGTGGATGTGGCCGACGAGGTGAGGAACCAGTCGGATGCCTACACGATGTACCGCAAATGGGGGGTGCCGATTTCGCCCCATAACCGCGAGGTCACCGACTTCGACCAGATTCTCGACATGATCGAATACTACGGCGAGCACCGGGGTGACATCGAGCATGCGCTCGACGGCATTGTGGTCAAAGTGGACGACCTCGCGTTGCAACGCAGACTGGGCAGCACCTCACGCGCGCCGCGTTGGGCCATCGCCTACAAATACCCGCCCGAGGAGGTCAACACCAAGCTCCTCAATATTGTGGTGCAGGTCGGGCGCACGGGCAGAGTCACACCGGTGGCCATACTGAACCCGGTGTATGTGGCCGGATCCACGGTGTCGCGCACCACGCTGCACAATGCATACGAGGTCAAACGCAAAGGCATTCTCATCGGCGATACGGTGGTAGTGCGCAAGGCCGGCGATGTGATCCCCGAACTGGTCGGCCCAGTAATCGCCAAACGCGAAGGGCATGAACAGGACCTACGCGAGTTCGTCATGCCTACACGATGCCCATCCTGTGACACCGTGTTGCGGTATGAGAAGGAGGGAGACAAGGACCTGCGATGCCCGAATTCGGAAAGCTGCCCGGCCCAGCTCGCCGAACGTGTGATCAATCTGGCGGCCCGCAAGGCATTCGACATTGAGCATCTGGGTGACCAAAGCGCGGTGGCGCTGACGAACCCCGAAGACAACAGGCCGGACTCGGTGGAAGCCTACGCCCCCGGCGTGCGTGAGATCGTGGTGGAACCAGGCGAGGAGCCGGCACCGTATCTGGCTCCGAGCGGGCTGGAACTTCCGCCCATCCAGGAGCCCGTACTCACCAGTGAAGCGAATTTGTTCGACCTCGAAGCAAGCGACCTCCGGGATGTCTATGTGTGGCGTGAAGCGCAGATCATCGAAGTGCGCAGGCACGTGGATTCGCATGGCAAGGAGAGGAAGGTGCGCCATCGTCTCGGCGGTTCCGGCCTGTGGCATAGGGAGCCGGCTTTCTGGTCCGGGGTCAAGGATGCCCCGCTGAAGAAGGACGCGAATCGCAAGACGGTGAAGGACTCCGAAGGCAACCCCGAATACGAGGTCAAACCGGATGCCGTGATTGTGGGCCATGGCAGGAATGGGCGGCCGCGCATCGAGGAACCCACCGAGAACACCAGGAAGATGCTCGATGAGATCGAGAAAGCCAAGCATACCGATCTGAGCCGCGTCCTCGTAGCGCTCTCCATTCGCCATGTGGGCCCACCGACCGCATTCACGCTGGCCAAGCACTTTAAGACACTCGATGCGCTGGCCGACGCCAGTGCCGAGGAACTCGAACAGATCGACGGCATAGGCGCGGAGATCGCCGATTCCATTGCGACATTCTTCGAGGAGGCTCGCATGCCGGGCAATTGGCGCGGCCGTGTGCTGGAGGCGTGGAAAGCCGCCGGTGTGGGCATGAGCACGCATGACGAGGGTCTTCCTCAGACGTTGGAAGGCAAGAGCGTGGTGGTCACCGGCACCCTTGAGCATTTCTCCCGCGAATCGGCTAAGGAGGCCATCGAACGCCGTGGCGGCACGGCCTCCGGATCGGTGAGCAGGAAGACGGATTGGGTGGTCGTCGGAGCCAATCCCGGTTCGAAGGCCACGAAGGCCGAGGAACTGGGCATCCCGATCATCGACGAGCAACAGTTCGACACTTTGCTCGCCACCGGCGACGTGCAATGATTCGGCGTCCGGACAAGGCGATGGCATGTGGGCAGCGCTGCAATTGCACGCTGCCCACATGCCAGTTTGCTATGCCAGAAGACTCTTGGCCAGATGTCCGAAGGTACGACCGAAGTCGTCGTCGCGGAGCGTGCCGTCATCATTGAGCACGGCCGGACGTCCCTCGCTTTCGCCGATCTCACGGATACGCGGGTCGAGCGGCAATTGCGCCATGAGCGGCACCTCATAGTGCAGCGCATCGGTCAACTGGGAACTCACACGAGCTCCGCCTCCCGTGCCGAATATGTCGATCCGTTCGCCTGCATGCTCGAAATAGCTCATGTTCTCCACCACGCCACGCACCCGCATCGGCACCTGAAGTGCGACCAGGCCGGAACGCACGGCGATGTCCGACGCGGAGGGCTGTGGGGTCGTGACCACAACGAGCTCGGCGTTCGGCAATGCCTGCGCCACCGAAATCGCCATGTCGCCGGTGCCGGGGGCGAGATCAAGAATCAGCACATCGGGTTCGCCCCACCACACATCGGCCAGAAACTGTTCGAGCGAACGCTGCAGACGGGGGCCTCGCCATAGAATGGCACGGTCGGAACCGGCGAACATGCCAATCGACATGAGTTTGACGCCCCACGCGGTCACCGGCATCAGCATCCCGTTCAGATTCGTGGGCTGGTCGTGGACGCCGAAGAGGCGGGGGGGAGCGAGAAGCCGTAGATATCGGCGTCGATGGCCGCGGTGTCGTAGCCGAGTGCGGCGAACGTGGCCGCAAGATTGGCGGAGATGGAAGACTTTCCCACGCCACCCTTGCCTGAGGCGATGGCGAAGATGCGCGTTTTCGTACCCGGTTTGCTGAACGGGTTCTCACGACGGGCGGCTTTCAGATCGTTCACCAGCGACTTGAGTTTCTCCTCATCCATCGCGCCGACGACGATCTCGGCGGTGAGCTGCGCCTCGGCATAACTGGTCACGGCCGCCTCGATCTGCCTGCTGATCTCGGCAGACAGCGGGCAGCCAGGCACGGTGAGCTCCACATTGACCCGCACATTGAAGGAATCCAGGCCTGTGGGGCGAACATCGACGCCGCAGATCATACCCAGATCGGTGACCGAGCGGCCAAGCTCAGGGTCGATCACGTGGCTGAGCCGCTCAATGACGGCGGTTTCGATAATCTGCGTCTGATCAGTCATGCCATGCCTTTCTCAACTTCAAAGAAATCGGTGTCACGATCAACGCCCCACTATATTGCATAACCTCCCAACGCGCCAGAGATTGCACAGACATGGTCATTGGCGGCAGAGCCACCGTATGGCGTGCGAATCAGGCACGCTTCGCCTCACTGTCACGAACACGCCAGTGAGCGAACTGAGCCAAGGCTCCGGTGCGGGCGATGGCACGCGACAGCGCGATGCACGCAGCGGCTGCGATCACACCGCCCACCACCGAGGTACCCAAATAGATGGAGACCCGCATCATTCCCCACCCCGGGTTCGTGAACCAGTAGTAGACGCCGCACATCGCTCCGGACAATGCCCCGGACAGCAGCACCACAAGATTGGTCCACACCTTATATGCGAAGAGCGCGAAAGCCAGTTCGGCGCCGAGCCCCTGCATCAGACCTACGATGAGGGAGCCTCCCACGCCCCATTGGTTGCCGAGCGTGAGCTCGAGGAACGCCGCAACCGTTTCGGCATAGAGTGCGGCACCCGGCTTGCGCACGATGACCGCGGCTAAGGGACCTGCGAACAGCCAGAATCCATTGAGCAGTCCCTCGAAGCCGGGTGTGATGTTCTCGAATAATGTGAGTGGTGCCATGCACACCCAGTCCCACATCCAGAACACCACACCGGATGCGACGGCGATCACCGAGGTGACGGTGATGTCGAGAACACGCCACTTGCGCGAGCTTGCTTGTGATGGGTAGATCATATTGTGCCTTTCTGAGATATCGAAAGACACGGGAAATACGACGTCCGTGCGCCGGCATTATCCGGTTCACGTTCATGCGGTCGAAGCGTTCGCTTCATCTCAGCCTGCCAAGCAAGCCCCCGTGTCTACATCGATCATAGGCACAAGCCCCGAATTTGCAGGGCATGCCCGTCCGCATAACGGAAAAGGTGGGTGCACGTATGCGCACCCACCTTGGAAATGCCAGTATTCGGCGAATCAGATGTGGAAGTAGAGCTCGTACTCAAGCGGAGTAGGCTGCAGGCGAGCCTGATCGATCTCGCCGCGCTTCAGGTCGATCCACGTCTCGATGAGATCCTCGGTGAACACGTCACCGGCCGTCAGGAAGTCATGGTCCTCTTCGAGCGCATCGAGGGCCTCGGCGAGCGAGGACGGCACCTGCTTGATGCCGGCATGCTCCTCCGGAGGAAGCTCGTAGAGATCCTTGTCGACCGGCTCCGGCGGCTCGATGTGGTTGAGAATGCCATCAAGGCCTGCCATGAGCTGTGCGGAGAAGGCGAGGAACGGGTTGCACGACGGATCCGGCGCTCGGAACTCGATGCGCTTGGCGGCAGGCGAGGTGCCTGCGAGCGGGATGCGGATCGCGGCGGAACGGTTGCGGGCGGAGTAGACCAGATTAACCGGCGCCTCGAAGCCCGGAACCAGACGGTGGTAGGAGTTCAGCGACGGGTTGGTGAAGGCGAGCACCGACGAGGAGTGCTTGATCAGCCCGCCAATGTACCAACGGGCCATGTCGGAGAGGC
>ENA-OPVH01000884-OPVH01000884.1-human-gut-metagenome-genome-assembly--contig:-NODE-884-length-16942-cov-3.488482_pt1 | contig 16942 bp, 19 predicted proteins | sample MGYA00241494_ERZ501980 | MGnify/ENA primary metagenome ERZ501980 (study PRJEB25962, sample SAMEA1964914) | human gut metagenome | biome: human gut; feature: human-associated habitat; material: faeces... | reverse complement strand
GGAGCGGGAAAAGACGCAGCCGCTGCTGCCGGAGAGCGCCTGTTATCTTGGCGGCGCGGAAAATACCCTTCGGATCATGGAGCAGGTGCCGGTGCTTATTTTGATTCTCAATACCCTGGGAGTTGATCTTCATGCCGCTGCAGGGCCGGAAGAGCGCATTTTTGAGATATGCAATGCGCAGTCCATAGGGGCGGCTATTGAGAATATGTCGATTACCGCAACCGAGCTGGGCTTAGGCAGCTTGTGGATATGTGACACTTATTTTGCCTATCAGGAATTATGTTCCTGGGCGGGCGGAGAACTGGCCGCGGTAATGGCGCTGGGGTATCCAGATGAGGAACCGGGCCCCAGACCCCGGAAGAGGCTGGAAGAGGCTGCAGAGTGGAGGATATAGATATAGAAGTTTTTTATAAGGAAATAGGGAATGAGGCCTGCTCACGATACATGAGCGGGCCTTTCTTTTTAGAGACAGCATATATTTCAGATCCGAATGAATCCTTTCTAACCTAACTATGAGGCCGGTTCCGGAAACCATGTTATGGCAATGAGATAACCTGTTGCCCCTGAAAGTTAACCTCTTGCTTCTTTTCTATTTACGATTTCACGGATTTCTGTATAATGATAACTATCAGCAGGGCAGTTAAACATCTGGGTAAATGAAAGGTAAAATTATGAGGGTGAGAATTGAAATTGAACCGGAACTTCCGGAAGATGAAGTCATTATCCGGTGCAGGAAGGTGGAGGAACATATCCTGAAGCTTCAGCAGATGGCTGTGGATTCAGGGCCGGGAGACAGCTGCATCGCTCTGCAGAGCGGAGATACCAAATATTATGTCCCACTGGCGCAGCTCCTGTTTTTTGAAACGGAGGGGAAGCTGGTCCAGGCCCATACGGCAGATAGGCTGTATCTGACGGACCGCAAGCTTTATGAACTGGAAGAAAGCCTTCCCGGCAGTTTCATGCGGATATCAAAATCCACGATTGTTAATCTGGATCACATTTATTCCATAACAAGAAACCTGACCGCTTCCAGCATTGTTGAATTTTATGGAACGGCCAAAAAAGTCTATGTTTCCCGAAATTATTATAAAGCCCTGACCGAAAGGCTGGGAGAGAAGAGGAGAAAAATATAATGAAGAAGAAAAATGTTTTTTGGGGCCTGTTATTCATACTTGGGGCGCTTGCGGTTCTTGTAAGCAAGCTGGGTGTTTTTGAAGGTGTGGGCTTTTGGTCGGTCCTGTTTTCCATCGGCCTGATAGGGATCCTGATTAATGGAATTATTCACAGAAGCTGGGGTACGATTCTTTTTTCAACGGCATTTCTTGCTATTGTCAACAGTGCGCTTCTTGGAATTGAAAAGCTGGTTCCCTGGCCGGTGCTGGGCGCGGCGCTTCTGGGAACAATCGGTCTGAATATGCTGTTCCCCTCCAGACACCATCATGGCCATTATGTGTATAATGGGGGAATCGGCGGAGAAGTGGGTGAAGTGGAATATCATGAGGAAGTGAGCAATGACGGATCGGAACAGGTAAACTGCGGGGTGAGTTTTCATTCTTCCGTCAAATATATCCAGTGTACACAGCTGAAAAGTCTCAATCTGGACAGTTCCTTCGGCGGTCTGACAGTGTATTTGAATAATGCGGTACTTAAAGGTCATGAAGCCTTTGTGAATGTGGATGTTTCCTTCGGAAACATGGAGCTTTATATCCCTGCGGGCTGGCGTGTGATCTGCAATGTTTCCTCCTCCTTCGGGAGCGTGCAGGAGCATGGACGCTGCAGAGGGGAGGAAGCGGATATGCTTACCATCAATGGTGAGGTTTCCTTTGGAACCCTGGATATATACTATATTTAATGAGCGAATAACAGAGAAAAGCACCGGGAGCGATAAGAGGCTTATCGTTTCCCGGTACTTTTTGTACCGTATGCAGCCGAATAGAAAAATATCGGCGGAGAATAAATGAATGGAGGCAGCACATGATTGAAAAACTGGCATTTTCACTTGGAAGAAATGACGAGCTTCCCAATATCGAGCTGGCACAGCAGCTATGTAAGGAAAACAATGCAGAAGGCATTAAAGAAATTGTTGACGGCCTGAAAATCAAGGATAAGCGGATTGCGAATGATTGCATTAAGGTTTTATATGAAATTGGAGAAAAAAATCCTGCTTTGATTGCCGAATATGCAGATGTGTTTATAAATCTTTTAAATTCAAGCAACAACAGACTGGTCTGGGGGAGTATGACTGCTTTAGCTTCAATAGCGGAACTGGTTCCGGAGGCCATACATGAGAGGATAGCCTTACTGCTGCAGGCCCTGGAGAATGGTAGCGTTATTACAGTGGATAATTGTGTTTCCGTCCTGGCAGGGCTTTGTAAAGCAAATGAAAAATATAAGGAAGAGCTGTTTCCTGTATTATTAGAACACCTTAAGACATGCAGGCCAAAGGAAACAGCTCAGCATGCCGAACGTATCGCAGTCTGCGTAGATAAAGATAACAGGGATAGTTTTATAGAGGTGATTGATAAAAGGATGGAATATTTGCCCAAATCCCAAATTAATCGTCTGCAGAAACTGAAAAAAGCGTTAGGTAATCTCGGATAAGTAATCTAAAGTAAATGCTCTCAAGCAGGAAAATTGGCTTGATAAAGTACGGAAAACCTCATATGATAAACAGGACAGTAATTATGCGTTTGGAAAAAGGGGTAAGATAATGTACGATTTTATTATTATAGGGGCAGGGCCTGCGGGCTGTACGGCTGCCGCGCAGTTAGCGGAAAGGGGTTTGAAGGTACTGCTTGTGGAAAAATGCAGGCTGCCCAGATATAAATCCTGCTCAGGCGTCCTGATAAAAAAATCCATGGATTTGGTAAGGCTTTATTTTGGGGAGGAAACCCCTCTGCATACCATGTGTACACCCACAGATAACAGAGGGATGATATTTACCAACGATAAAGGAAAAGAATACCGTTTCGAGCAGGAAGGGCTGAACGTCTGGCGCAGCGGCTTTGATAACTGGCTTGCCGGCAAAGCCGTGGAAAGAGGGGCGCAGCTGAGGGACTGTACGACGGCTGTATTCTGTGAAGACAGGGGAGAATTCGTGTCTGTTACCCTGCATGGGGATAAAACGTATACGGAAAAAGCGAGATATGTCCTGGACTGCGAGGGCGTGGTGGGAGCATTGAAAAGAAAGATAATGGGCAGAACAGACGGTTATATAACGACCTTTCAGACCTTTAACCGGGGAAGCATCGAACTTGACAGCCATTATTTCTATGCTTATCTTCAGCCTGAATTATCCCAATACGACGCCTGGTTTAACGTGAAGGATGAGCTTCTCGTACTTGGGGTATCGGTAAAGGAACCGGAAAAAACGGAGTACTATTATGAGAAATTCCTATCCTATATGAAAAAGGAACACCATTTGTACATAGAGGAACAGACCAAAGCGGAAAAGTGGCTTATGCCCCATATTCGTCCCGGCTGTACCGTTGATTACGGCAGAGGACGGATTTTATTTGCAGGTGAAATCGCAGGTTTTCTCAATCCCATGGGGGAAGGCATTTCCGCAGGAATGGAAAGCGGATACCAGGCGGCGGAAGCGGCGGCATCGTATTTTGAATATCCGGAAAAAGTGCTTGAAGCCTACCGTGACGGAACGGCATCCCTGCAGTCCTACATGCGGCGGCAATGGAGCTTTGTCGGCGGGATTGCAGAAACCTTCAGGGAAATGGAATAACAGGAAAGGATGATAAAGCCATGTTTCATTTATTTAATAAAAAGAAAATGAAAGGGGAACCCTTTCTCTTTCGCATCGAAGATACCTTCGCCATGAAGAACGGAGACTGTGTACTGGCTGGAGAAGTGACGCAGGGAAGCATTCATGTGGAGGACGAGGTGCAGTATCTGGATGCGAAAGGCAATGAAATCCGTAAGGTACGGATCGGAGGTATTGAATATGGACGGGAAGGCCTCAGGGAAACTGCCGCGCTGAATCCCGGGGGAACATATGGTTCTCATTATGGTATACTGATAAAAGGCCATTCTAAAGAAGAATTTGAGATCGATGGATCGCTTCGTGCATAGCTTAAGAGAAAACAGGAGAGTCAGCATATGAGTACAGCAGAATACCATAAACTCGTCCGGGACAAAATACCGGAAATGATTCGGGAGCAGGGAGTCTGCCAGATCTTTGCAGATCATCTCGCTGTATTCCGGATATTGGAACAGGAGGAATACCTGAAAGAACTGGACAGGAAACTACACGAAGAAATCCGGGAATATCAGGAAGACAAATCTCTGGAAGAGCTTGCCGATGTTTTGGAGGTCATGCTGGCTATTTGTAAGGCCAGAGGCTATTCCGAACAGGAATTAAGGGATGTATATGAAAAAAAGCACGCGAAACGCGGAGGTTTTGAAGAAAGGATATATCTGATTTCCAAGGAATAACAAAAACAGAAAAGAAACGGGAGATAATATGACAATTACAGAAGCAGACAGCAATATGCTGAAGGTTACGAGCAATGCATTTAAGGATGGCCAGTATATGCCGGTAGATTATACCGGTTTTGGCAAAGACATGTCACCGGATTTCCGGCTTCACAATCTCAGTAAAAAGGCTGTTTCCATAGCCATTATTATGGATGATTTGGATATTCCTTTCCTTCCGGCCTATAATCACTGGCTGATCTGGAATATCCCTGCAATGCAGGAGATACCGGAAAAGATTCCTCACGGACCGGAAATCCCCGGACTGGGAAATGCCAGACAGGGGATTGCTTATGGCAAAAACAAATACCGCGGGCCGAAACAGCCGGTTTTTATCAGAAATATGCACCGGTACGTATTCCGTATTTATGTGCTGGACTGTTTTCTGGATCTGACAGCCGCATCAGTGAAAAAGGATCTTACTGAAGCCATGGAAGGGCATGTGCTTCAGCAGGGAAGCATTATGGGAAAATACAAACGGAAATGAGAATACAGAGTATGGGGAAAAACGGAGAAATGCTGAGAGGTACGAAATGCCGAAGTACACATTTGAAGAAATAAAAGCATTGTTATTGAAATGTATAAATGAACATAAATGGGAAGCAGAACTGACTCTGAGCTTTGCTGATAAACCGGATGAATATATGATTATTATTTATGAAGATCATTGTTCCTTTCAGCGATGTGGTAATGCAGAAAGGCAAAGCGGTGAATATAACTGCGCTACATTAGACAAATTATATAGAGCAGAACAAGTGGACGGAATTGTATTAGAAAAAGACTGGAATAAGATAATGGATTTCAGCTGTTGTGATTTTGATATATTAGGACTCTGGTAATTTATCAATTCCTAATTGATATAGCAGCGGTAAAAGATGATTTTATCTGACAGAATGTGTTCTGAAAGTAATGGATATGGACGGGAGAAATGCAAATTGGAAAAAACAAAAGTGATAAATTCACCTGATAATACTTGCAAATGGAAGCTGCTTAATGCCACAACACTGAAGCTGCTTGCAGTCGTTTTGATGTTTCTGGATCATATTCACCAGATGTTTGTCTCTGTCGGTGCACCTATATGGCTTACTATGGCAGGACGGCTTGTGTTTCCTATTTTCTTATTTGCAGCATCCGAAAGCTTTCATTATACACACAACAAAAAGAAATACTTACAGCGCCTTCTGTTCGCAAGCTGGGGAATGACGGTTTTTACGTTTATGCTGCAAAAGGTGTTGCCAAACGATAATGTTGTGTTAATGAACAATGCCTTCAGCACCTTTTTTGTGGTGGGCCTATATATGTTGTTTTGGGATAAATTGGTTGAGGGTATACGTGACAGGAAGCCAATGCAGGCGGTAAAAGCAATATTGTTATGCTTTATCCCGGTTTTGTGCGCATTGCCTTTGCTTTTTGCCGCAGCCCTTTCTTCCAATGAAAATATTCCGTTTACGGTTATAAGGATGTTGGTAACCCTCTCACTGCTGATTCCCAATATATTGGCTGTCGAGGGTGGCGCAGCGCTGGTTGTTTTGGGACTGGCCTTTTATATTTTCAGAAAACACAGGGTTATACAGATTTTGGTTTTGCTGATTTTCTCTGCGGCCGTATATGTGGTGGACAGAGATTTTCAGTGGATGATGTGTTTTGCGGCTATACCGATTGCGTTATACAATGGAGAACGGGGAAGGGGCATGAAAAATTTCTTCTACATTTTCTATCCGCTCCATATTGGGGTGTTATATATTATATCTACACTTTTCTGTTCTTGATATGCATTGGAGGGCTGTGCAAATGAACCATATCGAGGTCAGATATATAAAAACATGCTATGACTATTATGAATACTATTGGGTGATTGATGACGAACCCATAACCGTGTATTTGGACCGCAATAACAAAGGTTCTCTCTCTGCTTTTGGTTCGCTGCTGGGATTGCTTCCCGCATGGAGCGGAGAATTGATATGGCAGTGGGAAAATGATTTTATATGGGAAATGGCTGACAGCCGTGAAGAACTGAATGTACCTGTTCTTGTATGTGAGGATGACTGCGATTTGTCTTGTATTGTCATAGTGGCGCATATCCGTAAGGAGAAAAATGCGGTGTACTGGGATCGGATTGGAGTGTTGGATAAACCCAATATCAATGCACAAGATTATGGGCAAAGCGGGATTCTTTGTCATGAGGCTTATACGGATGAGGATTGGGAAAAGTATGGCGACAACATAGCATTAGAGGAATATGGAAGTTCGGAGTACTGGAAATGGGTAAGCGAAAACAGTTATGAGGAACATATACGAAGATTACGGAATTATTTAAAGCCATATATGCAGAACGGGCAGAATGTGGAATGGATTTGGGAGACGGGCTGGCAATTCGAAAGAGAAGAATATGAAATAATGGCAGAACGGTATAGGGAAATAGCAATGAACCGGGAAAGATAGATGATACTTCAGGAGAAAAATATATGGGAGACACTAAAATAGTTTATGACGAAAAATTTGGGATTACTACTTTTAAACGAGAAATTTGCGCACAATTGGGAGAAGCCTTTTGGAATGAGCTCATTGAAAATATTGAGTTACCTGACATAGATTCAGAATGTAAGTGCCAATGCCATAATATGTATCAGTTTATGAAGCGGCTTGAAGAAATGACAGATGAAGAAACCCTAAAGAAAATATTATATAAAGTCAGGCATGGATTACATCCGTCTCAATGTGAGTGGGCTCATAAGGAATTTATGGAAGCAGGCAATTTAGATGATTTTCTGAAAAAGCATTTGAGTGATGAACTGAATGGCTTTATTGAATTGAACAAAGAAAAAAAGGATTTTTATGGACAGGAGATCACGGATGAGGTATTAACGTTTATAAAAGAAAATCCGAAAATGTTAGCGCCTGAGAGAAAGGGAAATAAACTGTATTGCATGGCATTCCCCTGCAATATGAAAGAGTATTTAAGTGTCACCGATGAAAAAATGAAGCGATATCATGCCTGTCACTGTCCTTTTGCAAAGGAATCTATTTTATCAGAAAATGTGGTGTCATCTGTCTTATGTAATTGCAGCCTGGGCCACATGATGAATTTCGTAGAAGCATTTATGGACAGAGAGCTTAGAGGGAAAGTGGTTCATTCCGTTTTGAATGGAGATTTGATTTGTGAATATGAGATTGAAATACCGGATGATATCATGCAAAAGTATGTAACTTCAGAGGAGTAGGAAAAAGATGTTTCAAGCTATTGCCACAAATTATTATAATTATTATAAGTCATTTGCGCAATCAGGTATCATTAAACTTCATGAGGGTGCTGTTAGTTGGATCATCCCTTGTAAAGGAGAAAAAGGACCGTCTATCGCATTTCGGATCCGTCTGAATGAAGAAAATGCCGAAACGGAGCTGAAGACTTTAATTCAAGGTATCCGAAAAGGAGAAGTACCACGATTATGGATTGTTACACCAGATGCATCGCCGGATAATATTATAAATATTATGGAAAAGAAAGGACTTAAGAATTTATCAGATAATTCTTCTGTACCAGAGCCTGCAATGGCATTACATAAACAGGATTTTATTCCGTACAGAGAAGACAGCAGTCGGATTACTTGTCAGAAGATAAGTACAAAGGAAGAGTTTATTTCATGGATTGATGTAGTAAATACTGCATTACATGGGTGGAATATGATTGATGCAGAGCACTATTTTTCATGGGTGAAAAGTGATAATATCAAAATCTATTCAGCCAAAATAAATGGAATTACTGTTTCAACATGTGCGACAATCCAAAATGGAGACACAGCTTCATTAGAATTCGTGTCGACTCTTGAATAATATCGCAGGAGGAAAGCTGCTGCTTTATTATGCTCTTGTGCAATCAATGACCTTTTGAAAAATGGCGTAGAGATAGTGACACTAAGCGCGTGTGGAGAATCGGTATATTTATATGAGGGGCTTGGGTTTAAGAAATATTTCAATAATATTATTATGAAATACGATTGTTGAAATTATTCTGGTCAGCTAACCTTTTCCGTATGGATTTTTGGTGAGAAAAGGTATAACTTATAGAGACTCAGATAGAATGTTTTTTTCTCAATGGAGGCATAGGTGATGACAATCACACTGGAAAAAGCGGACATAAGTGATGCCCGGGAAATTTATGATCTGCAGATAGAATCGTTTAAGGCATTGCTGAATAAATATCAGGATTTTGATTATAGCCCGGGAGCGGAAAAACCGGAGCGTACGGTACAGAGACTGATGGAGCCAATCACGGATTTTTATTTTATTTCTTTGGATGGAAAGCATATTGGCGCATTAAGAGTATGTGATTTTGACAGGATGTGCAAGCTGAAGCAGATTTTTATTCTGCCGCAATACCAGGGGCACGGCTATGCGCAAAAGGCGATAATAATGGCAGAGACACGGTATCCTGCTGCTGTTAGATGGGAACTTGACACCATACTGCAGGAAGAAAAGCTATGCTATTTATACGAAAAAATGGGTTATGAAAAGACTGGTCAGACCATACGTATTAAGGACGGAATGGATATTGTGTTTTGTGCCAAAGGAGAATATTCTGAAGGCGGCTGATAAAGCCGCCTTCATTGCGGTATAAAGGTTAGTGTGTTAATATAAAACCAGACATGCGATGAGGGAAAATGTCCATTCTGAAAAAAACACATACGAAAATAGAACAGCGGCAGAGGAGATGTGTGTACTGTAAACAGAAGGACTGTCAGAAAGGATAAGGACAAAAAATGAGTGAAAAAACGGAAGGCTTCGATGCCATTGCCGATGTTATGAAAAAGCAGTATCCGGATCAAAAGGGTCTCTATTACGGTACCTTGCTGCCCTTTAGGCTGGGAGGAAACGATCCCCTGGACGGTGTGGAAATCTGGAAGAGTGAAAAAGGCATGCCACACTGGCATTATGTAACTTATGGTTTTACGGAACTGTACGATAAGGAAAGTGATGATCCGCAGGTCAGCGGCTATGGTTTTGAACTGACCTTCCGGCTGAAACGAGGAAATGAGGAAGAGCCTCCGGTATGGCCGGTGAACCTCCTCCAAAATCTTGCCCGTTATGTCTTTTCATCCGGTAATGTGTTCGGATCAGGACATCATCTGGACTGCAACGGGCCGGTAGCACTGGAGGAGGATACCCTGCTGACGGCACTGGCTTTTCGTGTGGATCCGGAACTGGGAGAAATGGATACTCCTAACGGACATATGGTATTTCTCCAGGCTGCGGCAATCACCAGGGACGAATTGGATGCCATGGTATGCTGGAATGTGGATAAGGCTCTGAAGGAGATGGAAAAATACATCCCTCTCTGTATTACAGTCCTCGACCGGCCGTCCCTGATGGAAAATCCGGCCTTTTATAAGGCATGGGAAACAGGCGTGGAGGCAGATGGATCTTCCACCGGCTTTCTTTATGTGGAAAAGGGAGAGGTAAGGCTGGAGGATGGCCGGGGAACTTTGACTTTAGGAGCGATATGCACCAAGAACCTGCCGCTTATGCTCCGAGCCCGCATAGGAAAAGGGCGTGAACTGTTTATCCAAAGCCGGGATGCCGCTTTTTCTTTCCGCCCGGGCTCACAGTCCGGAATTGAAAAGGATGGAGAATTGTATCAGCTTACGCTGACAGAACAGGCATTGTCAGAGCTGTGTGCCCTCCTTCAGCCCCATGCCGGCAGCTGGCAGCTTACATCCATGCCTCTGACACTGCGGCTGGAGCCTACGGAAATATTGGATTCGGATGGGAAGGTAACGGAAGTGATCAATTAAAGTGAGGAACTTAACTATGGACTTAAAATATATAGACATTGGTATAAATTTAATGGGAAAACAGTTCGCCTACGACAGGGATAAGGTGGTCGAGGAATCCCTGGAAAAAGGCGTAGGACTTATCATAACGGGAACTGATATGCGGTCGAATAAGGATGCGGCTTCCTATCTGAAGGCAAAGCACCCGGAAAATGTCTGGTGCACCTGCGGATTACATCCTCACAATGCGGACAGATGGAATCCCGATTATAAACGGGATTTCACGGAATTTATCCGGAAAAATAAAGAGAATATCGTTGCACTGGGTGAGGCAGGCCTTGATTACGACCGTATGTTTTCCACGAAAGAAAATCAGCAAAAATGCTTTTCCGATATACTGGAACTGGCGGAAGAAATGGACTTACCCCTGTTTCTGCATGAAAGAGATGCAGGAAGGGATTTCATAAAATTAATGAAGGAACATCCTTCGGTATGCAGCCGAAGCGTCGTTCACTGTTTTACAGGCTCGAAGGATATGGCCCGGCAGTACCTGCAGCTGGGGTGCCATATCGGTATAACAGGCTGGATCTGTGATGACCGCAGGAACCATGATGCGGTGGAAGCAGTGAAACTGATTCCGATGGAACGTCTGATGATAGAAACCGATGCCCCTTATCTGACACCAAGAAATATAAAAGGATTATCGAGCAGGAACGTCCCGTGGAATATAGCTTATGTGGCTCAAAAGATTGCAGAGATAAAGGAAACTGATACGGAAGAAGTCCGGCGTATCACGCTGCAAAACACTAAAAAATTCTTCGGCCTTTAAGACGGTGGATATGAGGAAGCCAGGAAAGCAGAGTTTACCGCACGGTATTATCATGGAGACATGAGGCATTACCTGTATTCCATAAGCCGGTCAAATCCATAAATGGTAATGTGCAGATATGGAGATAAAAAATAACCGGCGGTTAAGAATTCACGTCTGTCGGTTAACGGCGCCTCCATTGTGTAACACTGTACGCACAGCTATACTTTTGTTATCGGAACAGATAATAAAAGAAAGGGAGTCTGTATTATGGATATGGATTTAGGAACACGCATTTCCGAACTGCGCAGGGAAAAGGGAATGACACAGGAGCAGCTGGCAAAATTAGTGGGGATATCCGCACCGGCGGTGAGTAAATGGGAAACAGGAGTTTCCCATAGTTAAAGATACCACACCAAATATAACGAATCCACGCTTATATGATACTGCATGAAAAAAGGTACTTGATAAAAGCAATGAAGCGCAATATCAAGTACCTTTTTGATTTGTTTTTTACATGGTTATTAAGAGAATTACTCTTATTCCGAAGTCCTCAATCGTTCCACCACAGTTCCTTTGTTAAAGAAGTGGAGAACGATCAGCGGAATGACCGCAGCCAGCAACAGATAAAGCACGCCGATGACCAAAGCTGGAACCAATGTAATGTGCAGAGTAAAGAACCACATAGATGGCGAGTTCAAGACATTTTTCAGCACCGTCACAGCAAGCAGCAGCGCAACCACTCCACCAATGATGTCTGCACCAGCGGCATAGTAAACGCCTTCATAAACCATCAGCCTTTGAAGCTGGCGATTTGTCATACCGATACTCTGCATAGTCGCAAACTCATGGCGACGGGTAATAATATTGGTGATGATCATATTTGTAAAGTTAATCAATCCTGCCAATGCCATGATACAGCCAATCAGACTACCTACAACCCAAACCATACTTGCAACAGAATTTAATTGTTCTTTCAGTAATTTTGTTGAGGTATAGGTAACTGAGGGGTTCTTTTCAACATAACTGCTCAGAAAGTCCTCCATTTGCGGATGCAGAGAAGCATCCATATTAAATCCATAGTTCAACAGGGTCGGGGTCGTGTAAATCTGTTTGAATACGGTGTCTGGTAAATACACAAAAGGCGCATCGCCGCCAATATGCATCGTAGCCGTAGTTGTTGTCGGCGTTTCGTCCTCAGTCCCAACGGTGCAGGCTTTTGCCAGAATTGTGCAGGTTTTGACTAACTCACCATCCCTGTAAAAAGAAATGCTATCACCGATCTGCAACTGCTCTGACAGGGATGTTGTTTTCGGGCCACCACTCAGTCGGTCTAATCGGTTTCCGATAATGACATATTCTCCGGTTAGCATTTTCTGTTTCAGTACATTAGGATCTGTTTCACCATCATAAATCATCATGTCAGACCAAAAATGTTCGGAAGCGCCATAGACATTTCCAAAGAAAAGATTTTCTGCATCCGGGGCAGTATTCAGCGCATAATTCCCGAAAGACTTGCTAATCCCATTTTCATATTCAAAAGTATTTGTGCAAGTAAGTCCCTCAAAGCCGTAATCCACAAGCACGTTACCGTCATCTACGGTGTTACGATAAAGATACCGTTCTTCTTCCAGACCGTTCTGCTCACGGATCATATCTACTACTTGCTGTGGAAGTGCATCTTCGTGATGTCTAAAGCCCTCCTGAACATTGACTGCAATCGAATTGTAGACGGTAAAATCTGTTTTTGTTGTGCGGGTAATCCACTTTTCTTCATCCATACTCTGTGTCACGATGATAATAGAGTTGAACAGAACGATACACAAAAGCATAGAAACAACAATGAATACACAACGGCGTCTGTTACGTCCTAAGTTAGAAAATGCCATGTGAGAGAGCTTTGCTCCACTGATTCGTGTAACCGTTTTCTTTTTATAATCATCCTGCTCCGTATAACGAATTGCCTCCATGGGAGATACTTTTGATGCCTTTTTGGCCGGTTTGCGGGTACTGATAAACACTGTCAAAATCGTAAACAATGCGGCTATAACAAATAGCATAGGAGATGCCGATGCCTGCAAACTTGCCGTAGAATACTCATAACTGAAAATTCGCATTACTACCGGAAGCAACGCCCTGCCTGCAAAGAACCCGGCAATTAAACCGATCGGCAGACCGATTAGGGTCAGCCATACCGCCTGCCGATTGACGATGCTTTTAATTTGCCGTGTAGAAGTACCAATCATCCTCAATAAGCCATATTGCCGAACATCCTGCATAACGGAAATATCAAAAATATTATAAATCAGCAGATAGCCACACAATACAAACATCAAAACAAATACTACGGCAAATAAGATGGACTCCGAAGAAATCATGGCTTTTCCCATCTGGTTTTCAACAGAGAGGATAAAGTTATCGGCAGACATATCCTCTGGATTGCCGCCGATGGAGTAGACAAAGCTATCCATCTGCTCCTGAATGTTCGTCTTGTCTTTCAGCACAACTTCAGAAAAAGTAACCCCTGAGATTTCTCCATCCACTGCGTGGGTATTTTTCACCACATCCGGATTATCTTTTACAAACTGCTCTGAGAGAATCGCCACGCTGACCGTATCGTTGCTTGCTTCCCACCAACCGGAAAGCACCATATCATAATGATAGGTTTTTCCCCGCAGTTCAAATTCCAGAGGAACTTCTGCTCCGATCTCCGGTTCCACACCAAGGGCCTTCAAAGCCAGTTCGGTAGTAGCAATTTCATTCGCCTTTTCCGGCGCTGAACCATGCGTTGGCACGCAGAATGTAAGTTCCTGCTGTATGCTGTCAGCATAGTTTAATTCAACAGAATGACCCACGGCGTTGCTTGCATATCCAATCGTCCGCCGATGACCTGCCTGCTCCACAAAATCACTGTTTTTCAGTTGCTCAAATTGCTCCTCTGTCATATAGCCGAAGGTTCCATCTCCCTTGCTGCCTTTCTGCATCTGCATAGAGAGCTGCATGGAGGATACCATGTTAAATGCCAGTGAAGTGATGGATGTAAACAAAAATGCTGTCAGAACGATCGCAAGAATCGCCGCCAGATTACGAACCTTATTCTTCTTGAAATATTGTTTAGACAGCCGCTTGATGGTTTTTGTATTATTATTGCCAAATAGAATGTCATTCATAGTCCCGCCCCCTTTACTGCACGATCTTGCCATCCTCAATCCGAATGATACGGTCGGCAAGCTGGGCAATCTCATTATTATGAGTAATCATCACGAGGGTTTGGTGGAATTTCTGACTTGTGGTTTTCAAAAGCCCCAGCACATCAGCGCTGGTCTTGCTGTCCAGGTTGCCGGTGGGTTCATCAGCCAAAACAATAGCGGGTTTTGACACCAAGGCGCGGGCAATGGCTACGCGCTGCTGCTGACCGCCGGAGAGGTTATTGGGCATATTGTTCAGCTTATCCTCCAGCCCCAGCATCTGAACAACTTCTTTCATAAACTTCTTGTCTACCTTGTTTCCGTCCAGCTCCACAGGCAGCACGATGTTTTCATAGACATTTAGCACCGGAACCAGATTGTAGTTCTGGAAGATGAAGCCGATCTTTCTCCTACGGAAGATAGTAAGCTGCTCATCTTTTAATGTGGAGAGTTCACGCCCATCCACAATAACCTTGCCGGAGGTAGGCACATCCAGCCCGCCAATCATATTCAGTAGTGTAGATTTACCGCTGCCGGAGGTTCCTACGATAGCAACAAATTCGCCCTTTTCAATGGAGAGGGTCACACCATCCAAGGCTCTGGTAATGTTCGGCTTTGCACCATAATATTTTTTCAGTTCAGTCGTTTGCAAAATGCTCATAAAGAACACCATCCTTTCTTTTTGATAAATCCATTATAACGACCAAACCTCACAGAAATGTCACAGCCAGCATAATAAATTGCCCTGAAATGTCACAATCCTGTGACATTTCAAAAAAACAGGTTATTCATGGGGAAGAAAAACGGAGAATGTTGAACCTGTTCCTACTTGAGAAGTTACTTGTATATAACCGTTCTGTAAGCTAATAATTTCCCTTGCAAGATACAACCCAATGCCGATTCCCTCTATATCGTGGACATCTTCTTCCCGATAAAAGCGCCTAAAAATTGCTCCTTGCTGGTTTTCGGGAATACCTTTGCCGGTATCGGTAATGCTGACTTTCAGGTGCATTTCCCAGCTTTCAACGCAAACACGAATAGAACCGTACTCCGGCGTGTACTTAACTGCATTATCCAATATGTTAAATAAGGCTTCTGCTGTCCATTTGCGGTCATGGGAAACAACCAATGTTTCCGGGCAGTTTACTTCAACTTGTATGTGCTTTCTTTCAGCGTTCAGAAAAATACCGCCCAGCGCCATAGCAAGAGTATCATAGATAGGCTGCTGTTTCTTTTCAAGTGAGATAACGCCAGTTTCAAGTCGGGAAGTTTTTATCATAGCCTGCATTAAGAAATCCAGTTTATCAAGCTGTGTGCCACTGGCAAGTAGAAATTCCCGCTGTTTATCCGGTGGCACTTCTTGTTCTAATAAGGTGGCATTTATCATTTTTAAGTTTGCTATCGGTGTCTTTACCTGATGAGAAATATCGGAAATTAACTCCTGTAAGTCAGCTCGTTCACTGGCAACGCTGTTTTTGCTTTCCTGCATAACCTCATAAAGACGCACCAGCCGATGATTGATTTTATAAAATAGGTTTTCTTCTTCGGCAACCTGTGATACATCTATTTTTCCATTCATCATTTCGTCTAAGGTGCAGCAAAGCATTTCAGAAAACAAAGTCAGCTTTCGCCGTATCAGTATCACAAAAGCAGTAACACAAAGTAGAAAAAGCAGACCAAAAGCCATGCTACAAAATACCACAGACATTTCTTTGGTCAGGATATATAGAACCGAAAACATGACCACTGATAAAAGTAAAATGGTAGTTGCCAGTATTATGCAGACTTTATTTAAGGAGAGTTTTTTTGAAATCATTTTTGCGCTCCTCCAATCCACATATAGCCCATACCGTAAACGGTTTTGATGTAGGAATGCTGGTTCGTTTCAATTTTACTGCGGATGCGGCTGATCGTTGTGGTTAGTGCGTGTTCATCCACATAATTTTCATCTACATCCCACAGCTTTTCAAGCAATACCTGACGTGTCAGGACAGTTTGAGAATTTCTTGTCAGCACTTTTAATAAACGATATTCCAACGATGTAAGGGTAATCGGCTGTCCTGCGAGACAGGCTGATAATTCGGAAAAATTGATATACAAATTCCCGTCATCGTAGAAATCGCCGCCGGATTGTGCTGAAATGCGGTTCAGTAAAGCAGATACTTTCTTTTGGAACACGCTGATAGGAAAGGGCTTTGTTACATAATCATCTGCGCCCAATTCAAATCCTTTCAGCATATCGCTTTCCATATCATTTGCGGTTAGAAAAATCACGGCGGTATCAGGACGGCGTTCTTTTACCTCATGGCATATATCAAACCCGTTCCCATCTGGCAGATTGACATCCAAAACGATTAAATCATAATCCTGTTTTTCAAGAAATCTTATGGCAACAGCCTTTGACATAGCCCCATCCACGGAATATCCGACAGCCGACAGATTATAGCTTAATGTCTTATTCAAAAGCTGGTCATCTTCAACAACCAGTATTCGCATAGTATCACATCCTTTTTCTTTTTATAGTATCAGCAAAATGTCACAGAAACCTCACAACGAGAAAAAAATTTAATATTCTGTCAGTTCCACAATTACATTACTCTGCTGATACAGCCAGTCCGTAAATTCTTTCGGGCTGGCTGTTCCTGTTTTTACAGCCTTTTTTCTCTGTAAGGCTTCTTTCTTAAAGTCGGAAA
>ENA-OPVH01000883-OPVH01000883.1-human-gut-metagenome-genome-assembly--contig:-NODE-883-length-16945-cov-2.876909_pt1 | contig 16945 bp, 19 predicted proteins | sample MGYA00241494_ERZ501980 | MGnify/ENA primary metagenome ERZ501980 (study PRJEB25962, sample SAMEA1964914) | human gut metagenome | biome: human gut; feature: human-associated habitat; material: faeces... | reverse complement strand
GCCAGCTGCCGCACGCAGTCCAGTACCTCTTCGTTGGCCGAAAGCACGATGCCTTCCTTTGCGCCGGAAGAAAGAAGAAAAGCACCCATGCTTGCAGCAAGACCCATACAGATGGTAGAAACATCACACTTTATATACTGCATGGTATCGTAGATGGCAAAGCCGGCTGTGACAGAGCCTCCCGGGCTGTTGATGTAAAGGTTGATATCCTTTTCGGCGTCCTGTCCCTCAAGGTAAAGGAGCTGAGCCACGACAAGACTTGCCGTCTGGTCGTTTACTTCGTCTGAAAGGACTATAATTCTGTCGTCAAGAAGACGAGAAAAAATATCAAACTGACGTTCGCCTCTGTTTGTCTGTTCAATAACATACGGCACTAAACTCATATATGATCCTCCCGGAGTAACACTCCATGTTATAAACCTTAAGCGACGAGGCAAACCCCCGTCGCCTTATTATTGGTCAAAAGAAAAATATTAAACGTGCGTCTTTAATTATTCTTCTGTCTTTTTAGTTGTTTTCTTTGCAGCAGGCTTTTTTGCGGCAGGTTTCTTTTCTGCTCCCTCTGAATCCGCTTTTTTTGCAGCAGAGGTCTTAGCTGCCGGCTTCTTTGCTGCAGTAGCTTTTGCAGCGGTCTTCTTTGCCGGTTCCTTCTCGGATGAAGTCTTCTTTGCAGTTGACTTCTTAGCTGCCGGCTTCTTTTCAGCCGCTTTCTTTGTCTCAGCCTTCTTCTCGGTTACCTTAGCTGCTGCCTTTACAAGGTCGAGAGCCTTCTGGCCTCTCATATCCTTTACAACTTCCTCTTTCGGGAAAGCATTGCGGACAATCTTATCCTCAACCCCGTACTGATCTGCCATTTCCTTATAACGAGCATCAACATCCTCGTCGGACACTTCAATCTTCTCAAGACTTGCAATCTTGTCAAGAGCAAGCTTACACTTAACCTGAGTTATTGCTCTCGGCTTGAACTGCTCACGAACGGTCTCTGCTGTCATGCCCGTATAAGAGAGATACATGTCAAGATCCATGCCCGACTGCTGTATCTGATAACCGAACTCGTTTACGGCGTCATCAATTGCGTGCTCAAACATACACTCGGGAATTTCACCCTCAACAAGGTCGGCAAGCTGTGTGAGTACACCCTGCTCTACGTCCTGCTCGGCATGCTCAGCCTTTTGTTCTGCAAGGTTTTTCTTTGTGTCCTCTTTAAGTTCGTCAAGTGTGTCGAACTCGGAAACATCCTTTGCAAACTCGTCGTCAAGCTCCGGAAGCTCCTTTTCCTTAACGGCATGAAGCTTTATCTTAAATGTTGCGTCTTTTCCTGCAAGATTCTCGGCATTATACTCTTCAGGGAATTTTACCTGAATGTCGAATTCTTCTCCTGCCTTGTGACCGATGATCTGATCCTCAAAGCCCGGGATGAATGAACCCGAACCGAGCTCGATCTCATACTCTTCAGCCTTTCCGCCGTCAAAAGCCTCGTCGCCTACAAAGCCCTCAAAGTCTATTGTCGCAAGGTCGCCCTTCTTTGCTTTTCTGTCAACCTCAACAAGACGTGCGGAACGCTCACGCATCTGATCAAGCTGTGCGTTTACGTCATCCTCGGTAACCTCAGATGAGCACTTCTCAACCTTAAGGCCCTTATAGTTCTTTATCTCAACATCAGGCTTAACGGTTGCCTTTATTGTGAATACGACACCGTCATCGCCGATATCCTTGAAGTCGATATCATACGGTGAATCAACAAGCTCAAGCTCAGCCTCTTTCACGCCTGCTTCAATAACCTCGGGATAAACAACCTCAAAAGCGTCGTTATAGAACACTTCTTTTCCGTAAATCTTCTCAATCATTCCTCGTGTTGCCTTGCCCTTACGGAATCCCGGAACATTTATCTGCTTACGTGTTTTCTGGAAAGCCTTTTCAATGGCATCTTCCCACATTTCCTTCTCAACCTTGAGTTCAAGCTCATAAAGGTTTGTTTCTATCTTCTTTGAAGATTTAAGACTCATTTTTAGAATCCCCCTAAATATACTTCTTATAAAACTAATATATTATAGCAGAACTTTATTCCAATTTCTACTGTTTTTTTTACAATGTAATGAGCTTCGGTACAAAACCCAACGAATCCGCCGAAACAAGAGAAAACTTTATACCCTCATACTCACCCGTAAACGCATGTGACACGGACGGTCCGTGCAGGTGAGCATAATAGCATCTCTTTATTCCGTGAGAGATGAGAATATCCATGAACGGGTCACAGACACGCTCCGTGGTTATGGGCGGATAATGAAGAAAAACCGCTATCGGAAGACCGAATTCCTCTGCCCTTGTTATTGATGTCAGCAGCCTGAGTCTCTCCCTGTTTATTATTTTTTCGCTGTGCGGAGTTGTGTCGTCAAAAAACCATCCGCGCGTACCGCAGATTGCAATTCCATCAACCGCGAATGCATTGTTGTGCATAAATTTTATTGTTTCAAAATTTTTTTCGGCAAGAAAGCTGTTCATCTTTGACATCGTTTCCCACCAATAATCATGATTGCCTTTGGAAATAATTTTAGTACCGGGCAGAGAATTCAGAAATTCAAAATCCTTTTCCGTGTCTGAAAGGTTTAAAGCCCATGAAACATCTCCCGGAATAACGACGGTGTCGTCCGGGTTAACGATTTTTTTCCAATTTTTTTCAAGACGGGATACATAGTTTTCCCATCCGTCGAACACATCCATCGGCTTGTCCGCGCCGAGTGAGAGATGCGTGTCTCCTATAGCAAAAATTGACATGAGATTACCTCATTTTCACGGGAAATATAATAGTGAGCCTTGCCCGAAATCCGTACGGGTCATGTGCTCTATCTATGTTCTTAAGGGGGCTTGAAAATGTCACAGGCAGATAAGAGATGTGTAAGCTGCAGTGTGTGTAACTGCGAGTTTCACGAGGAGCCGTGTCACTGTACGGCGGATGTCATTGAAATAAGTAATTCAAAGGCAACAAAAAGTCGTGAAACGCTCTGTTCAACATTTAAACCGAATGCAAACTGTAAGGCTTGCAAATAAGAGATGGGACTGCTCTTTCGGGCAGTCCCGTTTTTCTGAAATCAGATACCGAGAAGATTGTAAACACACTGCTCCATATCCGATACTTTTGAAATTTCCGAAAAACGAACTTCCCTTCCGCGAAGATTTGAAAGAGGCTTCGGAATCTCGGTATGAGTGAGCTCTGAAAGCTTCTCGGTCATAGAGAAATCATCAAGGTCGGGCGTCTTAGACATAAGAGCCGAGAGAACGCTCTTTGCAAATTTGTACGGACTTGCGGTAGCGGCGATAACCGTAGGAGTTTTGTCCCCCGTTTTTTCAAGATAGTCAAGGTAAACCTTAGCGGCAACAGCGGTATGTGTGTCAAAAAGATACCCACGCTTGTCGTATTCGGTCTTTATGGTCTGAGAGGTCTGGATATCATCTGCACATCCGGCGCAGAAGTTCTCCGAAATCTGTTCCATAATTTTTTCGGAAACCGTGTACTTACCTGTTTTTGAAAGTGAATCCATATAGCTCTTTATAAGCTCGTCATCCTCGCCCGAAAGGTGGAAAAGAAGTCTTTCAAGGTTTGAGGAAATAAGGATATCCATAGACGGTGAGGTTGTCGTATAAAAATCTCTGTTTTTATCATAAATGCCCGTCTTTAAGAAATCCGTGAGTACATTGTTAAGGTTTGAAGCACAGATGAGCTTTCCTACCGGAACACCCATCTTCTTTGCATAATAAGCCGCAAGGATGTTTCCGAAGTTACCTGTAGGAACAACAACGTTCATAGGCTCGCCCATCTTTACGGAGCCGTTTTTAAGCAAGTCGCAGTAAGCGCTGCAATAGTAGACTATCTGAGGAACAAGACGTCCCCAGTTTATTGAGTTTGCCGAGGAGAACATCATGCCGTTATCCGCAAGCTTCTCGGCAATCCTCTTATCCGTAAATATCTTTTTTACGCCTGTCTGCGCATCGTCAAAGTTTCCTTCAATAGCGCATACGCCGACATTTTCACCCTCCTGCGTAACCATCTGCAGCTTCTGCATGGGGCTGACTCCGTGTGCGGGGTAAAATACGAGAATTCTTGTTCCCGGAACATCCTTAAAGCCTTCAAGAGCAGCCTTTCCCGTATCACCGGAGGTTGCGACAAGTATAACTATCTCTTTGTCGGGAGCCGCCCTCTTTGAGGCAGTTGTAAGAAGATACGGAAGAAGCTGAAGCGCCATATCTTTAAAAGCACAGGTCGGACCCTTGAAAAGTTCGAGAACACTGGCGGGTTCCGAAAGAGGAACAAGCGGAGCAACCTTTTCCGAGCTGAACTTTCCGCCGCCGTACGCACCATTTACACAGTAGTCAATTTCCTCATCGGTAAAATCCGTGAGATACATAGAGAGGACTTTCTTTGCCCGCTCGGTATAGGACATATCCATCATTTCGACAAGATCTTCATGTGAAAGCCTCGGTATCTCACAGGGAACAAACAGTCCGCCTTCTCCCGAGATACCCGCGGTTATAGCCTGTGAGGAGGTTACCTTCAAACTCTTGTCTCTCGTACTTGTGTAAAACATATTTCTCTCCTTTTATTCTGTAAATGGTCTTAGAATGCGTTTTCGATGTATTTTACTCCGCAGGGAACACCGTCTCCCGAAACCGAAACCTCAGCACAGTCAAACCTCGGCTGAAGAGCCGCGTCTGTCATTACTTTTTCGTTTTCGGCGATGTAACACTCTGCGGTTTTACGTATTTTTTTCTGCTTTGATACGGTCACGGCTTCAAAACCCGTAACGAGACTGTCACGCCTGCGTGTTTTCACCTCTACAAAGCAGAGATACGGAGATTGCTTTGCGATGATATCTATCTCTCCGAATCTTCCGAAAAAATTCCTTGAAAGGATTTCGTATCCCCTACCCTCAAGATAACGGGCAACATAACTTTCGCCGTCAACCCCGAGTCCTGTTTTTTTCATATCGGGACCTCCCTTTCCGGAAAGTAAATCCGGCTCAATGAATCACCTTGAGAAAGGTCTTTCTGTGAACATCGGAAATTCCGTTTTCCCGTATCCTTTCATAATGCAGCTTCGTGCCGTATCCCTTGTGCTTTTGAAACTCATACTGCGGATACAGCTTTGCTATTTCAAGCATATATCTGTCCCTTGAAACCTTGGCAAGGATAGATGCCGCCGCAATACTCATGGACTTTGAGTCACCTTTAACAACGGTCTTCTGCATGGCGTCCACTCCCGGTTCTCTGTTTCCGTCTATAAGCGCCATGTCGGGCTTCACGGACAAGCCGTCAAAAGCACGGTTCATGGCGAGATAAGTGGCATTCAGTATGTTTATCTCATCTATCTCTTTTTCAGAGGCAGACGCAACGCTGTACGCAATTGCTTTTTCTATGATTACCTCAAACAGAGCTTCTCTCTTTTTTTCGGTAAGCTTTTTAGAGTCATTCAGTCCAGGAATTTCACAGTCAACCGGCAACACAACGGCGGCGGCGAACACAGGTCCTGCCAGCGGGCCGCGTCCTGCCTCGTCAATTCCGCATACGCACTTAAAGCCGCTGTCATATGCCTTATGCTCATACTCGTATGTCGGTGTCGTTTTTTCCGGCATTCATTCTCGCCTCACGGTCTTTACTCAAAAATTTTTACGGTCTTTCAAAGGTAAGCCTCCCGAGCTTTCCGCCCCTGTATTCGTCAAGAAGCATAGTAGCTGCGCGGAGCGTATCAATTTCGCCGCCGCGAATCTTCATGCCGCGTTTTTCGCCTATGCGACAAAGAAGATCATATGAATCCGACTCCATGTCGGCGGGTGTAAGCCTGTACCTGTCACAGAGACGGTCGGAATAAGGTCCCTTGAGCACATCAAGGAGACGTACCGCTATAGTCTCCGTGTCCATTATTTCATCCTTTACTGAGCCTATGAAGGCAAGTCTGTCACCCACTACGGGGTCATCAAACTTCGGCCAAAGAACGCCCGGCGTGTCAAGAAGCTCGATACCGTTTCCGCATGCCACCCATTGGCTTGTGCGTGTAACACCCGGTCTGTCGGCAGTCTTAAGCCGATTGCGCCCGCTCATGCGGTTTATAAACGTGGACTTTCCCGTATTCGGAATACCGACAACCATAAACCGAAGAGCCTTGCCCGGCATACCCTTGTCGATATTTGACTGTATCTTGTCCTTAAGTGCGGACTTCACAAGTTCATCAAACCTCTGAAGGCCTTTTCCGGATTTACAGTCAACCGCCATTGCATACTGCCCCAGTTCCTCAAAGTGTTTTATCCACAAGGCGGTTGCGGCGGAATCCGCAACGTCACACTTGTTGAGAAGTATGATTCTCGGCTTACCTGCGGTGAGCTCATCAAGCTCCGGGTTTCTGCTGCTTACCGGAATTCTTGCGTCAACCAGTTCCACAACAGCGTCCACGAGCGGCAGAAATTCTTTTATTTTTCTTCTTGTTTTCGCCATGTGGCCCGGAAACCACTGTACTGTCTGTTTCTGAAAATCAGGCATGCTTTTTACTTCCTTCTGTAAAGGTCAAGATCCGTGATTCCGTTGTCGGTGAGCGCATATCCCGCTTTTCCGAGAACGTATGAATTGTTTATCACACCGATAATGCTCGAACGTGAATCAACTGAGCCCTGTCTGTTGTCACCCATAACAAAGCAGCATCCGTCGGGTACTGTAAGGGGAAATTTTACGTCGTAATAATTAGTTGTGTCATTCTTGATATACGGCTCAACAATCTCCGCCCCGTCAAGATATACCTTTCCGGTCGAGAAGTCGATATCTATGGTCTGGCCCTCTGTCGCAATGACACGCTTGATGATATTTTCATGGTACTTGTTCGGCTGTGAGATAACGACAACATCTCCGTATTGCGGAGTGTATGCGCCCGCCTGCTGTATGAAAACCCAGTCACCCGAATGAAGTGTATCCTCCATGGACTGGCCCATAACACCTATGAATCTCATAATAAACGTAAATGTTATGGCAAGAATTAAAAAAGCGGTTATAAACACGCTCACAACCTCATAGAGAAATGACGTTGCCCGCTCACCCGAGGTCTGTTTTTTTGCACTCTCACCGGAAGCGTCGGTAACCGGTGCTCCGTTATCCTCGGCCTTTGCCTTTTTCTTTAACATGATTTATTCCTCCGTACCACTTAAGTCTTTTACCATTTTTCCGACGATATACTGTTCGTTCACAAGACCTACCGTACCGCTTCTTGAATCAAGCGACCTGTTTCTGTTATCACCCATAACAAAAACGTAACCGGTCGGAATGGTTATTGGATAATCGGGTCCGTCCGTAAAGTCGGTATATGTCGGCTCTGCGATGTAATCCTCATGAAGCTCCTCGCCGTTAAGATATACGATACCCTCTTCAAAGTCGATATCCAGAGTATCGCCCGCAACGGCTATCACTCGCTTTATGAGAGGAACGTCGCTTTCCCGGTGAATCACTATGATATCTCCGTATTTACAGTTCTGTGACGCCGGTGTGATTATGATGTTGTCGCCGTCATGGAGAGTAGGCACCATAGAGGAACCGTCAACGGTTGCAATTCGAAAGAAAAAAACAAGTACAACCGCAACAGCTATTATGGATGTAAAAACCGTTGACACAACGTCATAAACCGTCTTCAATACCCTGTTTTTATGAAAATTTGCGCTCGGCAGATCACTTGCCGCAGCGGCGTAATACACTTTTTTCATAATGAAACCCCGGATAACAGAAAGGATAACAGAAAAGTATTTATATCTCAGACATGTATTTTACTATATGTCACGTCTAAAAGCAATAAAACAAAGGCGAATACACATAAAAAGAGGGGACAAATCCGTCCCCTCTTTTTCGGTAAATAGTTTAAACTTACTTAATCTGCTCTTTAACCTTCGCAGCCTTGCCGACTCTGTCACGAAGATAGTAGAGTTTGCTTCTGCGAACCTTACCCTGACGAAGAACTTCAATCTTTGCAACATTCGGTGAGTTTACAGGGAATACTCTCTCTACACCTACGCCGTAAGAAACACGACGAACTGTGAAAGTCTCTGAAACACCGCTGCCTCTGCGTGCGATAACAGTTCCTTCAAATGTCTGAATTCTTTCTCTGTTACCCTCTTTGATGTTAACGTGAACCCTTACGGTGTCACCTACTTTGAAGTTTACGGGATTTTCCCTGAGCTGTCCTTCTGTTATGATTTTAAGTGCGTCCATTGTTTTTTCCTCCTAAAAAATAATCAGAACGTTCATACGCAAAACGCCAGAGGACCGTCCGGGAAGTTGTTTGAGCAATCTCAAACGCCTAGATATGATAACAGATTTATTTATGTTTTGCAAGCATTATTTTATCTGCTTTCAAGAATTTTCTTTATCACGAGAACCATGAGAGAAATGAACAGGGTTCCGAAAAAGAAAATCGTTGAAACGAGACAGAAAATAACATAAAAATTTATGTCAGGACACTCTGCGAGCTGTGCCGCTGTCATATACGCCTTGTTTGCGTCAAAAATCTGCTTGAAGGTCGTGTAGTAATCCATTGTTACGAGGGCGGAGACTGCAGCCGCAAAGCCAAGTACAAAGTCAATGATTATAAAGAGCAGCCTGTCCGTCTTAAAATAGAGAATCTGCATGACTACTATCGCGATGAGCGCTATGGCAAAGCATATGCTCGGAACCGCGAAGCTCGTCATCTCCTCAAGAAACTGAATCGGGCTCTGAGCACCGATCATCGTATCGGTTAATGACATTTTTATCCCTCCGGAAGGTATGCTTCCAATCTGTAGATGGGAAGCCCCTGTGATACAAATTTATTTTCATATTCGGTAACGATATTACCTTCAAAATCACTGCCGTGAAGATCCAGCGATACGTTCTTCAGAGCAAACCCGCACTTCGTAAGCTCCTCAATCGAGTATTCAAAAAAGTGCATGTTGTCTGTCTTTTGATGAAGCTCCGCCCCGGCCTTCATAAGCTTTTTGTATATCATGAGAAATCTCTCATTTGTAAGCCTGTGAGACGTATATGCTTTTTTTGGGAACGGACATGAAAAATTCAAAAAAATACCTGAAATCGAATGATCGGGAATAAAGCATTCAAGATACTCTGCACCGCATTTTAAGAAACGTACGTTAGGCAGACTTTCATCCTTTGCACGCTCGGCAGCCGAAACGATTACATTGGCAACCTTTTCAACGGCGATGTAATTGCAGTCGGGTTTGCGCTTTGCAAGCTCACACACAAACTGTCCCTTGCCGCAACCTATCTCAAGATAAACCGGGTTGTCGTTTCCGAACATCTCGGAAAAATCAAGATAAGATGTGTTGTTTTTCGCGGTTTCAAAGTTGAGATCCTCCGACTCCATGTACATGAGATATGCGCCGCAGGCCTCTGTTCTGCTCTCAAGGTTTTTCTTTTTACGCATTCTCATTTTTCAGCAAGTCCCTCATCTCCTGGCGTATTTTCTTTCTGTCCTTTCTCTCCTGCTTCCTTTCGGCACGTTTTTTTGCTTTGAAAACAACGCTCTTTGCACCGGAGAAGAAGTACATCGATGATACGGCAGAGGTTACGCATACCCGAACCAGGTCCGCCTGCATATAAGTGGAGATATACCCGTAAACCTCGTCATAATCGACGTTTGCCAAAAGGTCGTATACAACGTCACCGAGTTTTAAGTCTCGGAACATACGTACCATTGAGTCGCCGAAAAACGTGTCATATACGGAATCAATCATCTGTGCCATCTTTGCACGGTCGATTCCGAGGATATTTATAAAGATATTCGGTACCGTTATGTCCTCAAGCTGTCCGACAAAATTCATAAAGAAATCTGCAATTTTCTCTGCGGCGTCATTTGAAAGGAATCTGTCGATCGCGTTTTCAATGGTAACGGACGCCACCTCGACGAACTTGTCATTGAAAAACATGGAAAGCACCGTACCGTCCGACAAAAGCCGCAAAAGGCTGACTATCTCGACCGTTATTCCGCGAATGATTTCGTCCCTGTCGGATTTTTGTGAGATAATTCTCTGTACAAAATCCTTAAGAACATTTTTGTACGAATCCTTGTCAAAAATATTGAACCTTTTGAGTACACCCGATAAAAGGGTGTTGAGCGAATATCTTGCGAGAAACTCGTACACAAACCATATGGCTGCTTCCTTCACGCGGTCCCTTGCTTTGAGAAACTTAAGCGTACCGGAGAGCCCCTGAGCAGAGAGAGGCAGCATCTTGTTGAGCGCTTCCCTTGTTATTCCGGCAACATATTTCTGAGAAAACGGAATAAGCCCCATGACAGGGATTTTCACGTTATCGGTAACCTTTACCTCCGTCCTCGGGGTAAGCATTATTTTTTCTGTCGCAAATGCAACCGCAAATGATGCAGCGCCGACCGCAAGCACATCCGGGGTATATTTCTTTTTTCCAAACATATAACACACCAACTTAAACAAATACTAAAGCCGCATAAAGCCGACTTTTTGTAAAAGTCACACCTTTCTTTTATCAAACCCATTACTTTTTCGAAATCAATCTGTCTATACGCACAAGATTATAAATATATAATTCCGTAAAGTCAACAAGCCACTTTGTCAGAGTGGCTTGAAAAAAATATTACAGCACTTGATTTCGGGAAAATTATCAAGTATTTCTTTTTCCAGATAATTCGAAAAATCCAGATATGTTTTTACGGGTAGCGACCCGTCGACATGCATGGTTATCTCTGCGATGTATTTTCCGCCGAACATACGAAGCGTGCTTTCAAAGTTCATACACGGATTATTCTGTTCAAACTTATCGGAAACAAAGCTGTTGAACAATCCGTAAAGTTCCTTTGGTGCAGCCTTGTCGATAAGCTTGCACACCGCCTCATAAAAAATCTCTGCCGCCGTTTTAATGATAAGAAGCGCCACTATGAATCCGGCAATCTTGTCTATGACCGGATATCCGAAGTGCCCGCCGGCGACACCAAACAGCACCCCGAGGGAGACGAGTGCGTCTGCGCGATGGTGCGAGGCATCCGCGCGGAGTGCGTCGGAGCTCAGCCTTGTGCCGTATTTCATTTCGAAGCGGCACATGAGCTCCTTCAGAACTATGGGGACGACAGCCATTATCACCGCAAGGGTTGTCGGAGCCTCCACGTCCCCGTAGTTCTGAGCGGCAATAGCCACGATTGATTTATAACCGAGAAGCACTCCCGTAAAGCAGAGTATTATCGAAACGGCTATTGCCGTGACGCACTCCATCTTTTCGTGACCGAGCGGGTGCTTTTCGTCGGCGGGCTTTGCTGCCATTCTTATACCCACGGCAACAATCATAGAAGCCAGAACATCCGCAAAGGAATGTATACCGTCATAGACAAGGGCATATGAATTTCCGAAAATCCCAACAATTATTTTCAGAAGAGTCAATGACGAGTTGAAAATAATACTGATAACGGAGATACCAAGCGCCGTACACTTTGAATCATGCATAGCAAAACCTCCGCTACATACTATGTGGCGAAGGTGCTTTTTGGTTACTCGATTTTTATTTACCGGCCTGATTTGCCGACTTGCTCTTTCTCTTTACTTCTCCGAATTTCGGCCTTTCCAAATCTATTCACGTATTTACGTTTAAAATTTTACATTCTCTGCGAAAAAGCATAAAGCTGCCGAACTATTTGAGCTCATCAAAATTTTCATCCAGGATGGCTTTCCTCGTTATCAGGCAAAAGACCGGATCCACGGAAAGCTCTTCAAAAACCTTATCCGTAAAAAGCACGGGGCTTATTCCGAACTGTGTATTTGAAGGTAGAACCAACGTAATTACGCTGTTTTTTTCATCCAAGCTCCAGATTTTGAAATCTTTTATATGTTCTGTTAAGTTGATATACTTTACAACCTTACGTTTTCCCTGCTTTCCCGTCTTGGAAACAAGAAGCTCAGGTCGGGATATCATTTCAGAAACCGCGCTGTTAAAGGCTTCCGAGGGCATACTCTCCTGGCAGATTTCAATCTTGTACTTTGAAAAGGCAACCGCAGAAGCTTTCCGCACAGGCTCGCAGACCTCGAGAATCTTTATATCCGGCGGCATAACCGATGAGAGAGCGTCATATATCTCATCATTTGTCACTTCACCGTCTATCTTCATGTCAACGATTTCCCGAAGTCCCGAAATACCGAGAGAAAGCGGCATGGCAAAGTTCATATACGGTCTCGGATTAAACCCCTCCGTAAAAAATATCGGTATACCCGCTCTTGCAACCGCCCTGTTAAAGCAGCGTACAAGATCAAGGTGAGAAATATACTTTGCATCTCCCGTTTTCGAGAAATATATCCTAACGCTTCGCACCGCATTCACCTCCGTTAAGCTTTGCCGCTCCGCATGCCGCACACTTTATGCGGCAATGAGGTGTGGTGATACTCTCATGCGCCTTTTTATTTTCACGCATAAGAAAATCCTTTGTAATTCCGTAATCAAGGTGATCCCACGGAAGTACCTCGTCAAATGAGCGACGTCTGTTTGCATAAAACTCAGGTGAAATACCGCATTCGTCAAAGGCCTCCATCCAGGCGTCGAAGTCAAAGTACTCATCCCATGAGTCGAGCCTTACTCCCTTTGAAAAGGCTTTAAGCATAACCTCTCCGAGTCTGCGATCTCCCCTTGCGAAAACCGCTTCAAGGAACACCGTGTCTATCTTGTGTGCGGACAAATGAATGTGTGACTTCGGAACCATGGACTGCTCACGCAGGTATTCACGTTTTTTCGTAAGCTCCTCACGCGTGTCCTGCGGCTCCCACTGAAACGGAGTATGCGGCTTCGGGACAAAGCTTGAAGCACTGACATTTACGGTAAGTGCCCGTCCTTTAGGTCTGTCGGGATTTCTGTAATACTCGCTGACTATACGTCTTGAAAGCGTTATTATCGCCTCGATATCCTCCTGCGTTTCCGTCGGAAGTCCGAGCATGAAATAAAGCTTGACCGTTGTCCATCCGCTCTTAAAGGCAAGCCTTGCAGTGCCCAGTATTTCTTCTTCGGTTATGTTCTTGTTTATCGCGTCACGAAGCCTCTGAGACCCTGCCTCCGGCGCAAAGGTAAGTCCGCTCTTACGAATAAGCTTAAGCTTTTCAACAAGCTCATCGGAAAAATTGTCAACACGTAAGGACGGGAGACTTATGTTTATTTTTCTGTCCCTTGTCCAATCAATCATTTCGGACAAAAGGGGCTGGATCTCCGTATAATCACTGGTAGAAAGACTTGTGAGGGATATCTCATTGTATCCTGTATAATCACAAAGGGCCTTTGCCTGGCGGTTAATGGTCTCATGGTGCTTTTCGCGTATCGGTCTGTAAATAAATCCCGCCTGGCAAAAACGGCAGCCGCGAATACAACCGCGAAAGACCTCCGTCACGACCCTGTCGTGCACAATTTCTATAAAGGGTACTATAAACCGGTCGGGATAATAAGCCTTATCAAGGTCGTGCACGACACGCTTATGTACAACCGCCGGTGCGCCGTCTCTCGGCGTAACCGCTTTTATCGTTCCATCCTCATTGTACGTCACGTCATAGAGTGACGGAACATATATGCCCGGAAGCTTTGCGGCTGCAAGAAGGAATTCCTCCTTCGAGGCATTTTTTTCCTTATACTCGGCATAAAGGTCGAGAAATTCGTTCATGAGTTCCTCTCCGTCGCCAAGCTGAAATACGTCGAAAAAGTCCGCTATGGGCTCCGGGTTTGATGCACACGGTCCGCCGCCGACAACAATATTTTTAAGGGAATGCCTGTCCTTTGAAAGAAGAGGGACACCGCCGAGATCCAGCATATTCAGTATCGTGGAAAATGAAAGCTCATACTGAAGCGTAAATCCTATGACATCAAAGTCCGAAAGCGGTGTTTTCGTCTCTAAGGAAAAAAGATCAACGCCGTTTTTCCGCATCTCATCCTCCATATCTGTCCACGGCGCAAAAAAGCGTTCACAATAAGCGTCCTCCCGCTCATTTATAAGGCCGTAAAGAATTTTCATTCCGAGATGCGACATTCCTATTTCATATGTGTCCGGAAAACAAAAGGCAAATCTTACAGCCACCTCTTCCGGATTTTTCAAGACACTGCCGAGCTCTCCGCCGGTATACCGTCCGGGCTTCTGCACTCTCGGCAGTATTTTTTCAATTTTAGGATTGTTCATATATCCTCCTGAAAAGCATATAGTTGTCCTCAAAGCTTACCGTGACCTTTCCGAGCTTCTGAAGCCATGAAAGATATGATTTTACGGTTGATGTCAACAGAGCATGCTGCGTTGCGTTTATTTTGAGGTCATAATGAATAAATACACTGCGGACAATTTTTTCGATAGTCTGTCCGTCTTCGATTGCAGAAAGAATTACATCGGCAATTTCATAAATCTTGCTGCGGTTACCTTCTATAAGGCCGGATATATCATCCGTCATTTCGCAATGTGCCGGTATAAACACGGTTTTATTGTTTTTTTCGTCGTTCAGAAGCGTAAGCTTATCAAGTGTTTCAAGCTGTGCTCCGATGTCATAGAGAAAAAATATATGGTACTTAGATGTGGTGATTTCACTGACAAGTGAATCCGCAAGAAAATATACATCGTCGGACGTCTTTATACCTATCATGTCAAAGGCATGTCCCGGCAGTTCAAAAAGCTCAAGCCCGGCAGGCAGATTTTCCGCAGCCTCAAGCACTTCCTCCGTGGGCTTTGCAAGAAAAAACTTTGAGCAAATCTCGCTTATGGGATATGCTCCGTAAACAAATGTCGCGTTTAACAAAGGATTTTCACATACCGTTTTAGACACTCCATAGGCAAGTATTTTGCACCCGGTACGGTCTTTAAGCAGCTTATTTCCGCCCACATGATCCGCGTGATAATGTGTGCAGATTACGCCCTTTACGGTCCATCCCCTTTCATTCACAGCCTTAAGAATCTTCTTTCCGGTATCCGAATCGATTCCCGAATCGATAACCCATACATCGCTTTCATTTTCAAGAAAAAGACCGATATTCGTCGCATTCTTTATGAAAAATGTTTTTTCTCCTACCTGTTCAATCTCAAACATACTGTATCCCTCTTACCGGCTTAATTATTTTTTTCTTATTTATTCCGTCTTATTATTCTGTTTTCATCAATTCTTCAATTATTCGGTTGTATTTTCATTCCGCCGTCAAAGGCTTTTATCTTAAAAAATAATTTTCGGCAAATCCGAATCGACTATATTTAGTATAAGAAAAAAAACAAGGTAGTCAAGTTTATGTATACATAATTCTGGCGAGCAACGACGACATTATAAACGATGTAATATCCGCTGTCAGCGCCGGCACGGTATATCGTATTTTTTTGATATTAACCGCTCCGTAATATATTGCAATTGCATAAAACGTAGTCTCCGTTGAGCACATCATTATTGAAGCTGCCCGTTCTATCGGATTGTCAACGCCGTATTCCGTCAAAAGGCTCTGATACATTGAAAACGAACCGCTGCCAGACACGGGACACAGCAACGCAAGCGGAGAAACCTCCGGTGGGATTCCGAAAAAATCCGAAACCGGCCGCAAAATATTCACAAGTATTCCGAGCGCTCCCGACGTTCTCAGCATAGAAACGGCAACTACAAGAGCAAGAAGCGGCGGCAATATATCCACCGCTGTTTTCATGCCGTCCCTTGCACCCTCGACAAAGCAGTCAAATACATTGACTCGCATAAAAAGTCCGTAAAGAACTATACCGCATATCATAATCGGTATCACAAGAGCACCTATTATACTCACTTACACACCCTCTTCAAAACGGCAGTCATGAAAAGGCCGGCCGAAAGAGCAACGGCACTTGCGGCTATGGACGCCGGCAGAATATCCATAGGCACCCTTGCACCCGCCTCCTGACGGAACATCGCAATCGTAGTGGGAATAAGGTGCAGAGACGCCGTATTTATTACTACAAAGCGTATCATATCATCTGTCGCATAATTATTTTTGCCGCCGTCCTCATACAGCCTTTTCATTGCCTCTATGCCGAGCGGGGTGGCTGCACTGCCCAGCCCCAATAAATTTGCCGTGATATTCATTGAGATTGCTTGCCCTGTGTCCGACCCAGGGTCGGTATTCGGAAATAAAAGCCTCAAAACCGGAGATAACAGTCGGGCAAGCTTTTCAGTCAGCCCCGCCCGCTCGGCAATACGCATGACGCCGCACCAAAGCATCAGAACCGATAACAGTTCTGTTGCAATCGCAACCGCGTTTGCCGCGGCATCCGTTATACCGTCTGACAGTGTTTGCATATTTCCCATAACCAATGCGGAAAAAAATGAAAAGACAAGCATCGTTGTCCATATATAGTTCATCATCGCCGGTTTCACCCCTCTTTCATTGAATATATGGTTTTTTCAAAAATATTATGTATTAGTTTAGTTGACTATTTTTGACAAATTAAGTATACTGGACATAGATGCAGAGAAATTTTTTCGCATCAGCAAATTACAAAGGGTTGTGTTAAGTATGAAATCAACTGGGGTTGTACGTCATATTGACGAAGCAGGAAGACTTGTTCTCCCTAAGGAACTCCGCCGTGAGTTCTCTTTAGTTGGCGAAAATCCTGCCGTTGAGATCTTTACCGACAAAGACACAATAGTTCTCCGCAGGTATGCTCCTGCGTGTGTCTTCTGTGGCTCACTTGACGACGTTTTCGAATACGAAGGCGTAAAGGTTTGCGCAGAATGCGGTAAGAAGATTGGCAAGATTGCTAAATAATCTGCTTGTCAGTTTGATCAAACACAAACAACAAACGTGCTTTTTGAGGTTTTTCTTCAAAAAGCACGTTTCCTTTTCTCGTTATGTCAAATCTTTAAGAGTTTTTCTCTCAAAAACTTTATTTCGTTTTTATCAAGCCTTTATCGCATTCTTCAAAGCTTCAACTTCTTTTTTATCCGTG
>ENA-OPVH01000882-OPVH01000882.1-human-gut-metagenome-genome-assembly--contig:-NODE-882-length-16958-cov-1.918594_pt1 | contig 16958 bp, 13 predicted proteins | sample MGYA00241494_ERZ501980 | MGnify/ENA primary metagenome ERZ501980 (study PRJEB25962, sample SAMEA1964914) | human gut metagenome | biome: human gut; feature: human-associated habitat; material: faeces... | reverse complement strand
GACTCGTTCACGTTGGTGGGCACCGGTTCGCTGGCGTCACGGTTGTGGACGAAGCCGAGCGCCACGGTGATCGGCTTCGACGCCCACCCCGTCAAGGACTCATTCAATGTGATCAGCCCCGAAACCACATTCCGGGTGAGCCTGCGCGTGGCGCCGCAACAGGACCCGCACGTGGCCATGGACGCGATGGTGGACTTCTTCGAGAAGAACGCGCCCTTCGGCGCCGAGGTGCACGTCGAACCGTTGGAAGCCGGTATGGGCTGGGCCATGAACCCAGACTGCGAGGCCACGCAGGACGCGCTCACATCGCTCAAGGAGGCTTTCGGCATCGACCCGGTGAACAAGGGGGAGGGTGGCTCCATCCCGTTCATTCCCGAACTGCAGAAGATTTTCCCCGACGCGCAGGTGTTGGTCACCGGCCCGGAGGACCCGATTTCGAACGCGCACAGCCCCAACGAATCCGTGAGCGTGTCAGGGTTGAGGAAGGACGTCGTTGCCGAGGCGCTGCTCCTTGATAAACTGGGCAGAGCATAAGTCCATGCCCTGTAGCGGCAAATGAGAGGAGACGCCATGTCGGTTGTATCAGCGGTGGTTTCGGTGTTGTTCGCAGCCTCGACGCAGGTCGGGTCACCGGTGTGCGCCGACATGGTCTGGTCTTCCCGGGTCAATGTTCTCCTAGCGACCACAACGACCACAATGGCCGCAATGGCCACAAGGGAGTGCCCTGCTTGGATGCATGCGTTGGGTTGGTGCTGATGCATCTGGTTGCACCATGCAGAAACGCCTGAAGAACATCGCCCACCCATTCCTCGCATTCATCATCGCGGCATTCTCCTTGGTCTTCGAATGCGATGTCTGGTTGTTCACACCACCAAAACAATGGTGGTTCATCAGTGTACTTATGCTTGCGCAGGCGCTCGCCATCAGCTGCTACTGGTCACCGGTCTGGTGTTCGGTCGCACTGCTTCTGCTCAATGGCGTAGGCGAATACGCCATTTCGGGGTATGCGCAGTTCACATCGTACTTCATGTTCCTGGCCGTGATACTGATCTGCTACAAGACGTCCAATCGCATCGCCGCGGCACTATGCCTGCTGATGATGTCGTACACCTGCCTAGAAACGATGATTCGACCAGGATCGTTCACCGGCTACGGGTGCCTGGCGTTCTGCATGATCTATGCCGTGGCGTCGACGATCGGCCGATACATGGCATGGGAGCAGCGACGGATGGAGCGCATGCGTGAGAGCGTGATGGTCGAAAGCCGCCTCAGGCAACTCGAGGCAAACCAGTATCTGGCCGCATATCTGCACGACGCATTGTCTCAGGAGTTGGCGCTCATCTCGATGGAGACGCAGCTGCACGCCGTCGACAAGAGCGTGCCCGACGAGGAACGCTGGCGGCGTGTGTCCGATTACACGCAGAACGCACTCGCGGACCTTCGCGGCATCATCACCCAACTGCGCGGCGACGGCGACTTCAAAAAGAATGGCGACGAGCCGGAGAATGTGGTGGCGCTGTTGCGGCGGGAGGCCGCCGCAGGTGACAGGCTGCTGCATGACCATGGATTCTCCGGCGAGACCGTGTTGGAATCGGCACAGGATGCAAACATGCATTCGTCGGAACTTTGCGGCCTGTTGAGCCTCATCTGTCATGAGCTCTATACGAACATGCTCAAGCATGCCGAGACCGCACGCCCATACCACGTCTCGATCTCGCTGTCTTCATCGCACGTATGCATCCGCTACGCCAATGGTATCGGCGAGCAGTCGGTGGCCGGCGGTGGCAACGGTTTGCGCTCGCTGCAATCGCTCATCACCTCGATGGGCGGCGACTTCTCGCATGATGCCGACGATGGTGGATGGAGCGGCACCGTCGAGATCCCGTTGCAGTAAGGGAGGGAAGTTTGAGAGTCACCCGAATGGCTTCCAAGCCTCCAATCTGGTCTGCAGCAGCGGGGATTTGTCCGATGCAAGGCAGGTGAGCATGGCGCTGTCATTCAAATCGAAGCTGAACCAATCGTCAGGCACGCTACCTGCCTTGGTGCCGTTCATATACGCCTCGAATTGCAGCCAATACTTGTTGATCGTGTAATCCTTGGGCATCAGATTCCCGCGGTGGAGGCAATCGATCAGCGCCACCTCCGGATCTCCGTAGAATTCGGGATTGCCCAGCTGGGTTTGATGCCCCAGGTCTATGGCAGAAACATGCAGATCCTTGCATTCGTCTATGTCCTCGTCCAATTTCCGGCTCTGCGCGTCAGACAGGCCTTCGGAGGAAACGCAGATGGGTGCGAAATATACTCCGTTGCTCTGGTTCTGCGGCGGCTTGGTGTACCCCGCTCCATTAGGCATTGCCTATAGGATTCCCACGCCGTGCTGTATGCCGCATACGGGATCTTCCCATCATGTTGCAACGCGGTGCGCAGCACTTTCTTCTGAGATTCGCCATACTGTCTATTGTTCAACATTGAGTCGATAAAATCTGTTGTACTACTTGCGAACTTGCCCGTGTCGGCCCCCGCCATGCTGTCGTCGGTCTTGGAGACATTCCCCGAGCAGGCTGATATGCTCAGGACACATGCGATGACGGCGATCAAAGATGGTATGCTGCGTGTTCTCTTCATTCATGCCCCTTTGCAGAACGGAAAGCCAAACACGATGCATCAACTATGGCCGATGTTCGGCTTCCCAAGGTGGTAAAGATGTCTATCGCAACGCTTTGATACGTGTCAGAACAAGCAAATGCCCATCCTAAGTCTCTCCACCATGAAGCACCCGATATGCGTGCCACAATCTGCGTGTTTTGTTGAGAAACGCCGTGGCGCGTCTTAGGAGGATAGTGGTGCGCCGCATTCGAAACCACATCAACAAAACGTGTAGACAGGTTGCGAAACGGAGACAAACCATGTAAGGCTGAAATCAGGCCATATCGACGAGGATGTGAGGAAACATGAAGCAGAAGGGGACAAGGCCACGCCGCGAACAGACCCGCGGTCGCAGTACCGCAGTGGTATGGGTGCTGCTCGCCGCCATCACCGCGGCCGCGCTCACGACAGGGGGCATGCGCGCTCTGGCTGCCCGATCGGGCTCCCACGATGCTCGGTATGCCTCATACCGTCGAATCGGCGCCTGCAAGCTCGCAGGAGTATTCCGGCACGCAACAGGTGAATGTGGTGCCCACCATCGCGGCCGACCGGCAGCTGCCCGGTAATGCCACCGGAACCGTGACCGAGAACTGGATGGCCGGCGAGCTGCGCTCCGGGTCTCGCGCCTATCAGGTGAACGACCGCACGGTAGTCGCTCTGCACACCGCAACACCGCTCTACCGCGACCTCAAGGTGGGCGACCGCGGCGAGGATGTGCGCTCGCTCAACGACGAACTGTCACGGCTCGGATACGACAGCGTGCCGCAATCCGGTGAATACAACCGGAACACCGGCAATGGCTGGCGCCAGCTCATGGTGGACGCCGGAAATTCGGATGGCGCTGGCGAAGACGACATGAACCTGCGGCTGTCGGACACGATGTGGATTCCCCCGGATTCGGTGAAGGTGCAGGGGTGGAGCGCCACTCGGGGCAGCGCGGTGCAGGCGGGAGCGCCGTTGGGCACCGTGCCGGGAGGGCTAGTGAGACTGGCGATCCGCGGTGGCAAACCTTCCGATGAAGGGCGCCCGCTCACGGTATTCGGCGTGGCTGCCCCGTTGGCGCCCGGTACCACCGACATCACGGACGGCGAACTGCTGCAGCGGATTGCAGCCACCGAAGGTTACCAAGGCAAGAGCGCTGAGGAACGCGCCGCCGGCATGGACCCAGCTCACGCTCAACAAGGCGATCCAGACCCTACGCGTGCCGGTCGGTTCGGTGTTCGGCATCAATGGGACCTCGGCATGCATCGCCACCGGCACGTTCGACAATCCCCATGTCGTACCGGTGCGCATCATCACCAGTGAACTCGGTGCGTCGCTGGTGCAGCCGTCGAGTGTTGGAGGAGAGGGCGTCGATCGCGTGCTGATTGGACCGCGCCTGGGTACCCTGCGCTGCTCGTGAACGTGGGGAGGTGAATGTGATGAGACTGGTGGTGCATGATCTGGGTCATAGATTTCCAGGCACCGATCTATTGTTCGAGCATCTTGATTTCAGTGTGGAACCGGGAACGACAGCCGCAATCTGCGGGCCGTCCGGTTGTGGGAAGTCCACGTTGCTGTCGATTCTGGCGGGCTGGGAGAAACCATATGCAGGCAGCGTGGAACGCGAGGGCATCGCAAGAACCGGCTGGGTGTTCCAGAACCCGGTGGGTGTGGCGCAACGCACCGCGCTCGATCACGTGGTGTTCCCGCTGCTCGCCAAAGGCATGCGGCGCAAGGCAGACACAACCGCAGGCATTGGAAGCCATGAGGTTGTTCGATTTGGATTATGCGGCAGACCGTCGGTTCAGCGAATTGTCGGGCGGCGAGGCACAGCGTCTCATGCTGGCGCGGGCCGTATGCTCGAGACCCGACATGCTGCTCGTGGACGAGCCCACAGCTCAGCTCGACACGAGGACCGCGCATTCGGTGAGCCATGTGCTTGGCAACCTCGCGAACCAGGGCATGATCGTGCTGGTGGCGACGCATGACCCCGACACGAGGGACGCCTGCGCGCGTAATAGATCTGGCTTGCTATGCGCCCGCGGAGGACGAGGGAGAGTCGGCATGGGGCTCAGGTCAATATTCTCGGAGGCGATACGCAACATCGGCAGCGGTACGGCGCATGCCCTCGCGCTGTTCCTCGTAGTGCTGCTGGGCGGGGTGCTGCTGGGCGGCTATGAGGCCTACACTGTGGTGGCCATGGAGTGTGAGTCGCTGACGCGGGTGCGTGCCGTGGCCGATGTGGATTCGGTGATCGGCGGAACTGTCGACGGCTGCGACCGATTGACGCGAACCACCGACGGTGCAATTACGCAGGCTGGCGCCATGCGTGCCGGCGGCGAGATCACTGCATTGTCGACACCGAACAACGCATTGCAATCGTATGAGGTCACGCCAGGCATGTTGTCGCTGGTCGCCTCGAATGGAACCACCACTGACTCAATCGACATGTCGGGCATATGGGTGCCCACGGAAGTGGCGCGCGATTTTGGATTGACAATCGGTTCGACGCTGAGTACGAGCCATGGCGAGGCGATGGTTGCTGGGATCTATTCATGGCCCAATGATGGGCGTGATACACGGTTTGCCTATACGTTCTTGGTGCCCCGTGCGGCATCTCAGGGTACGTACAACGAATGCTGGGTGAGGCAATGGCCTCGGTCTGGGGCGGCGAGCAACCTGCTGTATTCCACGCTGGGGGTAGGCGAGGGGTCGGGGCAGGCTGGCGTGACCTCCCTCGACAAGGGATTTGACTCGCATTACGACCCATATGCCACGTATATGGGGCGTGTGACACATTGGATTCCCTACCTGTCCATACTCATCGGCGTGGTCATCGGTGTGCTTGCGGTGCGTGTACGGCGACTGGAATACGCCGCCGCGCTGCATTCGGGGAGTCGAAGCCGGCGCTGCTGCTCGGCATCTGCACGGAGGTGCTCGTCTGGGCCGGATTGGGAGCATTGAGCGCATGCGCGTTGATTTGTGCGTATTGTGCGCGCATGGCCATTGGTGACGTTGCGTCGGTGATGCTCGCCTCCTGCCGGGCGCCATTGGCCATGTGCTCCGGAACGTTCGTCGGCGCCATCGCCATGGAGATGACGGCGCGCCAATCGCAATTGTTCCTCTTGTTCAAGCGACGCTGAATGAGATGACGGTAGTCGCATCGCACCCAGGCTGTGCGCCCACATTGTGAGGGAACGTGCGGCGTCGGTCAGCGGTGTGCATTAGACTCGGCATCGACACGGGAGCTGGTGCAAAGCACCGGCTGAGAGAGGGTAACCTCGACCGATTGAACGTGAATCCGGGCAATGCCGGCGCACGGACGTCGCTCTACACCCGTGCCTGTATTCAAATAGGGAATTGAGAAAGGCACACATCATGTCAGCTTCTGTCATCGAAGCGAAACCGGTCCTCAAATGGCGTGTGGTCGATATCGCTGTCGCCTCGGTCATCGGCGTGGCTTCCGCGCTCATCTATTGGTTCGTGGCATTCGCCACAGCGGCACCGTGGTCGCTGCTCGAAGGCGTGGTGCCCGGGCTCGCCGGTATTTTCAACGGTCTGTGGCTGTTCGCCGGACCGCTCGCCGCAATCATCGTGCGCAAGCCGGGCGCCGCGCTCTATGCGGAGATCGTCGCCGGCGTGCTCGAGGCACTCATGGGCAACATGTGGGGAGGTGTCGAAACCTTCCTCATCGCATTGGTTCAGGGTCTGTTCGCTGAGATTGCGTTCGCCGTCTTCGCCTACAAAAAATGGAACCTCGGCGTCACCGTGCTCTCCGGCGCGTTGAGCGGCGTGGGTTGCTGGGGGTATTCGTTCTTCACCCACCTGCAGGCCATCGATCTGGGCGGCTCCTACGGCGTCGTGTATTTGATCACCACCGTGCTTTCCGGCGCGCTCGTCGCCGGCGTGGTCATGTGGTACCTGTATCTTGGCATCGCCAGAACCGGAGCGCTCGACCAGTTCGCATCGGGCCGTGCCGTGCGCGGCGCCAAGCATTGAGCTCAGCACCACAACTCTGAGGAATACCGGAAAGCACGTTATGACCACTGTGAAATCCGCCTGCGTGGAACCCACGACGGGCATCGCCCTGCAATTCGACCATTGGGGCTACCGTCATGCCTCGCGCAAGCATTTCGCGGTGCGCGGCCTGGATCTCAAGATTCATGCCGGTGAGCATGTGCTGCTCCTTGGAGCTTCCGGCATAGGCAAATCCACCATTCTCGAGGGGGCTGCCGGTCTGCTCGGTGACGAGACCGGGCAGACCGACGCATCCCGAGTGAACAATGCGGCGGAGGGAGAGCCTCCGGTTGCAGTGGAGGACGCCGACGGCGGCATCACCGAGGGGGCCATCCGAGTTGGTGGCATCGAGGTGCATGCCGCGCGCGGCAAGGTCGGGCTGGTGCTGCAGGATCCGGATGCACAGGCGATCTTCCAACGACTGGGGGATAACGTGGTGTTCGGGCCGGAGAATCTCAACGTGCCGCGTGATCTCGCATGGCAACGTGTAGATGAGGCCCTCAATGCCGTTGGTCTGGCCGGTGTACAGCTCGACCGTTCGGTCATGCACCTGTCGGGCGGCCAAATGCAAAGGCTCGCCCTCGCCGGTGCACTCGCCATGCGCCCGGAGGTGCTGCTGCTCGACGAACCAACAGCCAATCTCGATCCCGATGGCGTGGTGCAGGTGGTCGGCGCGGTGGATGACGTGCTCCGGCAGACGCATGCGACGATGGTGCTTGTGGAGCACCGCGCCGACCGGTGGATCGACATGATCGACCGTGTGGTGGTGCTCGGTCTCGAGCGCACCGACGACACCCGGCAGGTCGGCAACAGCGGCGAGGAGAGCGAGATCGCCCGCACGAACTTCCGAAACACCGTGGTCGTGGCGGATGGCACACCTGACGAGGTGTTCCACAACACCGACATCGACTTCAACGAACTCGGAATCTGGGTGCCGGAGCGGTATCGTACAGCAGAGGACGAGATCACGCGCATCCACACGGTGGATGAGCCCGAATATGCTCCACAGACAGGTCTGCCCGAAGTGCTGCTCTCCACGAAGGAGCTCGGCATCGGACGTGACGGCAACGCCATCGCCGAACACATTAACCTGGACTTCCACCCAGGTCAGATCACCGCACTCGTGGGGGCGAATGGGGCAGGGAAATCCACGTTGTCGCTCACGCTGGCGGGATTGCTCAAACCGGTGGAGGGTGAGGTCATCGCCCATGACGGGCTCGCAGGCGAACTCGACAAGGTGTGGCCCATCGACTGGACGTCACGTCAGCTTGCCTCGCGCATATCCTACGTGTTCCAGAACCCCGAGCACCAATTCGCCTGTTCGAGCGTGCTCGACGAGGTCATGCTCGGCCCACTGCGCACGGGAATGGCTGAGGAGCAGGCGCGCGCACGGGGCATGGACCTGCTCAGGAGATTCCATCTCGACCAATACGCGCACGTCAACCCGTACACGTTGTCCGGTGGCGAGAAACGCAGACTCACCGTCGCCTCCGCACTCGCCTCCGCACCGAAGGTGCTGCTGTTCGACGAACCGACCTTCGGACAGGACAGACGTACCTGGATGCAGATTGTGCGGCTGATCCACGATTTGCGTTCCGACGGCGTGAGCATCGTCGTCGTCACCCACGACCGTGAGCTCGTCACCGCATTGGGCGCACGGGTGGTGGAGCTCGTGCCGACCCGCAATCCGCAGGGCCTTGGCGACGACGTTGCTGCGACCATCGCCGCTCGTCTGGCATCGCCCCAGGATGCGGTGGATACCACACTTGTGCCGGTCAGCCAAGTGAACGAGCGTGTGGAGGAGGCCAAACCGGCGAGCCGTTCGCGGTTCCTTGCCTCAATCAATCCCGTATACCGCCTGTTTGGAGCATTCCTCGCCTCGCTGCCGTTGCTGGCCAGTCTGGACTGGGTTTCGGCAAGCGTGGCGCTCGGCTTGGAGTTCGTGGTGCTCATGGCCATCGGCTTCACGCCGTGGCGCATCGTGCGTTCCACCTGGCCCATCTTCATCGGTGCGCCCGGCTCGGCCCTTGCCGTGCTGCTGTATGGCAAGTCCGGCGGCGACACCTGGTGGCAATGGGGGTGGGTGAACATCACCGACCGATCCGCCGAGCTTGCGTTGGCCACTGCGCTGCGCATTCTCGCGATAGGTATTCCGGCCATCATCGCGGTGCTCGGCATCGATGCGACCGATCTGGCGGATGGCTTCAGCCAGATCCTGCATCTGCCGGACCGTTTCGTATATGGCGGTTTGGCGGGCATGAGACTGTTCTCGGTGCTGCAGGACGACTGGACCGCGCTCACCGCCTCCCGCCGTTCGCGAGGTCTCGGCGACGACAGTGCGGTGGCATCGTTCTTCCCGCAATCCTTCGCATTGCTTGTGCTCTCGATTCGCCGTTCCACCACCCTGGCGGTTGCGATGCAGGCGCGCGGGTTCGGCGGCACCGCACCACGAAGCCATGCGCGCATGAGCCATGTGCATGCCCGCGACTATTGGTTCCTTGCCGGATGCCTGCTCATCCCAGTCATTGCATTAGCAAGTGCGGCATTCGCCGGCACCTTCAGCTTCATGGGGAATTGACGCACTGCTATTCTCGCGATTCCGCAGGGAGTAGGCAAAGACCGCGCGGCGCATGTCGTGCGGTCTTCGCATATTTCAGATCTCAATCACGCTTGCTCAATTGGAATACGCGGTCGGATCGTTCGGCAATCTGGGGTGAATGCGTCACGATGATCACGCATTTGTTCTGCTCATGCGCGAGTTCAATAAAGATGCGCATGATGTCGTCCTGCGTGGCAGGGTCGAGATTGCCGGTCGGCTCGTCGGCGATCACCACTTGCGGGTTCGTGCTCAATGCGCGGGCAATTGCCACGCGCTGCTGTTCGCCACCCGACAGATGCAGGATGCGCTCGTTTGCATACCGTTCGGGCAAATGCACCTGCTTGAGCAGATCGAGTGCAATGTCGCGCTTCGGCCTGTCGAATCTCTTGCCGCTCGCGTCCATCGTGAGCATGATATTCTCAAGCACGGTGAGGCCGGGCAGCAGATTGAAACTCTGGAAGATCACGCCGATGTCGCGGCTGCGGTAGCAGTACCGGTCCATCTTCGCCAGATTGTGCCCCTCGAACAGCACCTCGCCGCCGGTGGGTGTGGTCAATCCGCTGATGAGCGACAGCAGCGTGGTTTTGCCGGCGCCTGACGGGCCGACGATCGCAGTCACCGACCCGCTGGGGAAGGTGTAATTGATGTCGGAGAGCACATTGCGTCCTCCTTTGGCGTAGGCATAGCTCACATCCTTGAGCTGCAGAATCGGCACGGACGTCTCGCCGTCCGCCATGGCGCTATGTGTGGTGGGTGTTTCGGTTTCGGTATGCATGGTCATCGATGTTCCATTCTGTTAGGTGTGTGGGGATTCCCGTTCATGAACGGTCTGCGAGAATCTGCAGTGGCTCGTAGCGCATCACGAATATCGCCGCGGTGAGGGAAGCGAGAAGCGTGAGCGCCGATCCGATGAGCAACATCCATCCGATGGTCGCCCAGCTCACCGTCGCATTCACCTGTTTAATCGCATTCGATGCGTGCTGCAGGCCTTGCGGCATGCCGCTTTGAGGCTGCTTCCCCTCGTTCGGTACCGCGGATTCGCCCTGGGTATTGTCGGTATTCGGTTTCGCGGACTGAGCGTTGCCGTCCGGTGCTGCGCCGGGGGCACCTTGCATATCGCGTCCGAACTGTGCTCGCCGGGATTCCTGCTGTGATTGTTGCGAAGCCACCTGCGAGGAGAGCAGCGCATCCGATACCGGCACGGAGGTCGCCGCCCCTATTCCGGTTCCGACGATGAGTCCGATGAGTACAACGGTGAGCAGCTCGACTGCGAACTGTGCGGCCACCTTCCACTTCTTCACGCCGATGGCGGTGAGCACGCCGATCTCGTATTTGCGCTCGCGAATGTTGAAGATCGTGAGGATCACCAGTACAACCGCACCCACTGAAAGCACGACGATGAGCATCGTCCTTGCGAATTTGGAAAGATTGTCGATGGGCACGAGTGACTGCCCGTACTGTTCGACGTCCATCGATGAGACGGTGTAGTCGTCCGAGAGTCCCGCTTTCCTCACATCCTCGGTGAATCTGTCGTAGTCCGCCTTGCCGTCGAAGACGTATGTGAAGCTCAACTGTGCGGCGGAGGTCTCACGCGTATTGCCCTTCGAATCGGTGATGCTCAGGGTTTTCGTGCTGTCGAGACCGATCTTGCCGAGTGTGGCGGCGGACATATAGATTGCGTTGGCGGCGTCATTCGCGCTCGACGCCATGGGGCCGCCCATCGGCATGTTCGATTCCTGCGTGTTCGAATAGATGCCCGCCACGGTGAACGTGTAGGTCTTCTTCGAATCGGAGATGTTGGCGAGTTTGAACGTGCTGCCAACCTTGAGATTGTTCGCGTCGGCAAGCGTCTTCGAGACGAGCACAGGATTTCCGTCGGAAGCATCATAATCGAACGCTTTGCCGGAGTTCATGGTGAACGAGCCGTTCGGTGCGTTCACCAGTGCCTCGTCGCTGGAGAAGCCCACCAACGAGAAGTCGCCTGTGGTCATGGCCGGGCCGCCGTTCTGACCGCCCATGTCCCGCGGCATGTCATTCGGCATGGCGCCCTCGGTTCCGGCTCCTGCGGTCCCGGTATCGGTTCTTGAATTGGCGTTGTCTGAGGATTCCTGCGAGGAACCGTTGTTCGTGTCGACCGCTTCGATTCCTCCGTCCACTGCAGCTGCGGAACTCGTCTCGATGTAATACGAGCTGCTCACGCCGTACTCGGATTTCGCGTACTGTTCATAGTCGCCGAGCGTGAGTTGCTTCTCCTACGTGGCCTTGCCGAAACTGCCCATATCAGGCTTCTGCCCGGAGGAGTTCGCGGATTGCATGATCTTGTTTCGGTCCAGCGAGATCTGCGCGCCGATCGTCGTGTTCTCCAACGCAGAGGCACGGGCGCGTTGTGCCGCCTGAACAATGGCGAAGCCGATCGTCGAAGCGGCGGCGATGATCGTCGCCACGATGATGATCAGCACACTGCGTCCTTTGTTGCGCCATAGATTCCGTATGGCGTTGTGCACAATGAACATGACTCTCCTTATGCAAAACACAAATATCGGAATGGTGTGCATTTGCCCATAGCGTATCCGGTGCGGGTTGTGAGGAGCGGCAAACGCGCTGGCATCTTCCCGTATGTTTACTGGGAGCTTTCTGAAAATGGGCACCGCGCGCTACGCTGGCGGTATGCCCATAGATCAGCAGGTACTCACGAACACCAAGGCGGAACGTATCCGTCGCATATCCGAACTCACCAACCGAAAGCACCGTCAGAAGGCGGGGAAGTTCCTCATCGAAGGGCCGCAGTGCGTTCGCGAGGCGCTCACATGGCAGCCACAGATCATTCAAGATGTCTATGTGCGCACCGATGGGGCGGATCCGGATTCCCCGATCGCCTCGACCGCGTTGGGCAAGCTTGCCGGTGAGGCGATGGAGGAGCGGATCCATGTGCACAAGATGACGCAGGAGGTGGAGCACAGGGTTTCCCATGATGCCCAGGGGGTGTTTGCGGTTGCCGACCTGAATTCCTGCCGTGACCTGCTTGGACGGGTTCCGCAGACTCCCCATCCGTTCCTTGCCGCATTCTGGCAGATGCGCGACCCCGGCAATGCAGGCACCGTGATCCGCAGTGCCGACGCCGCTGGTTGTGACGCCGTCGTTCTGGTGGGCGATTGCGTGGACATATTCAATCCGAAAGTGATTCGTGCCACCACCGGCTCGTTGTTCCATCTGCCGGTGCTTGCTATGGATGAGCGGGCGTTCTTCGACCTGTGCAGGGAGCGCGATACCACCGTGCTGGCCGCAGACGTGTACGGCACCGAGGGCAAGCCTCCGGTGAGTCTGCCGGATCTGCTGCGCAACAGAGAGTTGGTCGAGGGGTCCAAGGCCGTGTTGTTCGGCAATGAGGCCCGTGGCCTCACCACGGAACTGCTTGACGAATGCGCGATGAGCGTCTCCATTCCGATCTACGGGAAAGCCGAATCGCTCAATCTGGGAACCAGTGCGGCGGTGATGCTCACCACGTTGGCCATGTCGAGTCGTATTGAAACAATGGGAAGTCGGTAAACCGTTGGAATGATGCGACTTTCTCTATTGTCGCAACAGGGTTTTGCATATGTGTGCACGATGTAGGAAAGGGTTCTTGTGGCAGAAGGCATAGTATTCGACGCCGATGCGGTGTCCAAAGACATCGCCGAAGGCATCGCCGCGATACAACAGGCCTCCACGATGGAGGAACTGAAAGCCATCAAAGCGAAGTACGCGGGTGCAAATTCCGCGATGACGAGGGCCAGCAAGGCGATCGGCTCGTTGGCGAAGAACGAGAAGAAGGAAGCCGGCAAGGTCATGGGCAAGCTGCGTGCCGATTTCGGCCGTGCCTATGGCACGAAGGAGGCCAGCGTGAAGGCGGCCCAGGAGGCTGCCGAGCTGGCCGCTGAAACCGTCGACATGACGTTGCCGATTCGCCGCAAGCCGCTTGGTGCCCGCCATCCGCTGCCCAAGCTCATGGAGGACGTCGAGGACTTCTTCGTGGGCATGGGATGGCAGATTTCGGACGGCCCTGAGGTGGAGACCGAATGGTTCGACTTCGATGCGCTGAACTTCGGTCCGGACCATCCGGCGCGCCAGATGCAGGACACCTTCTATGTGAAGGGCAACCAGTCCAAGGATGCCGCCGGTTTTGTCGGCTCCAACATGGTGCTGCGCACGCAGACGTCGTCGGATCAGGTGCGCGGGCTGATCTCCCATGGCGTGCCGCTGTACATCGCATGCCCGGGACGAGTGTTCCGCACGGATGAACTCGATGCCACGCACACCCCGGTGTTCCATCAGGTCGAGGCGCTGGCGGTGGACAAGAACCTCACCATGGCAGATCTCAAGGGCGTGCTCGACAAGCTCGCCGTCGCGATGTTCGGTCCGGAGGCCAAGAGCCGCCTGCGCCCGAGCTACTTCCCATTCACCGAGCCGAGCGCCGAACTCGATCTGTGGTTCCCCGACAAGAAGGGCGGCCCCGGGTGGATCGAATGGGGCGGCTGCGGCATGGTCAACCCGAATGTGCTGCGTTCAGCCGGCATCGACCCGGACATATATACCGGATTCGCTTTCGGTGTGGGCGTGGAGCGCACGTTGCTGCTGCGCCATGACATCAACGATATGCACGATCTCGTCGAGGGTGATGTGCGTTTCAGTGAACAGTTCGTGATGGGGGAGTGAGAATATGCCAATGGTAGATATGGGCTGGCTGCGTGAGCATGTGGCCGTGCCGGAGAACGAGACCTATGAGGAACTCGCCCGTGACCTGGTGCGGGTCGGCCTTGAGGAGGAGGAGATCCACACCAGCAACGTGACGGGTCCCATCGTCGTCGGCTATGTGGTGGACGCCACCCCTGAACCGCAGAAGAACGGCAAGGTCATCAACTGGTGCCATGTGGATGTCGGGGAGGAATACAACGACGTCGACGAGCATGGCAATAAGGTGCCACGTGGCATCATCTGCGGCGCGCCGAACATGAAGGCCGGCGAGAAGGTCGTCGTCACACTGCCTGGCGCAGTGCTGCCAGGTAATTTCAAGATTGAGCCACGCAAGACCTATGGGCATATCTCCGACGGCATGTGCGCTTCGGAACGTGAGCTTGGTTTGGGCGACAGCCATGACGGCATCATACTGCTGCGCGATTATGGCTTCACGCCTGAGGAATACGAGGCGTTGCAACCTGGCGACGATGCCATGCACCTGCTGCATCTCGACGAGCCGATTCTTGAGATCAATGTGACCCCCGACCGCGGCTATGCCTTCTCGTATCGCGGCATCGCACGCGAGTTCCACAACTCCACCGGGGCGGAGTTCACCGATCCGGTGGCCGCCTTTGAAGAGCGTGCGCCACAACTTGAGGACCAGAACGGTCAGACGCACGACATCGATGTGATCATCGATGACGACAATCCGATCCATGGTGTGGTCGGATGCGACCGTTTCTATGTTCGTGCGGTTCATGACTACAAGCCGGGCAGCCCGACGCCGAATTGGATGCGTCACCGTCTGTCGCGAGCGGGGATGCGTTCGTTGAGCCTGCCGGTCGATGTGACGAACTACGTCATGCTCGATCTGGGGCAGCCCATGCATGCGTACGACCTCGACAAGATCAGCGGGCCGATCGTCGTGCGTCGCGCCAAGGCTGGTGAGACGCTGGTCACATTGGATGGCAAGAAGCATGACCTAGATCCCGAGGATCTGCTCATCACCGATTCCCCGAATGGTGAGCAGGGATCGCGCATTCTCGGCATCGCCGGTGTCATGGGTGGAGAATATGGCGAGGTGACGGACGAGACCACGAACATTCTGCTTGAGGCAGCGCATTTCGACCCGATCACCGTGGCACGCTCTGCACGCCGCCATAAGATTCCCTCAGAAGCCTCCCGCCGCTTTGAACGCGGGGTGGACACCCAGATCCAACCCGCTGCGGCTCAGATGGCCGTCGACTTGCTCACCAAATACGGTGACGCGAAGGCCAGCGACACCCCGCGAGACGTGAACAACGTCAAGCGTGGCCATCCGATCGCCTTCAAGGCCGGAGAGGTGAAGCGACTGACCTCGCTCGATCTTGACATCAACAAGATCAGCGATATCCTCACCGATATCGGATGCAGTGTCGCCGGAGGTGGCAATGGCGAATTCTCGGTGACGGCCCCCAGTTGGCGCCCCGATCTCACCGCAGCCTGCGATCTGGTGGAGGAAGTGGCCCGTATCTATGGGTACGACCGTATTCCTGTACGAGTCCCGCATGCCCCGGTGGAAGGCCATGTCGGACTCACCGACGATCAGCTGCACAAGCGTCAGGTGGCCGACGAGCTTGCCGAATATGGTCTGGTGGAAGTGCTCAGCTATCCGTTCGTGGGCAAAGCGGACTTCAAGAACTTCCAGATCGACTCGGAAGAGGTCGAAAAGGTGAGCGTCGAGATAGTCAATCCCCTCGCAGGCGATCGCCCGTTCCTGCGTCGGCAGGTTCTGCTCACGCTGGCGACTACGGTGCAACGAAACCTGCACCGCGGTCTCGAGAACATCTGTTGCTATGAACTTGGGCATGTATATCTGGCAGATCCTGAAGCTCCTGCCGTTCCGGCTCTCCCCGGCGCACAGCGCCCCAGCGACGATCAGCTCTCGGCTCTTGATGCAGGGTTGCCCGAGCAGCCGCTGCACGTTGCGGCCATTCTCACCGGCAATGCCGAGGACGATGGATGGTTGGGCGACAAGCGTCCTGTGGATTGGACGGATGCCGTCGAGGCTGTGCATCGCATCGCCGATCGTTTGGGTGCGAAGATCGTGCTCGACCAGTCGGACGGTGACAAGGCAGGTGCCCAATGGCATCCGGGTCGCGTCGCGCGCATCATGTCCGGCGACACCCCGGTCGGTGTTGTAGGTGAGCTTCACCCGAAGGTGGACGATGCACTCGGTTTCCCACGCCATAGCGCCGCATTCGAAATCGATCTGACCGCTCTGTTCTCCACTCTGAGCAACAAGCCGGTTCAGGCGAAGCCGATCTCCACCTTCCCGCCGGTCAAGCAGGATTTGGCGTTCACGGTGCCGACCTCGGTCACGGCGCACGAACTCACCGAGACGATTCGTCAGGCGGCGGGCGATGTGCTGGAATCCATCGAGCTCTTCGATGTGTACACGGGCGATCAGGTGGGGGACGGCAAGAAGTCACTGGCCTATGCCGTCACATTCCGTGCACCGGATCGCACGCTCACGTCGCAAGACAGTGAGGAAATCCGACAGCGTATTGTTGAGAAGACGGCTACACTTGGTGCGCAGTTGCGTGCTTAGCGTCGGCAGGCATCCCAGCATATGAAATGAGGTAGGGAAATGAGCGAACAAGAGCAGCATGACACCTCCAACGGTGTTCCGAACGAGCCGAACGACCAGCATCATGCTGCTCCGACCGCCCACGGCGAACGCCATGCAATCAATCCGGATGCCGCACAGGACGATGTGAGGGGGCTGGTGCTCGATGGGCGTTTCGACGACGACCCGCCGAGCGTCGGTTCCTCCAATGGCCTGGAGTACGGCGCTTTGGACAGCCAGTTCCCTGCCACCTATGATCCGTATATCTACGGGCATCCGGACACTGACGATGCTTTGGGGGCAGCCGCTGCGCGAGCCCAGGCCCAGCGGGGGAACGAGTATGGCCAGCCGTCCCAACAGAATGCCTACGGACAGCAGGCCGGACTGCCGTAC
>ENA-OPVH01000878-OPVH01000878.1-human-gut-metagenome-genome-assembly--contig:-NODE-878-length-17010-cov-1.711354_pt1 | contig 17010 bp, 16 predicted proteins | sample MGYA00241494_ERZ501980 | MGnify/ENA primary metagenome ERZ501980 (study PRJEB25962, sample SAMEA1964914) | human gut metagenome | biome: human gut; feature: human-associated habitat; material: faeces... | reverse complement strand
CATATACTTCAAGCTCTTAGCATAGTATTCCTGAGTAACGTCGAGTGTAACATATTTAACAGCTCCCAGTTTGTAAGCGTTTTCTTCGTTCTGTTTTAGTTGTTCAGGGCTGAAACCACCTGTGTTGGCACATGCAGCATATACTTCATAACCTTTTTCTTTAGCCAGATACATGACTGTAAACGAAGTATCCAATCCGCCACTGAAGGCAACTACTACTTTTTTCTTTTCTTCCATAAGGCATTTATTTTATGAAAAACGATGGCTGAAAAATGAAGCCTCTTTTTCTGTATTAATATTCTTTATTTAATGTGTATGTTTAAAAGTTGGTTACTTTGTCGTCTGTGTGCAAAGCCGGATCGTAAAGCATGGCAGTACAGATACAGAATTTACGCTTTTTAGCGACAAGAATTTCGTGGTTGATACAGCCTTCACATCCTTTCCAGAATGATTCATCGTCGGTAAGCTCATTGAAAGTAACAGGAACATATCCCAGTTCTGTATTCATTTTCATGACAGCTGCTCCGGATGTCAGACTGAAGATTTTAGCTTTCGGCCATCGCAGACGTGCCAGAGTAAATGATGCATGTTTGATACGTTTGGCAAGTCCGCATCCACGATATTTGGGATGTACGATAAGTCCCGACGTAGCTACATATTGTTTGTTTCCCCACGATTCAATGTAAGTAAATCCTGCAAAATCGTTGCCGCACAAAGCGATGATAGCTTTTCCTTCCTTCATTTTTGTAGCTACATATTCGTGCGTACGTTCTGCGATACCTGTTCCGCGCACTTTGGCTGCTTCACGAATTGTATCTAGTATTGTGTCAACGTATACCTCATGTGAGGCGTCGGCTACCATAACATCTATTTGTTTAGTATCCATTTTGTTTTTTGTTTCTTTATTTTATAAGGTTTATATTCGGTATTACATGTGCCAGTGCTTGTTTTACGCTGGTGCGGGTACAGCCTTCGCGGACAATAAGCATAATGGTATCGTCACCTGCAATTGTTCCGACAACAGACGGATAGTCGGCTGAATCGAGTGCGGCACAAACTGCCTGTGCCATACCGCTGAGGGTTTTTATTACAACAAGATTCTGTGCTACATCTATTGAATTTACCGAAGTGCTGAAAAGATTTGAAAAATTGGTACGGATATCGGTTGAACTGCGAGATGCAGAAACATAGCGATATTTTCCGTCACTTCCGAGAGTTTTAACAAGGCGTAAATCCTTGATATCTCTTGAAATTGTAGCCTGCGTTGCCTTGAAACCTTCTTCACGAAGTCGGGTAAGCAATTCGTCCTGTGTTTCAATGGGATGTTCGGCTATAATATCAAGAATTCGTGCGTGTCGCCCTGTTTTCATCAAAAATCCCTCTCTTTCAGTTTTTCATTGAGCAGTTTATAAAAATTGCGGTTGTGGAGTAACGCAAGTTTAAGCTTTAAATCGGATTTGCGGATTACAACCCTGTCGGTTGCAAGAACAGGAACATTTTTTTCACCGTCAATTGTCAGCACACAACAGCATTCTTCGGGGATTTTCACATGAACCGAAAGCTCCGATTCTCCGCTGAAAAGTACGGAACGGGAAAATAATGAATGGGGACAAACGGGAGTCATAAGAATACATTCCATTTTCGGTGCGAGGATAGGTCCGCCTGCCGACAATGAATAAGCGGTTGAGCCTGTCGGAGTTGCAAAAAGCAGACCGTCCGCTCTGTATTTTGAAATCTCGTCACCGTCAAGTTTCAGGTGCAAATCAATTGTTTTTGAAAGCTGACCTCTTGCGACAACGGCATCGTTCACTGCAAGATAGTGCTTTGAGCCGTCCTCTTTTATGACCTCAACATCAAGCAAAATTCTCTCCTCTGTTGCGTAATCGCCCGTAATAAGCCGTTCAAGCTGTTCATATTCGTGCGGTTCAACATCTGCGGCAAAACCGAGTCTGCCGACATTCACACCGATAAGCTGTTTATCGGCTTTTGCGGCATATTTTGCGGCATGGATAATCGTTCCGTCACCGCCTACTGTAATTGCCATATCGCAGTATTCAAAAAGCTCCGTAATATTTTTTGAATAATGAATGTGGATTCCCTTAAAATACTGACTGCATTCCTCAATCATAGCAATTTCTGCATTTTTATCAAGAAGAAAAAGAGAAATCTTTTTTGCATATTTAATTGCCCGTTCTTTTGAAAGATTGACCACTAATGCAAATTTCATAAAAGCACCTGCTCATTTTTTGTCAAGAGCGGCATGTGAATTTTCAACAAGCTGCTCGGGTGTTACATCCGTGTATGACTTAGGATCATCACTTTTGCGAAGATGGATAAGGTATTCTATATTGCCTTCGGGACCTTTGATTGGCGAATAGTCGAGATTAAGCACATCAAAGCCGTTTTCAAGGCAAAAATCAAATATTTTTCTGACAACCTCAACATGAACGGCAGGATCACGAACTACGCCCTTTTTGCCCACCTTTTCCCTGCCTGCCTCGAACTGCGGTTTGATTAGGCAGACAGCCTGTGCGTTTTCGCTCATAAGCTGTCTTGCAACAGGCAGAATCAGCTTTAATGAAATGAACGAAACATCAACCGAGAAAAAGTCAATTTCATCGGGGACCTGCTCCCTTGTAACCTTTCTCATATTGGTGCGTTCAAGATTGACAACACGGGGATCGTTGCGAAGCTTCCATGCAAGCTGACCGTAACCGACATCAATTGAATACACCTTTTTTGCACCGTTTTGCAGCATACAGTCGGTAAAGCCGCCCGTTGACGCACCGATATCCATTGTTATCTTATCTTTTAAATCAAAGTCAAAATTGTCTATGGCCTTTTCAAGCTTTAAACCGCCACGGCTGACATATTTCTGTGTGTTGCCTCTTACTTCAATTTTAACATTTTCATCATAAGAAGTTCCGCACTTATCGGCTTTCTGATTGTCAACATAAACCTGTCCCGACATTATAATCGCCTTAGCCTTTTCACGGCTGTCGGTAAAACCTTTTTCATATACAAGAATATCAAGTCTTTTTTTCATCCTAATTCTTTTCCTTTAAATTTTTGGTAATGGTGTTCACCATTCCGTCATCATCGAGTTTAAGTTCATGAAGAGCCTCACTGACAGACATCTGCTTGACAAATTTGTCATTAATAGCCTTTATATGATAATCTCCGCAGAACTGTGTGCAACAGAGTAAATCAGAGAAATTTCTCGCAATACCGCCGTTTTTGATGCCCTCTTCAAAAAACCATACATTATCGAAATCTGCCGCAAAATCAACGGCATTTTCGTCAATCGGTTTAATTCTGCAAAGTTTTAATATGCAAATCTCAACGCCCTGTTTTGCAAGGGTTTCCTTGGCTTTGCAGGCATAAGAGAAAAGTCTGCCGTAGGTTATGAGAAGATTTTTACAATTCGGATTTCCGTAAACATCGTAAGAAAGATTTTCTTCACCGAAATCATCGGGTCTGTAAAGCTCTCCGCCACGGGGATAACGCACAACAGCGAGGCTGTCGCAAATGTAAATTGCGGTTGAAAGAGATTTTCTCATACCGTCAAAATATGCCGGAGAAAAAATTGTTGTGTTCGGAATGGTGTTGAGTATCGAAACATCAAACACACCCTGATGAGTTTCACCGTCATCACCAACAATTCCCGCACGGTCAACCCCGATTACGAGGTGAAGCTTTCCGAGAGCCGCATCATGCAAAAGCTGGTCATAGGCTCTCTGGAGAAATGTTGAATACACGGCAAAAACAGGTCGCATACCCTTTGCGGCAAGTCCGCATCCAAAAGTTACTGCGTGTTCTTCAGCAATACCAACATCAAAAAATCTTTCCTTAAAAAGCCTTGAAAATTCGGTAAGTCCCGTTCCTCCCGACATTGCGGCTGTAATTGCGCAAATCTTTTTATCGTCCTCGGCTAATTCGCACATAGTCTTTCCGAACTCAGCCGAAAATCCCTTGTGACTTGAAAGCGGTTCACCCGAATCAATATCGAACCTGCCTATTCCGTGAAATCCGCCCGGATTGTCCTCGGCAGGCTGATAGCCTTTGCCTTTTTTGGTAACAACATGAACAAGAACGGGAGAATTCACCTTTTTTGCACACTCAAACGCATTTTCAAGCTCATCAATGTTATGTCCGTCAATAGGTCCGAGATAGGTAAAACCGAAGCAGTCAAAAAGAGTGTTTTTGTACACAAGATTTTTAAGTTTAGACTTTCCTCCCTGAAGAAATCTTTTCAGAGGTTTTCCGATAAGCGGAATGTGTAAAAGAATTTTTTCCGTAATTTTCTTGACTCGCATATACCACGGCTGAATTCTTACCGTTGTAAGGTAGCGTGACAATGCGCCTACATTCGGTGAAATGGACATTTTGTTATCGTTGAGAACAACAATAAAGTTCTTGTTGAATCTGCCTGAGTTGTTCATTCCCTCAAAAGCAAGTCCACCCGTAAATGAACCGTCACCGATTACGGCAACGGTGTAGCTTTGGTCCCCCATAAGGTGTTTTGCTCTTGCAATTCCGTATGCGGCTGATATTGATGTACTGCTGTGACCTGTGTTAAAATCGTCGTATTTGCTCTCGGCACGCTTCGGAAAGCCTGAAATTCCGCCTTTTTTGCGGATTGTGTCAAACTGCTCGTAGCGTCCCGTCAACAGCTTGTGGGTATATGCCTGATGTCCGACATCCCATACAATGCTGTCTTTCGGCAGATTAAAGCTACGCTCAAGAGCAACGGTAAGTTCAACAACACCGAGGTTCGGTGAAAGATGTCCTCCGTTTACAGACACGGTTTCAACGAGCTTTTCCCTTATTTCGGTACACAGCTTTTCAAGCTGTTCGTCATTAAGCTTTTTGACATCATGCGGTGATTTAATTTTAGAAAGCAGTTCATACTCACCCATAATTTATTTCCTATCCGTATAATTAATATTTGCAAAGAATTATTTATTTCTCTTTGCAAGCTTGTAAGCAAATTCTTCAAGCTCTTTTGTATCACCATCAAAGCCATGAAGTGCGTTAACAGCTTTTTCGGTAAGTTCATCAACAAGCTCACGGCACTTTTCAATTCCGAGAAGTGAAACATAGGTTGATTTGCTGTTTTCTGCGTCACTGCCTACAGGCTTGCCGAGTTCCTCATCGGAGGAGGTTACATCGAGAATATCGTCCTGAATTTGAAACGCAATACCGATGCATTCGCCGAATTCAGAGGCGGCTTTAATTTGCTTATCGTTTGCACCTGCGCTTATACAGCCCAGTTCACAAGCCGCTTTGATAAGACAGGCTGTTTTTTTGTAGTCCATTTCACGAAGGACTTCAATCGGAGCGTTTGTGTTTTCGCTCATAAGGTCAATCACCTGACCGCCTATCATTCCTGTCGCACCTGCGTATTTTGAAAGTACGGAAACACCTCTGCAACACGCAGAAGTTCCGCAGATTTTTACTGTCTTTTCGTTTGTAAGGGTTTCGAAGGCAAGCGTCAGAAGGGCGTCGCCTGCAAGCAATGCGATATCTTCGCCGAATACCTTGTGGTTTGACGGCTTGCCTCTTCTGAGGTCATCGTTGTCCATACACGGCAAATCATCGTGAATGAGAGAATATGTGTGAATCATTTCAATTGCACAGGCAAATGCCGTTGCAGACTCTTCACTTCCGCCGCAAAGGCTGTTAAACGAGAACACAAGATACGGACGGACACGCTTTCCGCCTGCCTCAAGGCTGTAAGCCATTGCGTCAATCAGCTTTTTTTCACGGCAATCCGTACTCGGCAGACAGCTCTTTAAAGCGTTTTCAATATTTTTTGCATAATCTTTAGTCATTGTCATCACCCTTTGAAAGCTTTGAAATTCTCTCGTTTATATCAATAATTTTACCCTTGCATTGTTCAAGCTGTTTCATACAATAAGCAAGGAGTTCACACGCTTTTGCGTACTCCTCCATTGTCTGTTCGAGAGTAAGTTCACCGCTCTCCATTTTTGAAACCGTTTTTTCAAGCAGTTCGTTTGCCTGCTCAAAAGTCAAATTTTTATTTTCCATTGGTTTTTACCTCTGTACCTGCATATTCAAGCAGTCTTTGCATACGGTGATTTGCACCGCTTCGGCTGATTGGGGTTGAAAGATTCTGTCCCAAATCACGAAGTGACATATCGGGATTTTCAAGCCTTAAATATGCGATTTCACGCAAGTCCTCGGGCAAAGAATCGATTCCGACTGTCTTTTTTATATGTTCGATTGCACTGAGCTGTTTTGCAGACGCTGTTGCGATTTTTCCGATATTCGCAACCTCGCCGTTAATTCTGCGGTTCACATTGTTGCGAACCTGCTTTATTGCCTTTGTACCCATAATTTCCATTGATCTTATCGGTGAGCCTATGTAGGTAAGCAAGTCACAAATCTGCTCGCTCTCCTTAAAATAGACAATGTAACTGCCGCTGCGGACAACCGTTTTTGGAATAAGGGTACATTCGGTTATTTCGGAAAGAATCTTGCACAAATCCTGAGAAAGATTTTTGTGCGGAACACAGAATTCAAGATGATAGCTTTTCATGGGATCGGATACCGAACCGCAGCTAAGAAAAACTCCGCGCAAAAACGCTTGCGAAAGTTCTTCGCTTGAAAGATTTGCCCTGTTGACACGCAAAGTAATCTGACCGTCCGTATGACCGAAATCTTCAAAAATACGCTTGCAATCGTTTCCGTCAACCACAATTATTTTGTAAAGATGACTATCGCTTGATTTTGTTCGCAAAGCCGATTGTTTTTCAATTATCGGCATATATAAATTCTGCAAAAGAAATATAAGACGATTTCCCGCATAATTGCTTTCTGTTGTGAAGGTTATTTTGTTCGGAGAAAAATTTCTGCTGAATAAAAGCATTCCGTAAAGCTCCGCTTTGAGAGCCTCACGGTCAAACTGTTCAACCGAACAAATTTCTTTTTTTACATCCGAGGAAAATGACATCTCTGCACCTTACCTGTCAATATCTCTGTGCTGAATAACACACCTATAGCCTTTTTCACGAAAGTGGTCGTTCAGCTGCATTGCGATTGTAACACTTCTGTGCTTGCCGCCCGTACAACCTATGCCGACAACAAGCTCGCTTTTGCCCTCTTTGAGATAGAGCGGTACGGAAAAATCGAGCATACTCAAAAGTCGCTTTAAAAATTCGGTTGTTTCTTCACTTTCAAGAACATAGTCACGCACATCTTTGTCAAGTCCTGTAAGATGTTTGAGTTCGGGAATGTAAAAAGGATTAGGCAGACAACGCACATCCATAATGAGATCTGCCTCAAGCGGAATTCCGTATTTGAAACCGAACGACATAAATGTCAGCGTAATGCTTTGTGAAGTGTCTTCCATGAACATTGACATAATTCGCTCTCGGAGCTGTTTGTTTGACATATATGTAGTGTCAATGTTATAATCGGCTGTTCTTTTAATAGGCAAAAGAAGCTCCCTTTCAAGCTCAACGGCAGACAGTACCGAACCGTCCTTGAGTTTATCCGAAAGAGGATGTCTTCTTCTTGTTTCCTTATAACGAACAACGAGCCTGTCCGTCATTGCGTCAAAGAACAATACCTTTACATTTTCGTAATGCATTTTGAAGTGTTCAATCTGAGAACACATTTCCTCAAATTTTTCATTTCCTCTTACATCGACAACAACCGCAACCCTCTTCATTGAATCATCTTCAGATTTGAGGCAAAGCCGATAAAGTGTTGACAACAGACTTGACGGAAGATTGTCAACACAATAATAACCGATGTCTTCAAGCACATGAAGAGCGCCTGTTTTGCCTGCACCCGACATTCCCGTAATGATTACAAATTCCATAAAATTACACCTTTTTTGCTTTATAGAAAAATAAGTTCACATTCAAGCTTGTAGCCTGTTTCATTTTCAACAGTTTTCTGAATTTCCGACACAAGCTGTTTTACATCGTCAGCCGTAGCCTTTGATTTGTTGATAATAAATCCTGCGTGCTTTTCGCTGACCTGAGCACCGCCGACAGTTTTGCCCTTGAGTCCGCATTGCTCAATGAGCGCACCTGCAAATGCACCCTCGGGTCTTTTGAACACACTGCCTGCGCTCGGATATTCAAGCGGCTGTTTTGTTGAACGGCGATTCATATAATCGTTCATTCTGTTCTGAATTTCTTCGGGATCATCTTTTTTAAGTTTGAATACCGCACCTGTGATTATGCAACCGTTTTTGCGGTAAACGCTTGTTCTGTATCCAAACTCAAGATTCTCTGCCTCTGTTCTGCCGATATCACCGTTCTGTGTGATGTGAGAAACGCTGTATACAACATCTTTCATTTCACCGCCGTATGCACCTGCGTTCATAAACAAAGCACCGCCGACTGTTCCCGGAATTCCCCATGCAAATTCAAGTCCCGAAAGTCCGCATTTTTGGGCAAACTTACACAGACTTCCCAAAGCCGCACCTGCGCCGCAATAGATTGTTGTATCGTCAATTAATGAAATATTCCTGAAATCACCGTCAAGACGGAGAACCGTGCCGTGGATTCCCTCATCCGGAACCAGAACATTACTGCCATTGCCGAGAAGAATATACTTCTCCTTGCAGGCATCGCATTCCTTTAAAATTTTCATCAGCTGAGAAAGATTTGTCACCTTTATGTAAACATCTGCTTTTCCGCCGATTTTAAATGAAGTGTGTCTGCTCATCGGTTCAAATCGTCTTGCATCACAATCAAGCTTTTGAGCACAATTATATATAATATCGGTAGTGTCCATTCAATTACCCTCCGTTGTTAGTTTAGAATATGAAATTTCTGTTCCCTGTATTCCGTTACAAAGCGGAATTATTCCCATGTATCAACAATAACCTTTGGTGACGGCGGAAGATCCTCAACAGCCATTCCGAGATTTTTGAGAAGTTCTCTTGCTGCATTGTAGCCCATTTTCTTCTGTCTGTTATTCATGGCGGCAACCTCTATGATTACGGCAAGGTTACGGCCGGGCTTTACGGGAATTGTAAGAGTAGGCACTTCGACACCGAGAATCTTCATGTATTCGTTGTCAAGTCCCATTCTGTCATAAACCTTTGCGCTGTCCCATTGCTCAAGGTTGATTACCATATCAATCTTTTCCTGCAGCTTGATAGCGCCCATACCGAAAAGTTTTCTGGCATTGATAATTCCGATACCTCGAAGCTCAATGAAGTGACGGATATTTTCGGGCGACTGGCCATAGAGTGTAGTCTGGGCAGTTCTTCTGATTTCTACGGCATCATCGGCAACAAGACGGTGACCACGCTTAATAAGCTCAATTGCGGTTTCGCTCTTACCGACACCGCTGTCGCCCGTAAGCAGACAGCCTTCGCCGTACACTTCAACAAGAACGCCGTGACGGGTGATTCTCGGAGCAAGCTCTTTGTTAAGATATTGTACAAGTGACGCAGTGAGATCCGATGTACTCTGCGGAGTGCTGAAAATAGACACCTTGTGCAGCTTTGCACTTTCAAGAATTGCGTTTGACGGTTCAATATCACGGCAGATTATTACAGCCGGAGGACCAAAGCTGAAAATGGAGTCAATAACCATTTTCTGAGCCTCCGGACCGTATCTGCCGAGATATGAGAACTCAGTATTACCGAGAACCTGAATTCGCTTGTTGTCAAAGAATTCAAGGTAACCCGTAAGCTCAAGTCCCGGTCTGTTGATTTCAACAGTTGATATGTTAGTTTCCTTGTAATTTTCAGCGACATAAACTTCGGTGAGGTTCAATGCTTCTGCAATTTGCGACAGCGGAACAGAAAATTCAACAGACATAAATCATCGTCCTATCCAAAATATTTATTACCTTTCACAAATCAGAGCAACCGCTCTGCCGCCTAACAGGCAGATGTATGCTCTCAGGCTATATACTTATTGCTATTATACACCATAACGCAGTTTTGATAAAGTCTTTTTGTGAATTATTTTTCAATTTTTAATAAAATTTTCTCATTTTTCTGTTACTGTTTTAACAATGTCTGCTTTTAATTCTTTATCGGAACTAATATAACAAATACTCAAATAGCCGTTGTTTTTACCCTTAAAATTATTGAATATGGATAAAGATGTTACGGAAAGGTTGTTATTATTATTCTTCAACAGAACAATATGTTCTTTAACTTTTTTCAGTGCGTTTTTATCTTTTGAAAAAAGTTGCAAAGTTTTTGTATCCGAAAGGGCAGTATAGGTCAAAGGTGAAATTGCGGTTTCTTTTGAAATATAGTCAATATCGGTTTTGAGAGTTTTTTCTCCGAGATTTGAGTCGATAAGATACAATTCAAGCTTTGAAAGCGTCAGCGCAGGGATATAGGCTTTCTTTGCCGATATTACGGCTTTTTCAAGGCTGTCAGCCTCAACCGAAACACCTTGCACATCCTCGCTGTTCTCAAGCAGATAGAAATTATACACGGCTTTGCCCGATTTGTTTTCTGCAGTAATCGTCTGAACAAGCGAAGAAGTATCAATTCGGTTTGAATTTGAACAGCCGCCTAAAATCAGAACAATTGCCATAATCGGCAGTAAAAATAATTTTTTATTCATAAAGCTTTCTCCGATATACAAAAAGATAGATTATAGGAATCAGAAGTGCGGAAATAAAATTGAGTACAGTCAGAAAAATATTGTTCAGCAATAATTCTTTTACAGCATTATAACTATCTGCACAAACAAACAAAACAAACATTATAAGCGCAATTATCGAAACAAAAACAAGCGTTCTTTTTGAAGATGTATTTACAATGCAGTTTGAAACGCTAATGAGGACAGCCGTTACAAAAACGAAAATACAAGCAGTTACTGCGGCAAGGTAAAAGCTGTCAAAGCCTTTCATATCACCAAAATATGCGGTTTTTGACAATAGCTGAACAGAAAACGGTTGCTGTGCAGAATATGCACCGATAACAAAATCGGTAAAAAACAAAGTCAGCATTAATGTGCCGAATATAATAAGAGTTGTAATTACAGGTTGTTTTATCGACAGATTTTTGGTGCTTGTGGAATTGAATCCAAAAATAACAGGCAGAAACGCAAAGATTAAACAGTCTGCAACATTGCTCCGAATATTTGAAAAATCGGGTGTAACAAAGGTGCTGTTCGGTGCAAATTCAAAAGATTTTATATTTCCGAAAAATATCACGGCAAAAGCAATTATGAGAAATGCAAGCACAAAAATGCTGACTCTTGAAAGCGGATTTATCCCCTTTGACGCACCGTAAACACAAATGCAAAGTATCAGAAAGGCAATCACCTTTGTGTCAACATCGGGATTAACTCCCGAAACAAACATATCGCGGAATCTTATCAGAAAAGAAACGGTTATCACGGTGAAATACATACAATAATATGAAGAAACAAAGAAAAAGCCCGTTTGTGATGTGTTTTTTGCAAAGGCTGAAAAATCAAGTCTTGTTCTGTGCTTTATCGAATAAAAAGGAACAAAGCACAACAGCGTGAAAAATATTCCGAATCCGATTGACGCAAGACTTGAAAAAATATTGTCGCTCTGCAAAAAGCTCCGCCCCATTAACAATATCGGAAGTACAGAACATACAAACAGCGAAAGCATAAGTCTTTTTGACGGAAAAGTTACATTCGATTGCATTACATCTCCTCCGTTTCGGGGAATTTCTGAACCTTGATTGTGTGCTTTGAAAGCCTTTTCCAATCTGCTCTGACAAAGACATCACGCATACTCCGCCACGAGAACGGTGCAAGCGATGACATATACGGCACGCCGATTGATGTTTTGGAACACATATTGACTAGCACTCCGCAGGTGAGCAGAACTATTCCCCACAAGCCGAACATTCCGCCTGCGATAACGCAGAAAAATCTCAACACCATAATAGGCGGATAGAGTGCGAATGTGACATAACTGCAAATTGCCGCAGTTGCAACAACCATAAGAGTTGACGAGCTGATGATGCCTGCGCTGACGGCACTTTCACCGATTACAAGCGCTCCGACAATGCTGACAGCGTGTCCGAGCGGCTTTGGAATACGCAGTCCGGCCTCTCTCATGACTTCATAGATAAAGGTTATGAGAATAACTTCAAGTGTTACGGGTAAGGGTGTTTGTGACAAAGAATCGGATGTTTTCACGAGCAATCCGGTCGGAAAATATTCGGGATGAAACTGTGCAAAAGCCGTGTATATTCCCGGCAAAAATACGGCTATGAGGAACGAAATATACTTTAAAATCCGTATAAATGCCGCATAATACGGGCGGTTTGAATAATCATCAACGCTTTGAAATTCTTCTGCAAAAAGGTGCGGAATGATTATCACCGACGGTGTTCCGTCAATCAAAATTGCCACTCTGCCCTCCGACAGCTTTCCGCAGACCGTATCCGGCCTTTCGGAAATCCCGACACCCGAAAAAAGTGATTTTGAATTGTTGTCTTCAAGATAACTGCTTAAATATCCCGACGCAAGAATCATTTTAAGGTTGCAGTTTTCAAGCCGTTCTCTGATTGCTTTAAGAATTTGCTTTGACACGCTGTTTTGAAGATAACAAATCATCATCTGCGTGTTTGAACTGTATCCGCTTGTTATGGTTTCAAAAACGAGGTCGGGACTTTTGATTCTTCGTCTTATTAAAGTCATATTGATTCTCAGCGGTTCTGTAAAACCTTCTCTGCAGCCTCTCTGCACTACCTCACTTTCGGGTTCCGAAACACTTCTGAATGAAAAGCCCTGTGCTCCGATTGCAAGCATACGACTGCAACCGTCAACAACAAGCAGGGCAAAACCTGATGTTGAAAAGCTGATTGCCTCGTCAATTGTCGTGAACTCGACAATTTCACTTGATGTCAGCACGGTATTTTTGATAAGGTCAAAAACCTTATCGGGAGATTGGCAGTCAAAATAATAATCGAGCAGAGGATTGATTACCGACAATGCAAGCGTGTCCTTTCCGCACATTCCCTCAATTGTGATTATTGCGGATTTTATACTGCATTGTCCCTTTAGATTCATTTCACGAACCGTAAAGTCTGCCGAATTTTTGAACATTTTCTTCAGAGTTGAAATATTTTCTTTTAATGAATTATACATTTAATCACCGTCTTAATATATCTGCTTTTTATTTTGCGGTATATCGGCTCAAATTATGCAAATATTAGTAACGGTGATGTTATGTTAATTTCAATAATCAGAACAATTTTGCTCTATGCTTTTGTCATTCTGGCAGTCAGGTTAATGGGAAAGCGACAGATGAGCGATATGCAGCCGAGCGAGCTTGTAATCACAATGATAGTGTCGGATATCGCATCAATTCCTATGCAGAACACATCTCAACCGCTGTTGAGCGGAGTTATTCCCGTTGCAATTCTCGTTGCACTTGAAATTACCGCAAGCATTATTATGATGAAGTGGAGCGGTTTCAGAAGTCTTGTGTGCGGAAAACCCGTTATAGTAATTAAAGACGGAAGGATTCTGCAATCGGCTATGAAAAAGCTGCGGCTTACTACAGAAGATTTGAGTGTCAGATTAAGACAACAGGGTATTTTTTCAATCGAAGATGTTCAATACTGCATTGTTGAAACAAACGGTGAGGTGAGCGTTCTTGAAAAGCCTGAGAAGAGAAAGCCGTCTGCCGAAGATTTCGGGTTAAAAATTAAGGACAATAAAATTGAAACCGTAGTTGTCAGCAACGGAAAAATTCTTGAAAATTCGCTTAATTTATGTGAAAAAGAAAAGGGTTATGTTAAAAATATTCTGCAAAAGAAAAATATTAAGCAGAGCAATGTTTTTCTGATGACTCTTGACGCCCTCGGAAATTACAACATTATAAAGAAGGAATAACAATATGAAAAGAATTTACATTGCACTTTCACTTGTTCTGGCGGCACTATGCTTTGCATCTGTTGAAACAGGATTTATTTCGGGCAAAACTGATTCATTCATTGCAAAAATTGAATGTGCCGACAGACTGATGAGCAGACTTGAATTTGAAGACGCACTCAAAATTTGTGAAGAAACAGAGAAAGAATGGTATGACAATGCCAAATTGATTGACACCATGCTCATTCACGATTATGTTGACAATATCGGATTAAGCATTTCGAGAATGACCGCATTTGCACAAAAACAGAACCGTGATATGTACTTTGCCGAAAGCGTTCAAGCAAAAAAAGAACTCGCCTCCATTAAAGAAAGCGAGTTTCCGTTAGTTGAAAATATTTTGTAATTCTTACACAGAATTATTCTTTTTAATTTTGGAATTGATAAATTCGATCAGTCGGAATATGAGGAAAACGGCGGCATTGACTATTACAACGCTTGCACCTGTCGGGGTATCGCATGAATATGACACGCACATACCGACAAAGAAACAACAGAGTGAAAGCACACCAGAACAGAGAATTACAGACTTGAATTTTTTGCAAACTCTCATGGAAGAAAGTGCAGGGAAAATTATCAGTGCGGAAATTAGCAGAGTTCCCATAATTCTCATACCGATTACAATTGTGAGAGCCGTAAGGAGTGCAATTACCGTGTTATAAACGCCTGTTTTAAGACCGGTTGCCCTTGAAAATGTTTCGTCAAAGGTTACGGCAAAAATCTTGTTGTAGAACAAGATGAATATTACGATTACAACAAGTGCAAGAATTCCGCACATAACTGCGTCGGCTGTTGTAGTGGCAAGAATACTGCCGAAAAGGTATGAGTTGAGGTCGGTATTTACGCCCGATACACTGACAAATACAACACCTATTGCAAGTGCCGTACTTGAAATTATTGCGATTGCCGCATCACCGTTGATTTTACTGTTCTCGGAAAGTCTTAAAAGCAGGAATGCCGCAATAATGATTACAGCAACTTCAAGCGGTGCAAGATTTAGTGCCGCCGCAACTGCAAGCGCACCGAAGCCCACATGAGACAATCCGTCACCGATCATTGAATACCGTTTGAGAACGAGCGTAACACCGAGCAGTGCCGCACACAAAGAAACAAGCGTGCCGACAATGAATGCTCTGACTATAAAATTGTATGAAAACATTTCAAAAATCATATCAAACATTTTTAGCACCTCCGTGAACTCTGTGCTGACATTCATCACACGGGCAATCGCTGAGAATAAAGCGTTTGCCGGCATCCGAATGCAGATACTGATGTGCCGTACCGTAGAAATACCAATTCTTTGCAAGGTGCAGAATTTTTGAGGCATTGCTCACGGCTGAATTCACATCGTGAGAAACCATAATAATCGTGATTCCGCTTTCATTCAACTTTTTGATGAGAGCGTACATATCAGCCATTGCCATCGGATCAAGTCCCGTTACAGGCTCGTCAAGAATAATAAGTTTGTGAGTTGCACACAATGCACGGGCGAGCATAACACGCTGTCGCTGACCGCCCGAAAGCTCTCTGAAACATTTTTTGCGTAAATCATAAATGCCCGTGAGCTTCATATTCTCAGCGGCAGTTTTTTTCTGCTCCTTTGAATAGAAAAAGGTGTGTTTTTTATTAAGACAGCCCGAAAGCACCACCTCCTGCACCGACGCAGGAAAGTCACGCTGAATATCGCTTGACTGCGGAAGGTAGCCGATTTCATTCTGTTTTAGTCCGTCACTATAGGTAATCGAACCGCTCAATGGCTTTAAAAGTCCGAGAAGTGCTTTCATGAGAGTAGTTTTGCCCGAACCGTTTTCACCGACTATGCAGATATAATCCTTTTCTTTTATATCGACCGAAATATCATTGACAACGGTTTTGCCTTCATAGCCGAGCGAGGCATTTTCAATTTTAATAAGCGACATCAGTATAACGCCTCCTTTAATGCTTCAAGATTTTGTTCCATTACAGAAATATAAGTTGCACCGCTTTCAAAATCATCCTTAGTGACATTGTGACATGAAGAAAACTGCATCGTCTTTGCAGAAGAATCTTCAGAGATAATCCGAGCAATTTTACCGCTTGAAAGCTCAAGATAGAATACAACGGGTATATCGTGTTCTCTTGTAAAATCAATCAGATGAGAAACAACGGCTGTACTCGGCTCGGTTTCGTGACTGCAACCCGGGAATGCACATTCATATCCAAGGTTGTAGTCGCTTACAAAATACAGAAACGGAAATCTGTCGCCAAAAACAAGCGTATCACGCTTTTTGTTATTTGCAACTTCGGTAAATTTCTTATCAAGGCTGTCAAGCTGTGAAATGTAATTTGTTTTTCTGTCATTGTAATATTTAGAATTTTTACTGTCAACTGACATCAACTCATCTGCGATTGAGGCAGACATACGCTCCGCATTTCTGATTGAAGTCCAGACATGCTCGTCATACTCCTCCCCTTCTTCGTGATCGTGACCTTCATCATCCATATCTTCATGACTGTCGTGTTCATGGTCATGATCCATAGACTGTTCATGTCTGAGAGGAACATACTCCATCATCTTCATCACTTTTACATCTTTGTTTTCAATTGACGAAAGAACTCCATCAACCCATTCGTCGCTTTCACCGCCGTTGCAGATAAAAATATCGCAATTTTCAATTGCTGTAATATCTGACGGTTTGGGTTCATAACTGTGCGGATCGCTTCCGGGCGAAAGCAACAGGCGAATATCAACTTTATCGCCTGCAAGCTGTCTTACAAAATCATAGTAAGGAAAAATCGTTGTTACAACGCTGATTTTACCGTCAGATTTCCCGACATCTTCAGTTCTGTCACAAGCGGAAATTAATAACAAGCCGCAAATTATCACGGCAGAAAGAAAAATTGAAACAAGTTTTTTCATATATCACTCCAAATAACGCTTAAAAAGTCTTAATACACAAAAGGGATTGCATAAAACATCTTTATGCAACCCCTTTATAATTATTTGCAGAATCGGATAAATTTATCCGAAAGCTGTTTTATGCAGCTTTAGCGGCAAGCTTCTTTGCCTTTTTATGACGCTGCCACATAACCCAAAGCGGACCTGCGATACAGATTGAAGAATAACAACCTGATATGATACCGATAATCA
>ENA-OPVH01000869-OPVH01000869.1-human-gut-metagenome-genome-assembly--contig:-NODE-869-length-17142-cov-2.758179_pt1 | contig 17142 bp, 15 predicted proteins | sample MGYA00241494_ERZ501980 | MGnify/ENA primary metagenome ERZ501980 (study PRJEB25962, sample SAMEA1964914) | human gut metagenome | biome: human gut; feature: human-associated habitat; material: faeces... | reverse complement strand
CGCCCCAGAACACGTAGTTCTCGGCGCCCAGGCGCTTGGCGATCTCCAGGGAGTGCTTCAGCTGGCCGCCGGCGTAGGCGTAGATGTCGGCGAACGGTGAGGTGGAGGCGCCGGAGACGAAGCGCGGGTTGGTGAACAGGGAGGAGGTGTTCCACAGCAGCTTGATGCCGGTGGACTTCATGTTCTCTTCGATCTTGTCGACGACCTTGTCCAGGTTCTTGTCGGTCTCGCGCAGGGTGTCGCCTTCCGGAGCGATGTCGCGATCATGGAAGCAGAAGTACTCGACGCCGAGCTTCTGGAAGAACTCGAAGGCGTAGTCGACCTTGGCCAGAGCCTCGTCCTCCGGATCGGAATACTTGCCGTACCACGGACGCTGGGCGGTGCCGGTGCCGAACGGATCGACGAGCTGCTGGTCGAAGGTGTGCCACCATGCGACGCCGAAACGCAGCCAGTCCTTCATCTTCTTGCCGGCAACGACCTTGTCGGCATCGTAGTAATGGAAGGCAAGACCCTCCTGCGGCCCCTTTTCGCGACCGACGTACGGAATCTTATCGATATCCCACAGACCCATGGAATGCTCCTTTGCTTGGTTTACTTACGTAAAGCTTTATTTCGCAGCGGGCTTTCCGCCCGTCTTGGTCTACATAATAAATTGAATTACCTAAGTTTGTCAATTCGTTAAACTATACGGCGTTTCCATTGGAATCAAGCCATTTATCAATGCAGTGATACAGTGTGTTTGTTTGTTCGCATCGCGGCGCAACACCTGCGCGGCGCACGGAAGCGCGGAATCGAAAGAAGGAACATATGAGCGAAAACGTCGACACCATCTGCGTGCAGGGAGGCTATCAGCCGGGCAATGGAGAATCCCGCACTCCCCCAATCATCCAGGCCACGACCTTCAAATACCAGTCGAGCGAACAGATGAGCCGACTGTTCGACCTGTCCGAATCCGGCTACTTCTACACCCGCCTGCAGAATCCGACCAACGACACCGTCGCCGCGAAGATCTGCGAGCTGGAAGGCGGCGCGGCCGCGATGCTCACCTCGTCCGGCCAGGCGGCGAACTTCTTCGCGCTGTTCAACATCTGCAACAACGGCGACCACATCGTCGCCTCCTCCGCCATCTACGGCGGCACGTTCAACCTCATCAACGTGACCATGCGCAAGATGGGCGTCGAATGCACCTTCGTCAGCCCGGACTGCACCGAAGAGGAACTTGAGGCCGCGTTCCAGCCGAACACCAAGGCCGTGTTCGGCGAGTCCATCTCCAATCCGGCGCTTATCGTGCTCGACTTCGAGAAGTTCGCGAACGCAGCGCATCGTCACGGCGTGCCACTGATCGTCGACAACACCTTCCCGACGCCGATCAACTGCCGTCCGTTCCAGTACGGCGTGGACATCGTCACGCACGCCACCACCAAGTACATGGACGGCCACGGATCCTGCGTGGGCGGCGCGATCGTCGATTCCGGCAATTTCGACTGGATGGCCCATGCGGAGAAATTCCCGGGCCTCACCACTCCGGACGACTCCTACCATGGCGTCACCTACGCGAAGGAATTCGGCAAGGCCGCATACATCACCAAGGCCACCGCGCAGCTCATGCGCGACTTCGGCTCCACTCCGGCGCCAATCAATTCGTGGATCATGGGCATGCATCTGGAATCCCTCGGCGTGCGCATGGAGCGCCACTGCGCGAACGCACTGGCCGTGGCCAAGTGGCTCGACGCCGATCCGCGCGTCAGCTGGGTGAGCTTCCCGGGCCTCGAAACGGACAAGTACCATGCGCTGGCGGAGAAGTACATGCCGAACGGCACCTGCGGTGTGATCTCCTTCGGCGTGCCGGGCGGCCGCGAGAAGGTCTCCGCGTTCCTCGACCATCTGAAGATGGTGTCCATCGCCACGCATGTGGCCGATGCGCGCAGCTGCACGCTGTATCCGGCCGGCACCACGCATCGCCAGCTCACCGAGGAGCAGCTTGAGGAAGCCGGCGTCGGCATCGACCTGGTGCGCCTGAGCTGCGGCATCGAAAACACGGCCGACATCATCGCCGACCTCGACCAAGCCCTCGCCGCCGTGCAGTGAGCCGCAGAAATCCGCCATCTCGCTTATGGATGGCGGATTTCTTCACCCGACCGATGCTATCTCGCTTATAGATGGCAGTCTTCTTGAATCGCTAAGGCCCTAGGGGGGGTAATATTCATACCTCTTAAGGCCTTTTTGTGGATTTTCATCCGCCATCTATAAGCGAAATAGCATCATGCCGCAGCCCGATTCCGCCATTCATAAGCGAGATATGGGCTTGCCCAAGCCTCACAGACGGTTGCCCTTCATCCGACCATCGGCTATCTGAGCAATCGTCATTCGCCCACATAGCCGCACAGGCTCCCCCAAACGCAATGACACCCTCTGCGCCACACGTTCCGCCAATTCCCTTTGAGAATCCTCATCCCTGAGATTTTCCGCCGTCACCTGGATATACAGCTATCCTTCATCCTCCAACGCTTCCCGACGTTTACTGTCAGCCAACCATCGCGAGGCATGATGCCTGCCGTCGTATTCAATGATGATTTTCAAATCCGGATAAGCCATGTCCGCGAAAAATACATGAGAATAGCCTTTGAGCCGAATGGCATAGTTCACTTCCGGACAAGGCAAACCATAACGCAACAGAACAATTCGACTTCTCGTTTCCTGGGAAGAATCTGTATTCTCCCGCATCAGCCTGAGAGCCCTACGCATTTTCGACACTCCTCTCACCGCACGTAATCTGTCGGAGCCTGAATAGTTGGACAAATCGGACAAGCTATCGACATATATCCGAAACTCCTCCAGTGTGGCCTTTTTCATATGTCCATCACGCCGCATCATCGAATCACCCAAAACCACCAATTCTTCATCTTCAAGCCGATTGGCATGCATGGCCCATGTGGTCACGGAATCCGTGCATCGCAATCGACCATGATGAATCGGCATATGCGTCTGAGGTCCAGACCAAAGCACAAAACAAATCCCCTGCAGTATCGTTCGCACGCCGTTACTTTCAATCACCGCGTGCAGCGTATCAGCCAAAAGCCCTCCGCGCCGGTAGCGAGGCAGTTCGATGCCTTGTAAACTCAGTGCGGTATCAAGCGCGAACACCAGCCGCCTTCCGGTGCGCCTCTGCGCTTCGAGACATTGTTCGATGGTTCTTGTCCTCAGCCGTGCGAGGCTTTCCGAATATTGTGCTCCATTGTCCATAGCGCCAAAGTAGAGGAAATGTCGCCGCGCTGCCTACCGGCTTCCGGCAAACAGTGGATAAGTGGATAACTGCGCCCTTCTTTTTCTGATGCGGATAACCGTATCCCAGCGGAGGAATTCAAAGTGCGCATAGCCGATTGAGATGAGCGCGGCAATCGCAAGCATTGCAAGGATACTATGGCTGGCAATGAGGTCATTTTGTTGAATCGAGGATGTATGGGCGAACCGTATGTGATTGAGAATGTGTGTTTCGTGGGGTCCGATGAGTCTGTCGACATCACGATTGAGCAAGGGCGGATCGCGGATGTACGGTCTTCGGAAAAGTCGGTAGACAAGGCTTCAAAAACGTGGGTCATTCCCGGCTTGTGGGATTGTCACACGCACTTCACGCAGTGGTCGTACACGCTGGGGTGGCTTGATCTGATTGATGCCCGCAGCGCCGATGAGGCAATGAGCCTGCTACGCGAGCACTTGGAGGAACGCCGCGAATCCGGCACGCTCGACCCGGACCAGTACGTGGTCGGCATGCGGTTCAGACACTCCCTGTGGGCCGATGATGCCCAACCGACATTGGCTGCGATCGACGCGGTGTCGGGCGACCAGCCCGTGGCGCTGTCAAGCGCAGACATGCATTGCGGCTGGGTGAATTCAGCCGCGGCTCGTAAGCTCGGCGTGCATGTAGGCGAGTCGGGACTCGTCGGCGAGCTTGAATGGTTCGACGCTTACTGCAAGCTGGACAAAGGCCCCGGTGCGGCTGACGAGCTGATGCGATTGCTGCGCAACGCGGAACAGGACGCCGCCGGCAAAGGCGTGGTCGGCGTGCGCGACTATGAGATGGCCGAGAACATCGACACGTGGATTGACCGCTTCAAGCAGGGGCTTGACGGATTGCGCATCGAAGCCGGCGTTTACCCCGAACGACTTCAGCAAGCCATCGACGACGGCTGGCACACCGGCGACGAACTTCCCGGAAGCCATGGCTTGGGCCATGTCGGTGCGATGAAGATGATTTCCGACGGCTCGCTCAACACCCGATCCGCCTACTGCTCCACACCGTATTCGGGCATTACGCCGGAAACCTACGGCACGCTGAGCTACACCCCCGAGCAAATCGAATCGTATATGCGGCTCGCCACCGAACATGGCTTCGACATCGCCTGTCATGCCATCGGCGACGAAGCGAACACCATCGTGCTCGACTGCGCGGAACGTACCCACGCGCACGGCTCCATCGAGCATGCCCAAATGCTCAAGGAACGCGACATTCCACGTCTTGCGCAATTGGGACTTGCCGCGAGCATCCAGCCGCAGCACGCCATGGACGACCGTGACGTCATCACACGATTCTGGGGCAATCCCGCCGGAATTCCCTACGCGTTCAACAGTTTGCACAAGTCTGGAACCAAACTGCTTATGGGCTCGGACGCGCCGGTCGCGCCGTTGGATCCGTGGCTGGCCATTTCCGCAGCGGTGTTCGGCACGGAGAGTTCCGACCGGGAGCCTTTCCAGTCTGAGCAATGTCTGGATTTCGAAACCGCGCTCGCTTCGTCCACCGCCCTGGGGCGTACGACGTTGCAAGCTGGAGATGCGGCAGACCTAGTGCTGCTGGATTGCGATCCGAGTGCGCTTGAGTCCCCTGAGGCCATGCGCGCCATGCCCGACCATGTGCTCGCCACTATGCTTGCTGGGTGCTGGACATATCAGTCTCACGTATCTCGCTTATAGATGGCGGAATCGGAAAGCCGCCCGATGCTATTTCGCTTATAGATGGCGGCGCCTCTACGTCATTAAGGTCTTAGAGGGTATGATTTACACCCTCTAAGACCTCTTCGCAAAATTCATCCGCCACCTATAAGCGAGATAGCACTGGACAAGCAGACGAATCCGCCATCTATAAGCGAGATACACGGCCAACAACGCACGAATGGCGCTTCAGTCTTTTTGGCAAGCCATGGACAACCGCTCGAATGCTTCGTCGCTTTCCACGATGAGGCTGTCGATTTTGCGCTTGCCCAGCTCACGCAGCCATTCGTCTGGATCCGTGCAGGCGATCGCGCCGGCCTCCAGGAGTAACGGCCTGTGGCCGCCAATCACCACTTCGTCTGCGCCGACAGCTTGGACCGGTCCGTTGAAATGCGCGAAAGACTCGTCAGGAACGTCCGATTCAGTTCCGGCAAGCACCGCCGCATATGTGGCATATAGTTCGCGCCGACGGACCGCATACTCAGAGTCCGATTCACCCGCACGCCTTCTGCCGTCCACAATGTACGGCTTTCCCGTGGTGATGTAGTGGAAGAAATGGCGATTGATGGCGTCGCATTCCTCCCGCATCACGTCGCGAACCACTTCGACGCCCGCTTCCTCAAGGATGCGAAGGCCTTTGCCCGCCACAATCGGGTTCGGGTCAACCGATCCGACCACCACGCGTGCGATGCCGTGCGCCAGAATCAAGGCAGTGCACGCCGGCTGCGATCCGACATGGCAGCAGGGTTCAAGCGTGTCGATGACCGTGGCGCCAGTCAGATCGATGCCGTGCGCGTCGGCATAGTCGAACGCCATACGCTCCGCATGCGGGCCACGATACCGGTCATGGTATCCGGTGGCGAGAACCTCGCCATCACGTACCACCACCACGCCTACCAGCGGATTCGGGTCCACCCATCCCGCACCCTTGCGGGCCAGTTCAAGAGCCTGCGCCATATATTCGCGGTATTGCAACATGTCTTCCATGACCCCAAGCATATTGCACCAGTCCAAGCCGCACACGTTGTGCCTCACATCCCGAAGCCGACGCGAACGGTCAGGGAATGGACAGGTTCGCCCAGCCGTCCGTCTCGCAGCCATGCGACGCTACAATATTGGCAGACCGGCAACATCCAACGAGAGGAATCACATGCAGCGTGAGATCATGACGTCCATCCCATTTTTGAGCCAGCCGTCCGCCGCAGCCGAGAACACCGAAGAGGATCTGGCCGTGGCACAGGACCTGAAAGACACGTTGGACGCGCATCGCAATGGTTGCGTGGGCATGGCGGCCAATATGATCGGCGTCCCCAAGCGCATCATCGCTTTTGTGGATGAGGATTTCGGCGGCCGCATTTTCGTGATGTTCAATCCACACATCACCGCCGAAGACGGCGCGTTCGATACGGCGGAAGGTTGCCTCTCGCTCCAGGGCGAGCGCCGCACCGTCCGATACCAGCGCATCGAAGTGGATTATATGGATCGGAAATTCCGCGAGCGCCACGCAGCGTTCACCGGTTTCACCGCGCAGATCATCCAACACGAGATCGACCACTGCGATGGCGTGATCATTTGATCGCCGGCCTGCCGCCCACCAATCAATAGCCGCCCGCCGAAAACAGCCAACCCACCACCCTCGCACTCGAAAAGCGCGGAAAAACCAAGGAAAATCGCCGCCGCAGCACCTACGGGGGGCAACATCGGGACTTCCTTTTTCTCAGTATGTCAGCGTCATTCCCGTCCCGCGCGTTCCTTGATGAAACCAACGAACATATCGACGGCCTCCGGGGTATCATGGCGGAAGAACAGGCTGGTCTTGGTATCCAGCGCGGTGACGGCCGCCATCTCCTCATCACTCAGCGTGAAGTCGAATACATCGATGTTCTGTTCCATTCGTTCCCGATGCGTGGACTTGGGCAACACCACGATGTTCCGCTGCACCAGCCAGCGCAGAATCACCTAGGCGACCGACTTGCCATGGGTTTCGCCGATTTTCGCCAAAGTCGGATTATCGAACATGCCGGATCGCCCTTCGTCGAATGGCGCCCATGCCTCCTACGAGTAACCGCCACTCTGTGTAGACGGGATATGGGATAATCGGCGATGGTACTTTGCGTATGGACACGGTCCGAAAACACTTGGCTTCGATGAGTTCGCAGCAGACTTGCGATTCGTCCGCAACCAGTCGCGCCGGCAACGCGCCACAGCACGGCGAACAAGTGCGATTTTCCGTCGACCGACATACGCAAAACGCTGGAATTCCAACGTTTCTTAAGGATGGAACACAACATTGGCTGAGTTTATTTACCAGATGATCAAGGCCCGCAAGGCTTACGGCGACCGAGTGATTCTTGACGATGTGACCCTGAGCTTCCTGCCGGGCGCGAAGATCGGCGTCGTCGGCCCGAACGGCATGGGTAAGTCCACGCTGCTGAAGATTATGGCCGGCCTCGACACCGTTTCCAACGGCGAAGCCTACCTGACCCCTGGTTTCACCGTCGGCATTCTGCAGCAGGAACCGCCGCTGGATGACACCAAGACCGTCGGCGAGAACATCAAGATGGCGTTCGGCCCGATCGCCGAAAAGGTGGCGCGTTTCAACCAGATTGGCGAGGAAATGGCCAATCCGGACGCCGATTTCGACGCGCTGATGGAAGAAATGGGCAAGCTGCAGAACGATATCGACGCGGCCAACGGTTGGGATCTCGACTCCCAGCTCGAGCAGGCCATGGACGCTCTGCAGTGCCCGGATCCGGATACGCCGGTGAGCGTGTGCTCCGGTGGCGAGCGCCGTCGTGTGGCACTGTGCAAGCTGTTGCTTGAGGCTCCGGATCTGCTGCTGCTCGACGAGCCCACCAACCATTTGGATGCCGAATCGATTCTGTGGCTGGAGCAGTTCCTGCACCAGTACAAGGGCGCCGTCATCGCCGTCACCCACGATCGTTACTTCATGGACAATGTGGCCGAATGGATCTGCGAGGTGGACCGCGGCCAGCTCTACCCGTACAAGGGCAACTACTCCACCTATTTGGAGACGAAGGCCAAGCGTATGGAGATCCAGGGCGCCAAGGACGCCAAGCTCGCCAAGCGCCTCAAGAACGAGCTCGAATGGGTGAGGTCCTCACCGAAGGCTCGTCAGGCCAAGAACAAGGCCCGTCTTGAGCGCTACGACCAGATGGAGCAGGAGGCACGCAACTCCAAGAAGCTCGACTTCTCCGAGATTCAGATTCCGCCGGGACCTCGCCTGGGCTCCACCGTGCTCGAGGCCGAGCACATTCACAAGGCCTTCGGCGACCGCGTGCTCATCGACGACCTGAGCTTCACGTTGCCGCGCAATGGCATCGTGGGTGTGATCGGCCCGAACGGCGTGGGCAAGTCCACGCTGTTCAAGACGATCGTGGGCCTCGAACCGCTGTCGGGCGGCGATCTCAAGATCGGCGACACCGTCAAGATCAGCTACGTCGACCAGAACCGCGCCGGACTCGACCCGAACAAGAACCTGTGGGAGGCGGTCTCCGACGGCAACGATTTCATCGAGGTCGGCGGCGTCGAGGTGCCCACCCGCGCCTATGTGGCCAGCTTCGGCTTCAAGGGATCCGACCAGCAGAAGCTCACCGGCGTGCTCTCCGGCGGCGAGCGCAACCGACTGAACCTTGCGCTCACGTTGAAGCAGGGCGGCAATCTGCTGCTGCTCGACGAGCCTACGAACGACCTCGATGTCGAGACGTTGGAGTCGCTCGAGAACGCGCTCATCGAGTTCCCGGGCTGCGCCGTGGTGATCTCCCATGACCGCTGGTTCCTCGACCGCATCGCCACGCACATCCTGGCGTGGGAGGGCGACGACGAGCATCCGGCCAATTGGTACTGGTTCGAGGGCAATTTCCAGGCCTACCAGGAGAACAAGATCGCCCGTCTGGGCGAGGAGGCCGCACGCCCGCACCGCTTGCACCGCAAGCTCACGCGCTAGCAGCGGAATCTGCACGCGCATTGTCGCACACGGATGAACGGGGAGGCCGTCGGCCTTCCCGTTCGTCCTTGCGGGGCATTGCGTCTGGCCGCATACGGGTATCACGCTTTTCGTAACATTCTTTTGCCCGTTCTTAACACGCGCCATGTAGATTACTCACATTGACATAGAACAGCAGATTACCCACGTGTTGCATGCAACACGTGCATGGCTGCATGGCATGCGAGAAGGCAGAACATGGCAAGCGATACCAAGACCCCGCTCCAACGAATCGTCGACGTGCTCAAACTGGGCGAGCCGTCGCAATATCGTGACCATACCTATATCAACGGCGAGAGCATGTACTTCCCCACCGGTCGCGTATACGGCGGCCAGGTGATCTCGCAGTCGCTCATCGCCGCATCGAAGACGGTGCCGGAAGACCGTCTCCCCCATTCGATCCACGGGTATTTCATCGCCCCGGGCGACATTCACCAGGATCTGCTGTTCGATGTGGAGAATCTGCGCGACGGGCACTCCTTCTCCGCGCGCCGTGTGAATGTGACGCAGTCGCAGGGCTCGATTCTGACGGCCATTGCGAGTTTCCAGACGAAGGACCAGCCAGGTGTCGAGTATTTCGACCCCATGCCGGCCGATGTTCCGGACCCAGAGTCACTGCCCAGCTCGGTGGATCTCATGAAGCCGTATGCGGATCAGTCCGACTACGCGAAGTACTACGCCACGACGTCGCCATTCGACATTCGCTACATCTCCTCGCCGATTGTGCTCGGCCCCGATGAGGAGAGCCACAGACTCGACACCGGCAAGCAGATGCTGTGGATGCGTGCCATGGGTGAGATCGAGGTCTCGCAGACCTTCCACCGCGCGTTGCTCGCACTCGGCTGCGATCAAGTGATGCTCGAGCCCATTCTGCGTCGTGCCGGTCTCACACTGCTCACGCCGGGCATTTCCTTCGCATCGATAGACCATTCGATGTGGTGGTATCGCGACATCGACGTGACGAAGTGGCATCTGTATGTGCAGGACACGCCGACTGCCGCCCATGGCCGCGGGCTGTCTTCGGCAAAGGTGTACTCCCAGGAGGGCGATCTCGTGGCGTGCATGGTGCAGGAGGCGATGATTCGCGTCCCGCAGACAGACTGACCCTCTGCCGGATTGTGTGCCTGTCTGTCAGTCGAGAGAGCACGGACGTCTCAGTCGATATGCCAACTAATTGCAGGGCTTCTCCCACTTGTCGCTCTCATCGGCCCCGTTATTGCCGGCATGATGCCCTGCGGCCTGCATCGGCAAGCCAGACGCCCTGTTAGTGAACCTCGCCAACCGCTCCTCACGGCGTTTGCGCACGACCTTCGGATGCTCCGGTCCCATGTTCGGCGGCAGCTGGCATAGTCCTTCGCTGATGATGCCGAGCACCATGTCGATGACGCTCGCAATCACCGCAATAATGCATTCGATGACGATATGTCTGAAGAACGGTGCCTCAAAACGATCGTACAGCATGACGATCTGGCCGCCATACCAGCCGGCGAGCAATGCTCCGGCAATGGCGAGCGCCTTGGACACGATGAGCGTGTTCACACAGCGCTCCGAATCCATGGGCTTGAGCTGCGCACGTTTCTTCGGATCGGTGGTCGTGTATTTGTGCACCTGCCACGCCAGATAGAGCACAATGAAGCCGACAACGACCATCACCGCGCTGGCGAGGTACGGGATGCCGGCCAATCCCAGCCCGCGCGTCTCCTCAAGATGCGAGATGCCCATGCCGGCAAGTAGACCGACGAGCATGGCGATCACATACCACCACCATGGAGTTCTGCGTGCTTTCATCGGCCGCCTCCCATGACCCACCGTTCGGATTCGACGCCCACCTGTGCGCTGTCGGGCGCCATTGCCAGCAGATACGCCAGTGGGTCTCCGTTATAGCTGGCATTGGGATCCATGGCAGCCCATGGCTCAAGCACGGCAGCGCCGAGATGATGATCCGCCGCACCTTTCGGTGCATGCAGTGATTCATCCCCCACTTTGCCTGTGGCCACAACCGACAGCTGCACGGCTCCCTCGTGTGTGGTGTGCAGCGCATCGAGCACCTGATTCAGCTGACGCACTCCCATTGCGGTGCTGAGTTTAATCACGGCGGCATGGCCGTCGGTCCCGTTGAGGGAGCCCACGAAATACAGTGGGGAGATGCCGTCCACTTGGTTGCCCGGCATACTGTCGAGTGTGACGATGACCTCACGGAACAGCTGCTCGGCATTCAGCGCGGCACTATGCAAAGAAATGACGGCATCGCGGTATGACGGGTCGACCGGCAATGCCCCATCATGCGTGCTTGCAGATTCCTCGCCCCCGGTATTCGCAGCGGCAGCAGATGGGTTGGCCGAGGATTGCCGGTTTGCGGTGACCGTTGCACTGAGCTGTTCGAAGGTGCGCAATGGGGCCTTCCAATGCATGTGCACGGTGACAGTGACGGAGCGGAACACCGATTGGTTCGCCAGCTGCGCCGCGATGCGCTCGGCAAGCTGTTCGACGGGCACGCCGAGCATCATCTGCCCGATGGCCGCCACATGTGCGGCCAGATCCTCGGCATCCACCAGCTGGTCGTCGTCGATGACCCAACTGACGTCCGCCGTCCACACACGCATGTCGTCCTCGTTGCTGCCCAGGTCGATGCCGCTGCAGTCCACGGTTGTCATATTCCTCGCCCTCCTCTTCCCTGTTCGCATGGGCGCATATGCGAGGAAGGCCTGGGCTATGCGCTCCAGACCTTCCGGGTTTTCGTTAGAACTCCTGCTGAGGCAGTCCGGCGGACTTCTTCAACGCTTCCGGAATAGCCACTGGCGGCTTGTCCGAATCCGGGCGGTTCGGGTTGCTCAACCACACCTTGCGTTTCGGAGCCATCTTCAGATTGGCGAAGATCTCCTTGAGTTCCTTCTCGTTGAGCGTCTGCTTGACGAGAAGGCGGCTGACCAGTTCGTCGAGCACCTCGCGGTTCTCGGTGAGGATCTGCCAGGCCTCGGTGTGGGCGGTCTCGATGAGCTTGAGCACCTCCTCGTCGATCATCTCGGCGGTGGCGTCCGAATACTCGCGCGGGCGCAGACCGTCAAGACCCTGGTCGTCGTTCGAATCGAGCCACTTAACGGCGCCGAGCTGGGAGGAGAGGCCATACAGGCCCACCATCTGACGTGCGATCTGCGTCGCCTTCTCGATGTCGTTGGATGCACCGGTGGTCGGGTCGTGGAACACGATCTCCTCGGCGGTACGGCCGCCCATCGCATAGGCCATCTGGTCGAGCAGCTCGTTGCGGGACTGCGAATAACGGTCTTCAGTTGGCATCACGGCTGTGTAGCCCAAGGCACGGCCACGCGGCAGAATCGTCACCTTCGTCACCGGGTCGGTGTTGTGCAGGGCGGCGGCGACCAGCGCGTGGCCACCCTCGTGGTACGCGGTGTTGCGCAGTTCGTCGAGCGCCATGCCGCGCGAACGGCGGCGAGGACCACTCATCACACGGTCGATGGCCTCGTCGATGGCACGGTTGTCGATGAGCTGGGCACCCACTCGAGCGCACAGCAGCGCCGCCTCGTTGAGCACGTTGGCCAGATCCGCACCAGTGAAACCGGGTGTGCGCACAGCCACCGAATGCAGGTCGATGTCGGGCACGAAGGGCTTGCCCTTGGCATGAACCTTCAGAATCTCCTCGCGGCCTTCCAAATCCGGTGCCTCCACGGCCACCTGACGGTCGAAACGGCCCGGGCGCAGCAATGCCGGGTCGAGCACGTCGGGGCGGTTCGTGGCGGCGATGATGATCAGATGGGTGTCGTTGTCGAAGCCGTCCATTTCGACAAGCAGCTGGTTGAGCGTCTGCTCGCGCTCGTCGTGGCCTCCGCCCATGCCGGAGCCGCGCTTGCGGCCTACGGCGTCGATCTCGTCGATGAAGATGATAGCCGGGGCATTCTTCTTCGCCTCGTCGAACAGGTCACGTACGCGCGAGGCGCCAAGGCCCACGAACATCTCGACGAAGTCGGAACATGGAGTAGAACGGCACGCCGGCCTCGCCTGCAATGGCGCGTGCGAGCAGCGTCTTGCCGGTGCCGGGAGGGCCGTACAGCAGCACACCGCGCGGGATGCGGGCGCCCAGCGCCTTGTACTTGGCCGGGTCCTTGAGGAAGTCCTTGATCTCCTCGACCTCCTGTACGGCAGCTTCTTCGCCCGCGACGTCGGAGAACTTCGTCTTCGGAATCTGGCCGTCGGCGAGCTTGGCGCTCTTCTTGCCGCCCATGCCGAGCATGCCGCCCGCCGAGCTGCTCATACGGCTCATCAGGAACCAGATGAGCGCGAAGAAAATGAGGAAGGGCACCACCGAGCTCAGCAAGTAGGTCCACATGCTCGTGCTGTGCATCGTGGCGGTCCAGCCCTGCGACGGGTTAGCCTTCTCCACGGCACGCACCACCTGCGCCTGCTGGGCGGTGGTGTAGTAGAACTGCACGTCTTTGCCGTAATTGCGCTCACGCCCCGTCTGCGGGTCGTTCTTCTTGAAGTCGTTCTTGAGCTTCAACTGCACCTGCTGCGTGTTGTCGACTATGGTGGCCGACTCCACGTCGCTGGCCTGACTGTTGAGGATGTTCATGCCATCCTGCGTGTTGATCGTCTGCGTGTTGTTTCCGAGGAAGGCCTGGAAAATGAAGAACAGGATCAGCACAATGAGCACGATGTAGAGCCACGGGCGCTGCCAGAACGACCTGGGGGCGTTGTTGTTCCCGTTGGGGCCGCCGTTGTTGCGCGGCTTGTTGGAATTGTCGCCGAATGGGTTAAACGGGTTCGGCCTGTTGTTGCGGCCGCCTGAATTGTTCCCCGGCTGATTGGGGTAGGTCATTGCACAGCTCCTTCATACACCTCGGGCTTCAGCACGGCAATGCTGTCGAGGTTTCTGTATCGCTCGTCATAGTCAAGGCCGAATCCGACCACGAATTCGTCTGGAATCTCGAATCCCTTATATTTCACATCAACATCGATCACGCGTCGAGCCGGTTTTTCGAGAAGCGCGAAAATCTCGACCGATTTCGCTCCACGCGACTTCAGCTCATTCACCAGCCAGTCGAGCGTGCGTCCGGAATCGATGATGTCTTCCACGATGATCACGTCCCGGCCGCGCACATCGCGGCTCAGATCCTGGCGCACCGTGATCGTGCCGCTCGATGAAGTGCCCGCACCGTACGATGACAGGCTCATGTAGTCGAGTTCCACCTGGATCGACATGGCCTGCGCGAACGCGGTCATCGTGTTCGCCGCGCCTTTGAGCACGCATACGAGCAGCGGCAGCGTGTGTTTGTAATCCTCGCTGACCTGGTCCGCGGCTTCCTGGATTCTCTTCATGATCTCGTCATGAGTGATCAGCTCATGATCAATTTCGTTTTGCACATCGACGATTCGCATGCGTAATATCTTCGCATATGCGAATGACGTGAGCCTTACGTTTTGCTGAATATTTACTGGGAAGCGCGACCTTGCCCTGTCCGTGCCACTGCGAGACGAGCTTGTCCACCGCCGCCACATGCCGTGATGCATATGCTAGACCGCACGCAGCCAAGGTCCGGGCGATCACACGGTAGCGTATCGCCTCGGGCCACCGTTCCAACGCGCGCGCGTCGATGTTCGCACCGAGCTTGTCATCGGCGAGACGATCTGCCTGCAGATCGCGCATATTCCCTTCGAATTCCACCGTCTGCGCAAGCGCACGCTCGGCCTCTTGATTGAGCGCTTCGACATCACGGCGCGCAATCCGCGCTGTTCTGGCCAATCGATCCACCATGTCGCATCCGGCGAATGCGCTCAGGTATGGCATGAGGTCGTGCCGCACGCGCGAGCGCAGCGGATAGCTTGCCGGCAACGCGGTCTCTAATGGCACCGCATCGCCGTTGGTGGGGTCATCCCAGTATTCCAGTCCTTCGTCTTCGCAGATTCGCGTCGTCTGCGCGCGCGTGATGCCGAGCAGAGGGCGCAATACCAGCACATCGTCGAACAGCTGGGTTTGCGGCATGCCGGCGAACGCATCGGTTCCGGCGGCACGGATCAGATCGATGAGTATGCTCTCCGCCTGGTCATCCTTGGTGTGGGCGAGCAGAACCGCAGTCGCATGCCATCGCCGTGCGGTGCCGACCAGCGCCGCATATCGCGCCTCGCGTGCGGCCGCCTCGATGCCCTGCCCGCGTTCCTTCACCTGCACGTCCACAATGAGCACCGGCTCCAGACCGAGATCCCTGCACGTCTGGGCAGTCTGTTGCGCCACCTTATGGGACGCGTCCTGCAGATGATGGTCGACTATGATCGCGCCGCAACGAATGCCCCATGCGGCGCACACCACCTGTGCGCATGCGGCCAGCGCCAATGAATCCCGGCCGCCAGAGCATGCGACGAAGACGAACGGGGCATCGTCATGTGGCTTGTGTTCGCCATGTGCCGAGAATTCCTTGGATTGCTGGCCCAGACCATGGGCTTTGAGCACATCGCGCATCTCGCCGATCGCCGCCTTCATAGCTGCAGAGTATGCCATGGATGCCCTTTCACCATCTCCTGTTCCCGACCAGATTCCCCGGATTACAGGGCCGCCAGCCCCGCCACGAATTCGTTGATGGCGGTGCGCGTGGCCTCGAAGTCTTCGGGATTGTTCACGATCACCGCGAATGCGGCCACACCGCCTTGTTCCCGCGATACATTGCCCGTCATCGACGAGACTTCCTGCAGGCTCCCGGTTTTCACACGCGTCAGACCGGCGGCCTGTCGAGGCCAGACGATTGGCTGCCGTACCGACGAGACCCGGAATGGAAAGTCCCTCTGCCGCGGCCACCGCTCCCCCGACATCCAGATTGCGGGCCTGCACTTGGGCGAGCGTGTTCGCGGTGAGTCTCGACCCAGGAGTGAGACCCGAGCAGTCAGCCATCTGCAGCCCGGTCAGGTCTATGCCGAGCGTGCGCAGTTCGTTTCTCACCGCGGCGGTGGCACCGGCCGGCGAGTTCTCCTGCTTGGTGGACAACGCCAGCAGCCTGCCAAACTCCTCGGCGAGTGTGTTGTCCGAATGCCGCAACATGAAGGCCATGACCATGGCGAGCGGCGCGGACTCCACTTCGGCTATCGGCGTGCGATCAGCGCTCACCGTGGTCTGCGTGGGCTCGGCATTCACAATCGTGATGCCTTGGGCGCCCAACAGGTTCCGGAAGATGGCAGTGACATCAGCTGCGGTGTTCTGCGAAAGCGCCGGGTATGACTCGAACACGTCCGGGTTTCTTGGATTCGCACCGTTCCATTGGCGACCACCATCAATGGCCATTGAGGAGACAGGCGTGTAATAGAGCGAATCGGGGTTGTTGGCCTCGATGCCCGTTGGCGTGCGATCGGCACCGAACAACGAATCATCGTATTGCAGGTTCACCTTCGTGACCCCCCGTTGCTTGAGGGCATGGGCCGTGTTCTTGGCCAGCGTGAGCAACCCGGCCCGCCCGTTCACATGGTCCGGGTCGCTGTCGCCGGCACCGAGCAGCATGTCGCCATTGCCTTTGATCACCACGGTGTCGGTGCCCTGTTCGGCCTGCAATAGGAATGTCTGGGTTGGCAGTGTGTCTCCCATGTCGAGCACCGAGGCCGCGGCCAGCGATGTCAGCGTCTTCATTGTGGAGGGCCTTGGTCTCGGGCTTCTTCTCCGCCTTGTGCTTGGGACGGGGCATCTCCACCACGGTGCCGTCGGCCTGCATGATGATTGCCGAGACGTCTGGTCCCACCCCGTTCTTCGCGCGGAGTGCGTCGATGAGCTTCGCCGCCTCCCCGGCATCGATGGCACGCGAGGTGTCGGCATTGGCAATGAAAGGGGCATCGGCTGTGAGCAGATGCCCCCTGCGGCTCGGCAATATGCGGTTGCACGGCGGCATTGGTGGGGATTCCAGGTGCCTTGTCGGCGATGTCGGCCCACACGTAGGCACCGCAGCACCCCAAGGTGACGAGGGCGGTGATGGCCACGGTGAGTGCGCGACGGGCCCGTATGCGACGCGTGCCGTTCGTGGCATGCCTTCCTGCTGTTTGTTTCCTGCCCATGCGCCTTCCGTCAATCGCCGAGATGAAGCTATTGCTGCAACGAGGCGAAGTTGTCGAGCGTGGCCAGCACCTTCAGGCCCCGTGCATCAAGAATCTTACCGCCAAGCCAT
>ENA-OPVH01000867-OPVH01000867.1-human-gut-metagenome-genome-assembly--contig:-NODE-867-length-17172-cov-29.592802_pt1 | contig 17172 bp, 23 predicted proteins | sample MGYA00241494_ERZ501980 | MGnify/ENA primary metagenome ERZ501980 (study PRJEB25962, sample SAMEA1964914) | human gut metagenome | biome: human gut; feature: human-associated habitat; material: faeces... | reverse complement strand
ATAGTGCGCAGAAAAAACGCAGAATTTCCCCAAAGATTCATCCATCGTATACAAAATAGCCCGCCATCTTTTATACATTTTAACAATAAATTTACCATTTATTTTCCAGTAAATTCCGCATTTAGCATACATTTGTATATTCATTTTGAACAAATTTTAATCTGCATTTCTATACATTCGTACAACAAAATGTAGTTGTCAATAAAGGTTATATTGTACAATAAAACAATGTAATCATTGTAGATTATGCAAGTAGACAAACAGGCAATCATGTGCTATAATATTATCAAGATAAAGAAAAGGAGATAGAAGAAATGATTAACAATGCATTAGTAGAGTTATGCCACGTATTACATCAATCTCGAAATCGTATCACATGCAAGCAATGGCAGCAGTTATCCAGATCAGCCCGTAATATTTGGTTTACGGCCAATCTTATTCATGCCAATTCTCGCAAATTGCACAACAATTAAATGTAATCATTGTAGATTATGCAAGTAGACAAATTATCACAGGAGGTAATTAAAATGGAAAGATTATACAAGGTGATACGGAGCCATGACGGTAATATATGCACAAGTTATATTGTCGCAAAATCCAAGCAGGCAGTCATGAAAGAATATGCACAGTTAGGCGATATACTATCTATAACCAATATATCAACAAAGCATTATGTACGCCAATCAAGCATTATGCAAGTGTTACAAGATGCCGGATACAGTCAATTAGATATATATTATATTATCGAGATATTACGCAAGCATTGCAACAGTTATATTGCACAATAATTAAATGTAATCATTGTTGATTATACCTGTAGACAAAGAATAAAAATAATGCTATAATATAATCAAGATAAAGAAAAGGAGATAGAAGAAATGACAAAATTAATGAATGGCAAAGAATGTATCGCAGTAGTTATCGGAAAACTCACGCTAGAAGAAATGGTGGCATTTTGTAACATCCAATTTGTTTTTGACGAATCGGAGAAAACTCCAGAAAATTACTATTTCGATGATTTGAGGGTATGTTATGAATAGTTATTGGTTGCGCAGATGGGTGTACAAAACAGGCTGGGTAGATGTATATAAGACTGCCGAAAATATAACAGTTATATTACAAGAAGAATTATCACGGCAACGCCAATCATACGATAGAGAAAGGTTAATTTTTATAATAAAGGTGAATTAGCTATGAAAGTTGTACAAATAGATGCAAGAAGAAGTGATCTGTACTATTTAATCGACGTAAAAGAGTGTCGTGTAATCGCGCAATTGTGCACAGACGAACCAATAAGTGTTAGTAAAATACTTAAGAATGAATGTTTGTTGAAAAAATATAAAAATATGGACAGCCTATTCATTTTGTATAATAACCATATCTATAATTCACAAAATAATATCATTATTTAATTGTGTAAATTTGGCGGCATGAGCCATAATCATGCGTAAAGAAAGGAAAAGACATGAATTACGAAGATTTTGGAAAAATCAACATCGTTGCATTTGCCAAAATGCACAACATCAAGCCGAACACGCTTAGGAATGCCATTCACAAACCGATTCCTAACGAAATATACAACCCGGATGTGGTGAACGTAGAATCGGTAAAGTCTCTTTTGGACAAAAAAGGCATTGATATCTCTGTACTTAATCTAGAAGATTATGCATTTGTGCGCCAGCGTAAAGAGAGGCCAGAACTTAAAATCGGAAATTTCTACCATATGAAAAGCTTTACGGAAGTAAAGGAATTTAATGGAATTGAAAGCACTGTGAAAATTCCTTTGGAATTAGTAGCTATGTCTGATACTTATGTATGCGTCGAAGAACCTAACGGCACTTTCCACGCATACAAAAAAGACATTTTCGAGATCAGAGCAAGTCTTGCAGAAGATTGATACAAGGAGGATATGCCCTCCTATGAAAATAGGAGGGCATTTAATCATTATGAACAGTATGAGTTTTCAAGAATATTCTGATATTTGTAAAACAGGAAAAGTATTACGATCTGAATTATCAGATTACAAAGGCAATTATTACAGGATTAAGACCGTAAAAAATTCAGGAAAAATATATACATTTTTATTCGTCAACGGAGAACTAGCCATGTCTTATACGGAGGAAAATAAATGAAATATATATTTGTTTCATTCATGGTGGCATTATCAGTCACTATATTTGGATATGCACTATATAAATATTACAAAGCTAAAATGCATATGTACCAACAAATCGGGTATTACTATGCAGTAAAAGCTAACAACGAAATTATATTAACACGTATGGTGCAAGGTGATAATCATGATACAGACATTGTATAGGATTATTTTAGAAAATGTATGGCAAATATACATTTTAGCATTTTGTATTATATTCGCTATAATTTCTGTGTGTATAGTTTCGCACAAAGGAGGAAAGAAATAAATGAAATCTTACACTGTAGCAGCAGAAGTAGAGCTAAATAACGCAGCCGAATGTACCGCGATAGAAGGATATTATAAGCTACTGGTAACAGCAAGAAATCTTTTGTCTCCTAATGAATATGAATCTTTCAGGGAAGATATTGACGAAATAATTTCAGACGAGATGAACCATAGGGAAAAGTTATCATATTGGAGTACAGTCTTTAGTAAAATAGAGGCAGCCAATGACTGATTTTGTATTAAGAATGAAGCGAATGTCAATATTATACAACATAGATATTGACGTAAATTTTAAAGATCAGATCATAACGGTAACAGACGATAAAGGCAACTTCGTAAGTCAGTTTTTTCTTGATGAAAAAGATTTTGAAAGGATAGTTGCTGAATGCATGGCAACTTTAAGAAAAAAAAAGACAGCGCCCTGATTAACAGGGCGCTATTTTTACCACTTTACCAGATCTTTTGTATATACTCTTCCGGTATATACGTCTTTAACCGGCTCCGTAGATACAAGCGATACATTGCCATTTTGTTCCATTTGACGAATGTACAACTTAGAAGTAGTAACCCATCCGGCCATAGTTTGTCCATCAATAAATGTATTGCATCCAGGAGCCATTTTCACAGCGTCCCCAACTTTCAATTCAATCGGTTGGGGTTCGGGTTCTGGTTTTGGGGTGGGTTTTTCATCATCATATTCAACGACATCTGCTTTCAAAAGCAAAGCTTTCAATTCCTCAGCCCGTTCTTTGCTGTCAAAGCCTTTAATAACTACTGCAAACATATCTTTATCCTCCATATTCAAGTAATAATCGACAGTTTGACGAAAACTTTCAATAGATTCATCAAATTTGTTAAAATAAGGGTTGATATCGCTATGATTAGAAGCCAGTCCCATTCTATGTAGCTGTGCATGATCCACGATATTATCACCAGTAAACCCGAACATTTTGCATAGATATACAACCAATTCTACTGCTTCTGACAACAATTCATCGAAATAACTTTCATTATTTCCATGTTCGCACATTTCTATCCCGATATAGTAATCATTGCCATTTCCATTTTTGCCGGAACCAGAATGCCATCCACGCATATCCCAAGGTAAACACTGGTATGTTGCAATTTGCTGATTATCCAGCCAGCCAATCATGGCGTGGGCGCATTTTTCCACGCCCGGGCGGTTCCAGTGATTGTTATAGGCGTTTGGCCCCAGTTTTCCATCATCAGGCCCAATATACCGATGGAGGTACGGGTTATCGGCTGCGGTAGTATGCATACAGATACCCACTGGTTTCAACGGTTTGCCCTGTTTATAGCAGTCGTTTTCAGTCAAGTAATACTTTACAAGATGCATATTAATTCCTCCTTAATCCAAGACATTGGAAAATTTTAAAAACTTGTTGTTTAACGGACTGATTATCAAAGTACATTCGTCCCATTTTAAAAAATTCTATGATAACGTTTGTTTGTCCGCAAGCATTCGCGCTTTTGATAAGGTAATATTTTGGTTCATGATCTTCGGCTGTTAACGAGAATTTCCACGGAGCATTTTTGTAAGGTACATAAGAAGCATAAATATACATACCTTTCATGTAAAAGTATACAGTTGTGTCCATGTATTTGATTGCAATTATGCATTTAGAATCGGACGGTCTTTTTTGAATGAACTCGTCATTATCCTGATAAAATTGGCCCATAATTGCATATTGGCCGTAAGGAGTTTTATTCATTATACTGCCCATCCGGGATAGAGATTTAGCCTCAGTAAATGAATCTCCTTTGTACATTTCAACGATAATATCATTATTATATTCTTTATATACGTTGAAACGTTTATCAGGATTAACAGCAAGTTTGAAATAGTCAAAATATGGATTAACCATTGAAATAGTATTCGCAAACAGAAATACTCTAAGAAGATCGTGTAATTTTTCAGTATCTCTAAAGCGGTTTATTGTTTCTACTAAGTCAAAAAAGCTATGAACTTCATTCGGTAAATAATGATAATTTGATTTATCGATGATGAATTCATCTACGCACATTTTATTTACTTCCGGGAAAGGCACAGACTTCAAAGCAACCTGAGAAGCCAATGGCGCATAATACCCAGCAACTTCTTTGTCAATTAAGAATTTACCGCCTTTTTTGCCACCGCTTACTAAAAATGAGTGTTCGGGATAAAATCTTGCAATATCATTAAAAAAGGTAGAAATATTCATTAATTCTGTTTGGTAACGTCGAACATACATAAATTGTTTGCCTGTTTTTAAAAAGTCGCTAATAGCATAATCTTTAAATGCAAAAGTTTTACCGGGGCCGCGATTGCTCAATACAAAATTAATTAATGCATTGCGTGTTAGCAGCGGTTCTATATTATAATGTAAATTATCAGTATGCATATTATCACCTATAAAATGGGTGCCCTCTGCCATGACATTTTAACGCACGACAGAGGGCTGAGAAAAGGATGTAGAAATCAGACATATGCAATAGCCAATTTGTACACACCCTGCAAGTGTCTCCAATGGTAGGCCCAACTCAATGGGTGCAGTTCCCACCATACTATTGGACATGATATGCACTGCCTGACACCATTATTATACTATAATATATGCAAAAAATCAAGCTAGATAAATGTAAATAATGCATGTAAAAATTTTTAATTTTTACTTGACATTTTAGCGTAGCTATGCTATACTGTAGATAGATCAAGAAACAGGCGCTTGATTAAATAAAATTCATAAAAGGAGATAGTATCATGGCCGAAGAAATCATCGATAAGGAGACCGGAGAAGTCCTGCCCATGGACGAATTGGAAGTAGGAACCGTAAGCATTATTCCCATGCAAGACGCTTTTGTCCATAATAGCGACAATATGGTTATGTGCACCTTTGACACGGACGGTTCTAAAGAATCCAAACTCCGGATTCATAAGATCAAAGCCAATCCTGATGAAAGATTGCAAGACCATATCAACGAAAAAATCACTGTTACCGGTTTTGTGGCGCATTGGGTAGAAACCAAAAATGAGAGAACCGGAGAAATCACGCCTGCACCTAGAATTATCTTGATTGACGACAAGGGTACCACTTATACTTGCGTGTCTATCGGAGTATATAATTCTCTGAGAAATATTGTTATGGATTTGTGGCTTCCTTCCGAAGAAGATCCTATCGTCATTATTCCGCGCAGGGTGAAAGGAAAAAACCGTTACGAATTTACAAGCCTTGAAGTAAGCGAATAAAAAACTCAGATTCCCGGTATGAAGCCTGACATACCGGGAACTTTTCTCAGGAGGTTTTACAAATGGGAGCCTGCCTAACACGTGGCGGAGTAGCGTTAAATATCAAAGAATCGCCTTACAAAGCATCCATAGAAAATTATGAATTCATGTTTTCATCAAGATTATATATGGATTCATTTATAAGAAAATTACCGGAATTTGAACAAAAACTTGGATATTATATTCTTATTAAAACTCATGGATATTGTGACGTGCATTTATCTGCTGCTATTATTTTATATGAAAGCATAGAAAAAAGAGGGTTCTATATCATAAATAAAACAACTGGTAAATCATACGAAAGTATAAATGATTTTAGAATGAAATTGGAGGTGAGTTAATGGCTAATCCAGATGATTTAATAAAAAAGCCAAAAAGAAAGAAACCAGCTAAACGAAAGATCAAACAGCCAACTGAACCTATATCAACTTCCAAAGGTAGACGAAGCAGACCAGAAACATCTGTTAATAGTTCAAAAATCAGAAAATCAAGAACAAAAAACATTCCAGAGAACTTTAAATTAAATAAACAGCAGCAAGCGGAATTGACTAAACTTAGAAAACGTGCCAGTTCAAAGCAATCCAGAATAAAAAATAGATATGGCTATGACATACAAAGGCCAGTACATGGACGAAGTTTTGCAACAAATCAAGAATACCAACAGTTTATCAGACAATTACAAGACTACACTTCACGAGAATCGCACAAATTTCAAAAGATAGGTACAGGCGATTCATCTTTCTTTGTGCCGTCTGAAGAAATTCAAGGCATCAACGATCTACTGAAGAAATACGAAAATGAGCGTATGAAATTCTACAAAAACGTGGGAGATAAAGTGATAATTGCAGGAGGTCAATTACAGCCAGATAATACTGTTTTGCTACGTGCAATGATGAAAAAAGAAACCCCTGGTTCTACATTCTATGATTTGCTGCACAAGCAAACATTTGAGCCAAAAGAGATAAAATCAATCGATGAATTTAACAGAATAAAAACACGGCTTGAACGTCAATCTAAGTCTGAGTATTGGCAATGGAGACAGGAAATTATGTATAATAACTTCATTGAATCGTTACAAACGTTGTCTGAACGTTCAAACGTGGGGAGCGGTAAATTACAAGAAATGATACGAAGTATGCCTAAAGACAAATTCTTAGAAATGTATTATAGGGCAGAATCAGATCTTTCAAGCGTTTTTAACAACACGCCGGATAGTATGGAATTTTTTGAAAGTGTAATAGACATATTTAATAATGTAGCAAATGCATATGCAATCGTAATGTCTGGAAGATAGCGCGAAAAAACAAAAAAGGCGGCGCTATTATGATTCATATAATGGCAGACTTTGAAACCACGCCAAAGCGTGATGATTGTAGGGTTTGGCTGTGGTGCGCGGTGGATATCGATAATTTAAAAAGGATTTGGTATGGGGAGACAATAGAAGAATTTTTCAACACATTTAAAAACGGGCAATACACGATATATTTTCACAACTTGAAATTTGACGGCGAGTTTCTATTATCGTACATTCTAAATGTATTGAAATTTCAATATGCAGAAAAGCCAGATGAACACGAGTTCAGAACATTAATTAGTGACATGGGAATATTTTATATGATTGAATGCATATTCAGCAAAAAGAACAAGCACGTATCAAAAATAACGTTTTTAGACTCATATAAAAAATTGCCATTTAAAGTAAAAGACATAGCCAAGGCATTCCAGTTAGAAGAAACAAAAGGGGAAATAGATCACAGTATTTTAAGGCCACGTGGATATAAGCCGACAAAAGAGGAATTAGAATATGTAACAAATGACGTTATAATTGTAGCTAAAGCATTAAAAATGCAATTTGAACAAGGCCTATCGGCTATGACAATGAGCAGTGACGGTCTAAAATACTGTAAGCATATTCTAACAGAAAAAGGATGGAATCATTATTTTCCTGTATTGGACATTGCAATGGATGATGAAATTCGCAAAAGCTATAAAGGCGGGGCTGTAATGGTTCATCCATTAAGGGCTGGGGTAGAAGTATATAATGGACATTCATTTGATAAAAATTCTATGTATCCTTGGGCTATGACTATGCCTATGCCGTGGGGTATGCCATTATTTTTTCAAGGAAAGTACCAAAAAGATGAACAGTATCCGTTATTTATACAGGCTTTGGCTTGTGAATTTAAAGTTAAAGAAGGATTTTTACCAACCATACAAATAAAGCGGCATGAGCTATACAAGCAAAATGAATACATATCAGAAAGTATAGAACAAACTGTGCTATATCTTACGAGCGTTGATTTGCAATTATTTTTCGATCACTATGAAGTATATAATATTAGATGGCTATACGGTTACAAATTTAAAAGCGCAGTCGGTATTTTCGACGACTATGTAAACCATTGGTATGAAATGAAAAAGAATTCAACAGGCGCGAAAAGGCAAATAGCCAAATTGATGCTAAACGCATTCTACGGAAAAACAGCATCAAGAACGCATATACGGTCAAAAATTCCATACCTTAATGGCGAAGGAATTGTATGCTATAAACTTTCAGAAGATGAAACAAAAGATCCAGTTTACACAGCCGTTGCATCATTTATAACTTCTTATGGACGGGACAGCGTTATACGCTCTGCTCAATCCGTGGGAGGTTCTAAACCAGATTCGCATTTTTGCTATATGGATACGGACAGCATTCACGTAATAGGTATAAGCGTTGAAGAAATCTCTAAATACATAGAAGTTGACAGCAAAAAACTAGGCGCATGGAAGCACGAATATTCGTTTGACAGAGCAAAATATATCAGGCAAAAATGTTACATTGAAGAAATCGCGTACAAGAAAGGAACTCAAAGTTATGAAGATTACGTAAAGAAAATGTCAGGACTCACGCCACAGGAACAGGCAGAGCTAAAATTCACGGAAGGAGAAGAAGCTTATTATACATACGTTAAAAAATGCGCGGGTATGACAGATAACATAAAGTCATTGATCTCATATGAAGAATTTGATCTTGGTTATGAGATAGAAAATGTCAAGCTAAAACCTGTCCGATGCTATGGAGGCGTAGTGCTGGAGCCCACTTCTTTCAAAATGAAGCCCTAATGATCATTGACAAAAAGCTTCCAAAGGTATATAATATAAATAGGTATTAATCCTTATTATAGGAGGCAGAAAGATGAAGGTGGAAACGATCATGGAGGGAATAGCGGCTGGTATTGGTGCGGCGGTGGGTTTTTTCATTGGCCCTATAAACGGATTGCTGATTGGATTGCTATGCTTTATGGCAATCGATATCATTACCGGAATCATTAACGCTTGCATTCACAAAAAACTAAGCAGTAAAGTTTCTTTTACTGGCCTAGCTAAAAAAGTATTTATTATTTTAATGGTTGGTTTGGCTAACGTGATTGACACAATGATTTTTGCGGAATCAGCTGCTTTGAGAACAGCGGTTATATTCTTCTATATAGCGAATGAAGGTATTTCAGTATTAGAGAACATTTCCGCAAGCGGCTTGCCTATTCCGTCAAAAATCATTGATGCCTTACACGAAATAAAAGGTAAGGGAGAAGATGAAAATGGCAATGATGAAACAGACAGAGATTGAAGAAGCAATTACAACATTAAAATCAGAAAACGAATCACTCAGAAACGCACTGGCAAAATTATCAACAGATTTAGAATCGAGGCAAATACCCGATATTGATTCAATCATGCAAGAGCATGACAAAAGTTTCAGGAAGGAAATATTTGACGCTATCAATTCGTTTGTGCCGCAAGATACACCTATAAATCCTGACCCTCCCGCTCCGCATATTGAAACGATTGATGAACTTTTGAAAGGTGGTAAATAAAAAATGGCAACTAGCAATAAACCCGCCCCGTTGAATGCGGTAAGCAATCTATCCAATGTACAAATTTTGAATGCTGTATGGGCAGATGCTTCACAGGAGTATCAATCTAGGGTTCCACTTGCAACTCGTGAAAGCCTCCAAGCTACCGGAAACGCTATTCTTAATTATCAGGTATTTTATAATGAATTTTTGCATTCCTTGGTAAATAAGTTTGCGTTTATGTATGTCCATAACAACGTACTCCGAAACAGGCTCGGTGAGTTTAAACGTGGCCCTATTCCATTTGGGTATTCCGTTGAAGAAGTTTTTACCGACATCACGGAAGCAATGGCGTTTGATCCAGAGCTTGCGGAATCTGAACTTTATAAGCGTACTATTCCGAATACTTCCAGTATCTACCACGTCATTAATCGGCAAGACGTGTATCGCCAGACAATTTCTCGTGCCATGCTGCAACGTGCTGTTTATAATGAAGGCGGTCTTTCCAGGCTGATTGAATCCATCGTCCAGGCATTGTATAACAGTGATGAAGTTGACGAGTTTATCATTATGAAATCGCTGATTGCCAGTTACTACAATGCAGGACTTTTTTATCCTGTGGAAGTAGATGATGTCGTGGATGAAACCAGTGCAAAAACTATGCTGACTGCGGTACGTTCTAATGTTCTTTCGTTGGATATTCCGTCCAGGCGTTTTAATTCCATGGGAGTAATGCGCACGGTTGCACCGGAAGATCAGGTTTTGGTTATCACACCTGCGGTGGAAGCGGCAATCGATGTGAACGCATTGGCACAAGCTTTCAATATGAGCAAAGCAGATTTCACAGCCCGTCATTTGGTAGTGGACAACTTCGGGCCGAATACGGATAATATTGTGGGCGTACTTTTTGACCGTGAGTGGTTTATTCAGTATGATACCTATTTCGGAACCGAAGCGGTTAGAAACCCTATGGGTCTATATGACAATATGTACTTGCACCATCAGGGAATCTATTCTACCTCTCGATTTGCAAACGCTGTTGTATTTATCTCCAACTCCGCTTCTGTAACCGGTATTACTGTTACCGGTGCTGCGTCTGTAGCTGCTGGAACCTATACCGATATGACTGCTAAAGTAACTGGTACTACATCTAATTATGTGCCTCAGTCGGTTAATTGGTCTATCAGCGGTGAGGCTTCCAGTGGTACCTATATCGACAAAGGCGGAAGGCTGTTTATCAGCAGCAAAGAACCCGCTAATGCAACTGGAATCACTGTTACCGCAACTTCTACCTATGACGATTCTATCAACGGCACCGCTACTGTAAAAATAACTGCGTAATGTTAAAAGCCCGTTCACTTCTTTATCATCCAAAGGGGTGAACGGGCTTACATTAAAAGGAGTAATGAATATGCCTTATCCAGTTATAACAAAAGCAGATTTGCTTTCCCAAGTTCCACTAAAGCCAAACGATGATAATGTAATGAGTTTTGTAAATGCCTCTGCACGTGAATCTTATTTTAATGGAAAAGTATTCATGGCAGAAACCAATATCCAATACATGAAAGAACAAGACGAATACAAGGTAAATGCTAACTATGATGATGTTATAGCGAATTGTAATTACCTTAGATTCAACAACGAAAATCGATGGTTTTACGCTTTCATTATGGAAGTAAGATATATAAATCCGAGTACATGCGCTATTACCTTTCAAATAGATTATTGGACGACATATCAATTTGACTTGCAATGGAAAAACTGCTTCATTGAAAGAGAGCACGTAACAGATGATACAATAGGAAAACATACCATTGACGAAGGGCTTTACACCGGAGAAAATATAATTACTGAATTGCCCACTTCAAATATGCCTTATACTATGCCGAACGGAAATGCTCAAATTGTGCCAGTTGTATTAATGAGTGAGTTTGTCTCATATGAGCCTTACGAAGCACTAGATTTAGGCACTCATTGCAATACAATAAATATGGTTCCTCAACCATCTTCGTTGTGGGTGCCTTTAAAGTCAAACGAAACATATGACATTAACACAATTACTCAAAGACTAGCTAGATTTCTTAAGTACATTAATTCAACTGATATAGGAAAAGGAGACGCGGCGTATGCTTGTTTTTCTGTTCCATATTTAGCTTTTGACGCGGCTTCCAGTGATATGTTTTTAGCTGTGGGAGACCCGGATACAGACAAAGGAACATACTCTCCCAATTTGGGGTTCTATTTATTTACAAGTGGAATTAATAACATAATAAAAACATCAGGTTCACAAGTAGACTACAATTTTCAATTTAATGACAATATTTCAAGCTATACGCCTAAAAATAATAAATTATATACATATCCTTATTATTACTATATAATTGACAATAATCAAGGTAATCAGAATATTATGTACAGAGAATATATGACAGGTACAACACCAACAAATAATAATCCTACGGTTCAATTTAGATTTACGGCAAACATAGCACCTGATTCATCCCTATTCTGTATTGTAAATAGCGGGTATGGAGCAAATGCCCCTAAAAGCAATACTCTGTCTTTAAACAAATTTCCTAAATCCGCTTTAAACTCTAATTTTTATAATAACTGGCTAGCTGGGCATAGCGCGTCCATGAATGTGGCTACTGCAAGCGCTGTAACAAACGCCATTATACCAGGGCTTGCTGGAGGTAATGGGGCATATATGGCCTCTGGAATTGTGGGAGGATTTTTTGAAATTGCGTCTTTAGTAGCTAGGGATAAAGCAATGCAAGTTGTACCAGATAATATGAGAGGAAATATTGCAAACACAGCCAACACTTGCGCGGGTAGAATGGGATTCACGTTTTATAAATCTATCCTAAAATCAGAAATATATGAAATGATAGATAACTTTTTTACAATGTACGGATACAAAGTCAACAGAGTTGGAACTCCGGCATTTAGAACAAGGCAGTATTACAATTACTATAAACTACCTGTATGTAACGTATTCGGAAATGTTCCAGGAGAAGGTATTAAATCTATTACTGAAATGTTTCAAAATGGCGTTACTGTGTGGAATACAACTGACGTGGGAAACTATAGAAACGGCGTTAACCCTATAGTATAAAGAAGGTGATAAAATGTCGAAAGCTAAAAACAGATATACAGGCATAACGGCTATTAAAGGCCCTGATGGTCTTCAATATCCGGTTACGGTAAGTGGGCCGTATGCCAGTCTTAGCAATGAGGTTGAAAGAGCATATTTTTCTCATTACTATTACATGATGATAAACTACGCAGTAAGTATGTTTGAATGGATAAACTTGCCGTATGAAATACCAGAAAAATTTATAGAACGTACTTTATGCCTTGAGGGTTTTGGCTCTTTCTATAAATTACTGGATACGCCTGTATTTATGCGTTCTTTACTGCAAGGCCCTTTTGATATTTACTATGAGCCTAAACGTTTAACACTAATTGCTGTAAACGGATTTTCTAAACAGGTGGCTAGAGAAGATTGCGTATTATGCTATAACAATTATCTTCGTCAGCCTACAGCCTTTTATCTTGAGACTTATGCGGCTAGGATGGCAAAAGCAGAAGCGTTTATTGAAGTTAATTTTAATACAAGTAAAACCCCTGTGATTATGAAAGCACAAAATAGAAACCAGAAACTTACCCTTGAAAATGCATATGCAAAATTTACCGGAAATTCACCCGTTATTATTGATACAGATAACATGGATTTAAGTTCTCAGTTTGAGGCCATTAATCTAAACGTACCATTTCTTGTGCCACAAGTAGAGCAATATAAAAAGCAAGTATGGGACGACGCTATGGCATTCTTGGGAATAAGAAATGTTTATAGCGATAAACGGGAAAGACTGGTAAGTGCAGAAGCAGATGGAAACATTCAACAAATTGAAATGTCTAGGTTTACAATGCTAAACGCCAGAAAAGCAGCATGCGAAGAAATCAATAGAAAATATGGATGGGATATTGATGTACAATTCAGACTTATTACTGATTATGGTAACGGACTTTTAGGCCATGCCCTCGATGATGAACTTATAGAAAGGAGTGTAGAAGATGCCGATAACAATGATGATGATGGATCTGGTGAAAATCCTTAATCAAGATAACCCTAACCCATCTTCTAATTGGAATGATAAGATAAAATATGCAAACAATAAAATATTTTCATTTAATTATCCTTTCTATGATAACGATAAAAAAGAAGAATTTCAATTAAAATTTACACGCAGATTTATAGATGCAAGATTAGGATTTGAAACTCCTGCGCTTTTTATGCTAAAGCTTGAAGATACTCTTAATTATATCATGCCGTATTATAACGAATATTTCAAATCTCAGTTGCTAGACTATGATCCTTTAACAAATATGGAAATAGAAGAAATATTCGATAGAAGTAATGACATTAACCGAAATAAAAATATTACTGAAAATGACAACGGAACCAGAAATATTGAAAGAACTGGCAACAATAGCGGAACAGACACTTTAACGAAAAGCGGAACAGAGACAACAGATAAAAATGATACTATGAATGATAATATAACCCATGCAGGCACAGTATCAACAGATGGTAATAGTACAGATACTTACTATGAATTTCCACAAGCGGCTAAATCAACTACAGGCGATTATGCTACGAATCAAAGAAATATTAATTCTAATGAGACTGTAACAAATAATCTTACTGACACTGAGAACAAGACCAGCACAGGCGAAGAAACAGTGACATATAACTTGACAGATAAAAGGGATACTACGGAAACTATTGGTGATAATACTGATGAAACTACGACTAATACACGAACCACAGAAGATACCGGATTAGAAAAACAACTTGAACATTATGCGCTTACTAAAAAGGGATCAACAGGCCAATGGACATACCAAGATTTAATCAGAAAATATAGAGAGTTAATTATCAACGTAGACGCTATGATTATGGAAAGCGTTGAAATAAAATCCCTTTTTATTTATTGTGAATAGGAGTGATCTATTATGTATGACCGTATGCCGCCTAAACTTCCTTTCTATTGGAATACTGTGATTCCGGCAACTCTTGATACGGCTTTAACTTTCGACGAGATGCAAGCAAAAATTGTATGGACTGTTAACAAAATACTTGAAAATCAATATTTGACCGTTCCGTATTTAATTAGTCTAAAAACTGAATATACCACGACTTCTATTTCTATTAAAGGGATTTTGTTCCAAAATTATACTCCTTTGCAAATTGATAAAGAGTTTGTAATTAATGGTATGAAAGACGGAACCTATTACATTAATGTATTTAACGACGCCGCAAATACGGAAGCTGGAAAGCCTCCTGTGCAATCTAATGATCTTTTGTTTCTTTCTACAGAATATATGCCTAAAAATTGCACGTCTCTTTATGTGTTCAATATTTTAAACGGAAATATAGTTGGAGACAGTATAAAATATAATGATCTTTATACCGAAATGCATAATGCTGACCCTAACGCGCATCAAGCATTGTTTGAAGCTGTATACAGTAAAATCGATGAGGAATCCGATACATTACATAACGAAATTGTAACGGAAACAAATAGGGCTAAAACGGCAGAACAGCAATTACAGACTAATATTAACAATGAATCCACTGCGAGAGAACAAGCAGACACTACTTTGCAAAATAATATAAATGCTGAAAAAACCGCTAGGGAAAACGCAGATACAGCTTTGCAAGATTCTATTAACGCTGAAAAAACTGCTAGAGAAAATGCAGATACAGCTTTGCAAGATTCTATTAACGCTGAAAAAACTGCTAGAGAAAATGCAGATACAGCGCTGCAAGATTCTATTAACGCTGAAAAAACTACTAGAGAAAATGCAGATACAGCGCTGCAAGATTCTATTAACACTCACATACAAAATAAAAATAATCCTCATAACGTTACAGTAGATCAAATCGGAAACGTAGTTAAGAGTATTAATAACCTTGTTAACAATATAACTGTCAATGGATTAAGAGGTACCAGTATAACTAATAGCAGTGATACTATTACAGTTATAGGGTCTATGATTGATACCCCTAGTGATACTAACCTAGATAATGCGATAGATGTAGGGATATATTCTTTGTCAGCCACTATACAATATACTTCGTCTTATACGGGATTACCAAGCAAATCAGGCTGGCTTTATATGCTGGTGTATCAAGTTGACACTGCAAAAAAGCAAATCATATATAATGCAGACGGAACAGTATATCGTCGTGAAAATGCTGCATCAAACTGGCTTGAACTTAATTACGGCGGCGGTGGTGGAACTGCTGGCGTTTCAAGCATTAATTCGTTAACAGGCGCAATTACCTTAAATGGAGATCAAGGCATAAGAATTACAAATACAGGAAATGCATTGCAAGTGCGTGGACAATATTATGTTCTAAGCCAAAATTCGTCCGTAAATGGAACACTTAGGCCAGGAATAACCACAATCGGTTCATATTCATTTACAGACGGTCCGGAAAATGAAACTTTAATTGCTATAGAAACAATTGACAGAACTAGCGGGAGCTATAACTTTTTTCAAGTAGGCTACTGTTCAAGCGGAAATATCTATGTGAGAAGAACTAATACAGACGGCACAGCAACAACAGGATGGATAAACAGCGGAGTTTTTAACTTTAACAATAAAACCGGCAATATAAATGTTGAAGGCCGATATGGAAACATAGTCGAGAATGATACTTCCTCTCATTTTTTTGTAAATGGCCCTATTAGAAGATTGCCAACGTTAGATGCCAACGCATACGACCTGGAAGGAATTGCATCCTTTGATTATGGAACATTACCTACTAATATTCCAACTACCTCTACTAATCCATTTATTTTATTCCAAGTAAGAACAAATGCAACAGATACGAATACTTATTACACGCAATGGCTTATAGATAAATCAAACGGAAAAATGTATGTCAGGACTAAAAATAAAAACGGAACCCAAGTTACAGCATGGTCTTTAAATAGTTATAGCGCAGCAGTTGATAATACAACTATAACGCTTGATTCGTTAGCTCCTAATCTAAGCCTACAAAATTTAACATTGGAATTGGAAGAATACCGTGGAACTAAATACAAAGCAAAATTTTATGTGCCGTTTGCTTTTAGTAACTCGAATTCACCTTTAACTGAAATTGCTCTATGGAGTTTACCCGAAGGCTGGGCATTTGATGAAGATCAATATATACCGTTGTATATTAGATCAGTAAGCAGTGGAGCGTCTAGTTTCGGTTATATTCAATGTAGTAACAATGCAATGCAACTTATAATTGGCGGAACAGGACAATCTATTCCGGCTGGATGGGTTGTAAGATTCTGCAATAGTGATATATATTTAGTTAAATCTGGTGCATAATTATTAAAAAATTAATGACTATAATTACAGTTAAAATTTATGTCACATTTGCATAAATATATTATTCATATACAGTCAATATGCATAAATTGAGCTGTGCAAAATTTATGTCACATATGCATAAATATTTCATTCTTATACAGTCAATATGCATAAATTGGTTTGTGCAAAATAACTAAAAACCATCGAAGAATCCTCCGGTTCTTTGGTGGTTTTTTCTGCGCACT
>ENA-OPVH01000862-OPVH01000862.1-human-gut-metagenome-genome-assembly--contig:-NODE-862-length-17272-cov-1.739444_pt1 | contig 17272 bp, 15 predicted proteins | sample MGYA00241494_ERZ501980 | MGnify/ENA primary metagenome ERZ501980 (study PRJEB25962, sample SAMEA1964914) | human gut metagenome | biome: human gut; feature: human-associated habitat; material: faeces... | reverse complement strand
CGAAAGCAGGCGGTTTTGTATGCGGATTGTCTGGAGAGAAAATTTGGCCGCCGCCCTATGATGTTCACCACCAACGGGTTTGAAACTTATTTCTGGGACGATCAGAGCAGTCCCCAGCGGAAGGTCAGCGGCATCTTTAGCAAGGATGATCTGCAAAAACTGATGAACCGCCGGTCCGAACGGTTAGATTTGATGAGTATTCCCATTGATGATAAGATTACCGATCGGTATTATCAAAAAGAGGCAATCCGGGCAGTCTGCGGGCAGATCGGGCAGGGTTTCCGCAAGCATTTGCTGGTGATGGCCACTGGTACTGGAAAAACGAGAACTGCTTCCAGTCTGACCGATGTGCTCAGCCGGGGAAAGTGGGTGACAAACATCCTGTTTCTGGCCGACCGCACTGCGCTGGTTAAACAGGCAAAGGACGATTTTAAGAACTATCTGCCGGATATGTCTCTGTGTAATCTCTGCTCCAACAAGGACGACCGAAATGCCCGCATTGTGTTTTCTACCTATCCGACCATTCTTAACGCTATTGACGACACGAAGTCGAAGGACGGGCGGCAGTTATTTACTCCGGCGCATTTTGACCTGATCATTATTGATGAAAGTCATCGGAGTATTTTCAAGAAGTACCGGGCGATTTTCGAGTATTTTGATGCTATGACAGTGGGCCTCACCGCTACGCCCAAAACTGATGTTGACCGTAATACATATGATTTTTTTGAAATGGATGACGGCGTTCCGACTTATGCCTATGACTATGAAACGGCAGTGTATCAGGATCATGTTCTGGTGCCGTATTATAACTATGAGGTTAAGACAAAATTTCTCGATGAAGGCATTGCCTACGATGACCTGTCCGATGAGGACAAGGAGCGGTATGAGGATGATTTTATCGAAGATGACAGGATGCCGGAGTTTATTCCATCTGCGGCGCTCAACAAGTTCGTGTTTAATGAAACGACCGTGGACACGGTTTTGCAGGATCTGATGGAGCGGGGGATCAAAGTGGCGGGTGGCGACTGTCTGGGAAAAACCATTATCTTCGCCCAAACAAGCGCCACGCAGAGTTTATTTTGGAACGGTTCAACAAGCTCTATCCGCAGTATCACGGCAAATTTGCTCAGCGGGTGATCTGCGACGACACTTATGCACAGACGATGATCGATGACTTTAAGCAGCCGGGAAAAGAGCCGCAAATCGCTGTATCTGTAGATATGATGGACACCGGTATCGACGTACCTGAGTGCGTCAATCTTGTGTTCTTTAAGAAGGTACGTTCCAAGGCAAAATTCTGGCAGATGATCGGACGGGGGACCAGACTGTGCAGGGGGCTCGCCTGTGTTGACCAGATCGACGGAGCGTATACGGATAAGCGCCGTTTCCTGATTTTTGACTACTGCGGCAACTTTGAATATTTCCGGGAGCACAAGGAAGGCTATGAAGCCAGAGAGACAAAAACACTGTCAGAAAATATTTTTGGAAAACAGATTAAAATTGTCATGGCTCTGCAGGAAAATGCCTTTTCCGGAGAGGATTATCAGGCATGGCGGGATGAGATGGCCGATATTTGCCACAAGCAGGTTGCGGATCTTGGCCCTGATCTGATTTCTGTGAAATTGCGGATGAAGTATGTGGAGAAGTATAAAAAACGGGATGCCTTTGCCTCGCTTGGCGAGGGAGACAAAGGCGAGCTGCTGACACAGATCGCACCGCTTGTCCGGTCTGCGGACCCGGACGAATTTGCAAAGCGGTTTGATAATTTTATGTATGGTCTGATCCTGGCTCACATAGAACAGATACCTGCGTTCAAGTACGCCAAAAAGCAGATGTGCGATATTGCTTCTCTTCTGGAACGCAAGGCCAGTATTCCGCAGATCAAGGAAAAGCTGCCAGTGCTTCAGGAGATTCATACGGATGCTTTCTGGGATGCCAATGACATTTTGCTGTTTGAAAAGGTCCGGAAAGAGCTGCGGGAGCTGATTCGTTTTTTGGACGAAGGAGGCGGAGAACAAAGACGCATTGTCACCAGGCTTACTGATCCGGTTATCAATAGTCAGGAAGGCATTCAACTGGATGCGGCCTATGATTTTGAGGATTATCGCGCCAAGGTAAACCGCTATGTCAACGAGCACGGAGATACCCTTGCGATCTATAAGCTGACTCATAATATTCCGCTGTCGATGGGGGATTATCGGGAGCTGGAGCGGGTGCTGACCAGTGAATTGGGAAGCAAAGAGGATTATGAACGTGAGTTTGGCGATACGCCCTTTGGTCTGCTCATTCGTAAGGTTGCCAGGCTGGATCATGAGGCGGCAATGCAGGCGTTTTCTGCCTTTATCAGCGATCAGTCTTTGAATCAAAAGCAGATTGTTTTTGTAAATAAAATCATCCATCATATTGAGATGAACGGGTATATGGAAAGTGTTGCGGAGCTTACAAAGCCTCCATTTGATAAGCCGGTCAGTTTTATCAAACTGTTTGACGCAAAGACCAGAACCGCTTTGATGGAGACGATCAATCGGGTGCGGGAAAATGCGGTTCAGATTGCAGCGTCATAAACAGCGGATATTGGAATGATTGTCCGCATGTGCGAATACTGCCGGGGCGTGATGGTGCAGTTTAAAAAGGCGTATCCAAATGCAACAGTACAGATAAAACTTGTCCTATGGTTACCCAGGGGGACATGAGAAGGTAATAATATGCCAAAAAGAATCATACAGACAATATCAGAAAAGGAAAGCGGCAAAACGATACGGGACTATCTGAAGAGCTGCGGATTTTCGGAGCCGCAGATCAGAAGTATGAAGTTCCGGGAAAACGGGATCTGTCTGAACGGGCGGCGCAGCAGGGTGACGGCGGTTTTGGAGACAGGCGACCGCCTGGAACTTCTGGCGGACGGGGGAGAAAGTATTTCCTCTCATCTGGTGTCAGCTTCGGTGATGCCGGAGATTCTGTATGAGGATGAGGACGTGATCGTGGTTAATAAGCCCGCAGGGATTCCTGTGCATCCTGCCCATGGCCACTACGGAGATACGCTGGCAAACTGTCTGGCAGCGTATTTCAGGCAGGCAGGCGGGGAGGTTTCGGTGCGGAGCATCGGCAGACTGGACAAGGAAACCAGCGGCATCGTGCTGTTTGCGAAAAACAGGATCGCTGCGGCAAGGCTTTCTGCACAGAGGGAGGAGGGGAAACTGCAAAAGCAGTACCTGGCGCTGTGCCACTGGGAGAGCGGACGGGCATCGGAGGGCTGGCATACCATAGAAAAGCCCATCGCTCCGCTGGAGGGCTCCCTGATGAAAATGTGCGTGCATCCGGAAGGAAAGCCTGCGGTGACGCATTACCGGGTGGAAAGGTATTTTGAAAATGCGGCGCTTCTGCGTCTGTGGCTGGAGACAGGACGTACCCATCAGATCCGGGTGCATATGGCAGAAGAGGGTCATCCGCTGGCAGGGGACAGGCTGTATGGAGAAAAAGAAGATGCGGGTATGAAAATTTCCCGCGCGGCGCTTCATGCGGAAACACTGACTTTTTTCCAGCCCTTTACCGGAGAGAAGCTGTCGGTTCATGCCGGGCTTCCTGAGGATATGCGCTGGCTTGGGGACGCAGTTGAAAGAAGCTGATTATCAAACGTGCTGCGGTTTCTGTAGAATGGTTGCAGATGGAATTATCACAGTTCAAAATAGTACTGACTGCTGCCGGAAAGCCGAATGCAGACTGGATTTTTCGGTACAGTAGTGATAAAATAGATTTGTGTTTCGGGATGAATAAGGAGGTACAATATGGAACCAATGTATTTATCAATTCAACAGAAAGAAACTGGAAGACGAATCAAGAAGCTGCTGTGTGAGAGGGGGTATACAGTAAAGGATGTCCAGAGCGTAATGGGATTTGAAAATCCTCAGGCTGTTTATAAATGGATGTCCGGGAAGTCCCTGCCAAGCCTGGACAATTTCATAATCCTCAGCAGACTGCTTCATACCAGCATAGAAGATATCCTCGTCATTGACGGGGATATTTTTATTCCCGCGAGCAACGAGCCAAGTATTCATGCTTGCATGGATACGTGGCGACTGCCTCAGTATGCTTTCGGTGTGTTTATATGGCTATTTGACTGCCAGGCATATGAAAAATGAGGAATTAAACCGCCGGTTCAATGACAGGTTCGGACTTATATATTAAAATGAATACAACAAGAGGAAGCCTGATTTAAAGGAGGGAAAGAAAATGCGGAAGATGACCTCAGCGTATGCAAACAAGATGCTTAGAAGCCTGGAGGAAGATAAGGAGTACTGGACGAATAAGGAGTCTGCGTCCTGTATGTACACGGCAGCGGTAAATGAAGAGCCGGTGATCCCTGAATACGATTATTCGGAGGTAGCGGCAACAATAGCCGAAATAGATGAAAAAATCTGCGTAATCAAACATGCGGTCAATGTCAATAATGCTGCTGCCAGGATTATGGTTGGTCAGAAGGAAATGAGTGTGGATATGATTTTGGTGAAGATGGCGCAGCTTAATAAAAGAAAGAACATGTTGGATTTCATGCGGAAGCAGCTTCCAAAGACAAGAGAAGCCCAGCGCTCATATTCTTCAAGAAATGCAGTTCCTGAGTACAGGTATATTAACTATGATTTGGAACTGGTAAAGCGAGAGTATGTACGGGTATCAGAAGAAATCCTGGAAATGCAGATGGCGTTGGATCAGCATAATCAGACTGTTTTATTTGAGGTGGATATTTAAAGCTTTTTCCGTACAGGGCAGTTGCCTTACTGTTTGCTAAAGGCATAACGGTAATACATTTGCAAAAATAATATGGACAATGGATGTGATGGTTTATGGTTAGTTGTTTTCCTTTGTTGGTTATTAGGTTATGAAAGAATGTTCATTGTTTTACGAGAGAAGATGGAGATCATTTCATAGCTGCCCTGTAGAAAACTTGTAAATTTCTGCGGCATGGAAGTACGGTTATAAATGCCGATGGCTGACGGGAGAGTGAAGCTTCCGTCAGCCGGCTAAAACCAAGTGAGGAGAAAACATACAGACCGGATCATAGAAAGGGTTATGAAATATCTTTGTGCCCATATTTCCAGTACGCTGCGGCGATGCCCGCACAGGCAAATATCAGACCGACGGCAAGCAGAGCTGTATCCAGTTTTCCCTCGGTGACAATATCTGCCCCTTCGCAGTAGCCAAAGGGTGTGAGATATTTGAGAAATCCGGCGTGTTCAGTCATATTGGCGATGAGGTTCAGAAAGTACATCATTGCGGCAAGCCCCAGACCGACACTCATGCTGCCCCGGCGCAAAAATGCAGAAATGCCGAAGCAGATAGCTGCCAGCTCTATCTGAAGCAGAAGGTATGCGAGATGCATCAGCAGCACTTCCTTCCAGGGAATCGTTTCACCGATGACAGCCATGGAACCAATAGATAACACAACGATGATCCCGTTCATGGCTGTGATCTGCACCAGTATGGCGGTGAGTTTCTCCGTAAGGATGCGGATTCTGGATACGGGATGGGTCAGCAGAAATTCTGCTGTCCTGTTTTTTTCCTCTTTGGCGAGAGAGGAAATGCCGATCAGTGAGGAAAAGAATGCGCCGCCCAGCCCCACGATATTGCCGCATTCGACGGCATAAAATCCGGTCAGGGTGCCGAAATTCAGCCGGTCCATACCGAAGGCGGAGGTGAAGCTTCCCATAGAGGAAAATACATCACCGACAGCATTCATTTCTCCTTTCATTTCAGGGAAGAGGAATACACAGACCATAAGCAAAAAGGATATCGAAGCTGTCCAGATGACAAAGGCAGTCCTTCCCTGCCGCAGCTCATGTTTTACGATGGTCATTTCCTTGCGCCTCCTTTTTCATAATAGTGCAGAAATATCTCCTCCAGATCAGGTTCGGAGATGGATATGTCACGAATCTCACCTTTGGAGAGAACATCCAGCAGAGAGCGGATATCCCCATTGTAAAGGAAATTTGCAGTGTCCTCTGTCTGTTGTAGGTCCTTTACGCCCGGGAGCTTCTCGAGCTTTGCCCTGCCGTGGAGGTTTACCCGTTTGGCGCTGGTTTTGGCGAGCGCTTCTACATGATCGCAGGCAATGATGTTTCCCTCCCGGATGATGGCTGCACGGGTACAGTTGCGCTGGATTTCTGAGAGAATGTGGCTGGATAAAAATACGGTGGCTCCCGCCTTGTTTTTCTCCCGGAGAATTTCAAAGAATTCTTTCTGCATCAGAGGATCAAGGCCGCTGGTGGGTTCATCCAGGATCAGCAGCCTGGGATCATGCTGGAGCGCACAGACGATGGCAGCTTTTTTTCGGTTGCCAAAAGACAACTCTTCTACCTTTCTGGAAGGATCGAGCTGCAGGCGTTCGCACAGCCGGGAGGCCTCGGATCTGCATTCCTTTTTTCTCAGGTCCGCGGACAGCTTCAGCACATCCCGTACCCGCATGCCGGGATAGAACACCGCCTCTGACGGCAGATAGCCGGTCAGGGCAAGGATTTTTTTCTGATCTTCTTTCATATCCAGCCCCAGGATCCGTGCGCTTCCGTCTGTTGGATGGATCAGTCCCAAAAGCGTTCGGATGGTGGTGGATTTTCCGGCCCCGTTGGGACCGATAAATCCGAAAAATTCGCCCTGCGCCACGGTCAGGCTGATCCCATCAATACCCCGGTTCTTTCCATAGTATTTCTTCAGAGAATGGATCTCAATTGCATTCATAAGCGTTACTCCTTCCTCAGATAAATGCTTTTCCAGAATTTCATGAGACTTGTAAAAACTTTTTCCATCTGTTCGACGTCCAGATTGCCGCTTTGCACCATTTCCCAGAGATAACCTTCGGATGCCCAGTACATTTCCCGGTACATCATGGGGATGTCCAGACCGGGGATGAACTGCTCCGGGTCGAGGTTCAGGCGTGTCTTGTCCGCTTTCAGATTGAAATAGCGGTGATAGCTTTCCTGAACAGCGGAATTGATTTCAGGATCTTTTTCATAGAAGGCCCGGATCGTAAAGCTTGCCATGTCCGGATACAGACGCATGATCTCAAGCTTTGCCCGCATCCCCCGTTCCATGCTTTCAAACAATTCTTTCTGACCATAACAGTCGTACCGTGTCAGAAATTCAATGGTAGTCTCAGCACACTTATCCCACAGGAATAAATAGAGCTCCTTCTTATTGTGAAAATAGTGGAACAGCAGAGATTTGCTGATCCCGGCAGCCGCCGCAATCTCGCTCATGGGACTGTTTTTATAAGAGTTTTGGGAAAATACCCGGTAACCGGCATTTATAATGGCCTGCTGCTTTTTCTCAGGCAGGGAAAAGAATTTTTCATTCATAGGATACCTCCGTGGACCGTTCGGTTAATTCCATGATAACTTCGTTGACCGATTTTGAGAAGACCCCGTTATAAAAAAATATTCGTTGGAATTACAACAGACAAGTTTTCTTTTCTATAGTAAAATGCTCCTGTAAGGAAAAACAGCAAACAATAGGAGGAAGATTATGATACGCAGAATAATTGAAATAGATGAACAGAAATGCAACGGATGTGGAGCATGCGCCGCAGCCTGCCATGAAGGGGCGATCGGCATGGTGAACGGAAAGGCAAAGCTTATGCGGGATGATTACTGTGACGGTCTGGGGGACTGTCTTCCGACCTGCCCCACAGGGGCGATCACATTTGTGGAGAGAGAGGCGGCTGCATACGATGAGGCGGCAGTATTAGCGGCAAAGAAGCACAGGGAGCAGACGATTCCCTGCGGCTGTCCCGGATCAGCAGTAAAGGGCATCAAACGGAAGAAAACGGCTCCTGCGGCAGTGGCCGTTCAGGAATCCCAGCTTCAGCAGTGGCCCGTGCAGATCCGGCTGGTCCCGGTAAATGCACCTTATTTTCATCAGGCGAAGCTGCTCGTTGCGGCGGACTGCACCGCCTATGCGTATGCAGGCTTTCATCAGGAATTTATCAGGGAACACATTACATTGATCGGCTGTCCCAAGCTGGATGATACAGACTATTCGGAGAAGCTGACGGAAATCCTGCGTCAAAATGATATCCGCAGCGTTACTGTGGTGCGGATGGAGGTGCCATGCTGCGGCGGAATAGAGAATGCAGTGAAAGCGGCGCTTTGGAACAGCGGAAAGATGATTCCGTGGAATGTGGTGACGATTTCGACGGATGGGGAGAGAATATAAAATAATTGTTGAGAAGCCTGACAGGATATTGGTGCTCGTTTGGTATCTTTTGCCCCTAACATCATATGATACAGCCAGTTTACATGAGCAAAACGAACGATTACTACAGTGTCATTTTGGGATGAATTTCAGGAAAAGATATGTTATAATGCACTCAAGAATCCCGCCGCTTTGCGTCTACTGCGTTACACGCTTCTGATTCTTTCGTTATCATGTCAGGTGAAATCAAAGGCTCACGTCGCTCGCGCTTTATACTGCTGCTCTACATATGCTCTGTTTGACGGCATCTTATATGTCAGACCGAAGACAAAGGAACGCCAGCTCATGCAGGAGAGGAGAGAAAACTCTCGGTACATTCGTTTCTGCTGCGAACGGACTTATCACTGTTGACATGGATGGATATGCAGAACATATAGCAAAATACAGAGATTGTCTCAAAAAGGATTTGACAGGAGTGAATATTCCAGCGTACTTGAGATAGAAAGTTTATTAATTTCGAGAAAAGCAACCAGTATCTGCTGTTTCTTAGGAATTGTGATGGTTTGAATGTTTCAGCGGATAGCTTCACGATTTTGAAAGAAGAGAAGCACCATGTTTCGCTGCAAAAGGAGTTGATGAGGGGTTGAAATATTTATGGACAGAAGATAAGGGTGCAGGGCTGCATTTTTGGCAGTTGGCAAATCGGTATTTGTTTGAAGATGAGATGATTGTTGAAAGTAAGGGGAGCAATCAGGGAATGGACAGTCGGGGGATGAAAAAATAAGAGTATTGTTGGAGGATACTGAGACCAGGAAGGTGGTTGGCGGAATGATTTAAGGCGGAACGTAAAAGATGATAAAGTTGTTGAATAAAGGAGCAGCAGGGAGGAAAACGCTCATGGACAGACAAACAGTATTTGAATGGATCAAACGGAAATACGGCACAGATCCGGACTACCCCTGGAAGGATAGCAACGCCGTGCTGCGTCACAGGGAAAATAAGAAGTGGTTCGCACTGATCATGGAGGTCGGCAGAGATAAGCTGGGACTTCCCGGAGAGGGAACCGTGGATGTCATGAATGTAAAGTGCGATCCGATGCTCATTGGTTCCCTGCGGACACAGCCCGGTTTCCTTCCGGCCTATCATATGAATAAAGATCAGTGGATCAGTATTCTTTTGGACGGCACAGCGCCGGAGGAAGAAATAAAGAGCCTTATTACTATGAGTTATGAATTAACGAATCCGAAGAAAAAGGCTGCGAAAATGAAACGGAAAAATTTAAATCGTGAAAGATGAAGCAGGCGGAGGTATGTAAAATGGGTAAAATGAAAGATAAAATGCACACAGGAGAACTGTATCTTCCAGGAGATGAAGAAATTATGCGGGAACAGGCGGTATATCAGGATAAGCTGTGTGACTATAATCTGACAAAGCCATCTGAGGCAGAAAAAAGGACGGAAATGTTAAAGGATATGCTCGGCGACTGTGGAGAAGGGGTTTATATCGAGGCTCCCTTCTACGCAAACTTTGGCGGACATCACTGCCATTTTGGGAATATGGTTTATGCAAACTATCATCTGACCTGTGTAGATGACACGCATATTTATATCGGAGATTATACGAAGCTTGGCCCAAATGTGACCATTGCCACTGCCGGACATCCCATACTGCCGGAGCTTCGTGAGCAGATGTACCAGTACAATATGCCGGTCCACATTGGCAGAAACTGCTGGATTGGCGCAGGCGCCCTTATTATGCCGGGAGTCACGATCGGGGATAACACAGTGATTGGCGCGGGGAGTGTCGTGACAAAGGATATTCCTTCCAATGTTGTCGCTGTTGGAAATCCCTGCAGAGTCATGCGTGAAATCAGCGAGCATGACAAAGAATACTATTATAAAGACAGAAAGATTTAAGGATCTTTTCGGTAAGAAAGGGATACCATTCGTCACAATGGTATCCCTGCTTTGTCAATATGCTCTGCGGCTGCTACTTGATCTTTGCAGTCTTCGGCAGTCCTTTCTTGTACAAGAATTTCTGGTACGCTTTCTTCTTAGCCTTTGGCACTTTTACAGAAGCCTTTGCAGACAGTTTGGAGAAAGCCTTCGTCCCTACTTTTTTGGCAGTCAGTTTGCTGGAGAGTATGCGGATGGACTTCAGATTCTGACAGCCTGCAAAGGCATTTTTTCCGATTTTAGCGATATTTTTTCCGATGGTTACCTTTTTCAGCTTCCTGTTTTTCTGGAAAGCCTTTGCGGAAATCTCTGTGACGGAAAAGGTTTTTCCGCCGATCTGAACAGTCGGCTTTATGACAACAGAGCTTTTGGCAGCGGCCAATCCTGTCACAGCAACCGTCCCGTTTTCGGATGTATTTGTGACCTTGCAGCGAAGATCGCCGATATTCCAGATGCTTCCTTTCTGTACTTCAACCGAGAGGGGGAGGGGTTTTATGTTGGGGTAATCGTCTTTTTCTGTAATAGAAGTCTTCTGGGCCTCTTCCAGTTCTGTTATTTTTTGTTCCGCATTTGTTAAAAGACGGAGGATGTCTGCGCTGACCAGCAGTTTTTGATCTTTGGTCAATGCGTTGTAAGCGGCTCTGGCCGCTGCAACAGCATTTTTGCTGCTGAGGGACGAGATATCACCGAGGGCGTGGATGGTTTCTGTGATTTCCTGTGCGGCGGCAACATCCACAGCGTTTTGAATTTTTTCAGGTTCAGGAAGAGAGATGTCCTGAAGTGTTCCGGCAGCGGTGAATCCGCCGATAGAGTCCGTAAAGGTTTCGGCAAACGCCTCATAAGTGCCGGAAGCGCTCTCATCGTGCATCTTTGCGGAAGCAGACCGGAGACGGGGGTATAAGCTGGCGGTAACATCGTCCTGCGTGCCCTGGGTGGGATCGTCACACCACAGGAAATAGGTGGAGCCTGCGACGTACTGGTCGGCTACTTCCACATTTCCGGCAAAGATATTGTTGTGGAAATTCGCATAAATTCCTGCCGGTGTTTTCCAGGTGTTGGTGTCACCTACCGGTTTCGTCCAGTTATCGTCTCCGCCTGTCATAATATCATAGAAATCTCCATGACCGTTGATCATGGCAAGTCCCTGGTTTGCAAGCGTTGTGGGTGCGGCATAATTAAATCCACTCATGCGCCTGCACCAGTATTCCGCTTCATCGATATTCTGCCAGGTGTATGTTCCAAGGTTTTCGTAATAATACAGAGGGTCATTGAAGGAACGCACTTTCGTGACTCCGATTTCCTTCAGCTCTCCTGCAAGACCGTCCAGGTAACTGGCTACTGCGGCATATTTTCCTTCCGTGGAAGGCATGGGAGTTCCCCAGTCATAGGCGGCATGGAGGTATTCATCACCGCCTACATGGAAGGTGGTACAGCCTTTGGAGATAAAATATGCAGCGTATTTTTTTACGAGAGCCTTCATAAAGGAGGTAGAAGTTTCATCCGCTACATCCAGTTCGCCATTATCGGAATATTTTTCAAAGGGCTCCTTGCCGAAGATCCATCCCGTATGTCCCGGCGTATCCAGACAGGGGACGATTTCTACACCGTATTCGTCAGCGGCAGCAATGATCTCATCCATCTCGTTTTCCGTCAGATAGGAATCCGGGTCAGTCACGCCGCCCGGAAGTACGGAAAGGTCCTCGTCCACAGTTCCGTCTCCGTCGATATCCAGATTCATATCGTTCAGGGCAAAGCGGAAGCCGGTTCCGTTGGAGAAATCCAGTTCGAGCTGATTCATCTGAAGCCAGGACAACTCTTTGATCAAAGCGATGATCCAGTCCTTTGTAAAATATTTTCTTCCGCAGTCCAGATGGAAAATCCTCTGCGCCACGTCAGGCGTTTCTGATGCGGCAGTCACCTCTCCTTCTAAAAGGCAGGTTTTCAGGATATTTCTCAGTCCATACATGGCGCTGGTGGGAGAACCGGCAGACAGTAAGATCTTACCGTCTGCCGGAGTGATCTCGAAACTGTCTGTTCCAAGTGTGTCGGAAATCTGGATCAGGATATCGCCTTCCCTGGCAAAAGAAGCTTCGCCATACAGAATTTCTGCGGAATCACAGATACCTTTTGCCTGAAATTCTGCGCTGGCCAGTGATACTTTTTGAGCAAGCTCTGTGCCGTCAGGTTTTTCCCCGCTGACAATGAAAAATCTTTTTGGGGAAAAAGCTGTGTTGCTTTGCTCCTCTGCTGCAAAAGCGGATAATGGAAGCGCGGAAACTGTTATGCAGGCAGCGAGAAGGAAAGAAATCATTTTTGATGCGGTTTTCTTTTTCATACATACATTCCTTTCATCTTTTGTTTTTCGAATTTTGCTATATTTTACTGAAATAGTAACACGATTTTCGGAGGAAATCAATGGCGGCATACAGTAATCGTATATTTGGGTTTTAAGAGAGCTAAAATTGAAAAAAGGAAAGATTTATAGTATACTTGACGAAGAATTTGGCGGTTTGTCTTCATCGGATGGTTCCTGGCATGCAAAAAGGTTTCCCACCCGCGTGAGAAACCCGAAAGAAGAAAGAAATATATGTAAACTTAACAGGCGTTAAGATTATTTTTAGTCGAACCCGAGGCATTGGTGCACCGGATGTCTTCGAGTTCTGTTGTGTTTCGATATATCTTATGGTTAAGAGTATAGGGTAAGGTTGTGAGGATTTTGTGATAAAAAAATAAAAAGATGGTAACATTTGTAAATCAATTTTAAAGAAAAGGAAAAGAAATTATGAGACGAAGTGACAGAGAGATTAAGGAAATGACGGAAATGGTAAAGGTAATGGAGCAGTGCGATGTGTGCAGGCTGGCGCTGAATGATGAGGGTTATCCCTATATCCTGCCGCTGAATTTTGGCATGAAAGAAGAAAACGGGCAGATTTCCCTGTATTTTCATGGGGCGCTGGAGGGCAGAAAATACGAGCTGTTTGCCAGGGATAACCGGGCAAGCTTCGAGATGGACTGTGCTCACAGGCTGGTGACAGAGGAAGAGAAGGGAAACTGTACGATGGAATACGAGAGCGTGATCGGGCGGGGGCGCATAGAGATGATCCCGGATGAGGAAAAATATGAGGCGCTGTGTATTCTGATGGCTCATTATCATAAAGAGGATTTTCCGTTCAGTAAGGCGGTTATGCCGCAGACGAAGGTGTTTAAGCTTGTGGTGGAGGAAATGACAGGGAAAAGGCGAAAGAAGAAGCATTAGAAGCTCATCCTTTACTCCTGCGCCGCCGAGAGCTTCGGACGGGAAAGGGCGGAGCGCTTCGTTTTCCGGCAGGGCGCGGTGTAGTAAAATGCAGCCGCGAAGGGAAGAAACGTGATCCAGATGCTTTTTTCAGAAAACATCCGGACGGCGAACCATCCCAGCAGGACGCCTGTGTGGAAAACGGCAAGAGTCAGCGTAAAGTAAATGGCCCTCGTTTTTTGCTGCGGCTCCCCGTTTATACGGTAATTTGTCCAGGAGAGGAGCGCCTGCTTCAGATTATTTGTGGAAAAGATCGTGGAGCTGTTGTAGGAACTGGCATCTGTGAAGGTCTGCCACTGGAAGGCGCTCATGGCAAAAATGGGATAAAGGGCGATCAGTGGATTTACTGTGACCGGGATCAGCCCGGCAAGGAGAACACATATACATTCTATCGTGAGACAGGCGGTGTATTTCCGGGCGGGAAATTTCAGGGCTGTCAGGTGTGCGGCAATGATGGAAGAAGAGTAAATGAACAGGATGAGCACTCGAACAATCATGTCGGTGATGTCCTGGTTGGCAAAATCCAAAACCAGTTCGATCAGGTTCGTAGTTTCCGCGGCACCGAAGTTTCCGCTCCGTACGAGGAGCGCATAGGCGCCGGAGATTCCGCCGATCAGGGTCATATTGTAGTGTAAGAGTTCCTGTTTGTTCTTCTGTAACCAAGACATGTTTGTTCCTCCCTGCGTTTGCTGTAGTACGTTTATTCCCGCGGGCAAGCTCGCCTGCATAGTTGGCGGCTGCCGCGGGGAACTTGACTTCGCTATGTAAGTATATTGCATTGACACGGGAAGATAAAATACATATAATATATGAAATATCATACTTTTAAGGTATCGTAATTATGGAATTGAGAACATTAAACTATTTTCTGACGGTGGCGGAGGAGCTGAATATCACTCATGCTGCCAGGAAACTGCATATGTCCCAGCCCCCGCTGAGCAGACAGCTCGCGCAGCTTGAGGAGGAGCTGGGAGTGACGCTGTTTATCAGGGGGAAGCGGAAGATCGAGCTGACGGAAGAGGGAAAATACCTGATGCAGCAGGCGCGTTATATTCTAAATATGGCTTCTCATACGGCGGCGCAGCTCTCTCAGATGCAGCCCGGCGAGGCGAAGGGGACACTGTTGCTGGGGGTGACGGAGACTTGCAGCGCCAGTACCCTTCCGGCGGTGCTGCCTTCGTTTTTGAAGAAGTATCCGCAGATCACCTATGAGATCCTGTGCGGAAACAGCAATGAGATATGCAGAAAGCTGGAAGAGGGGATTCTCGATATCGGGATCATCCGTGACCCTCTGGAACTGTCTAAGTTTGAGGCGCACTTTTTAAAGAAGGAATCCTGGATTGCCATTGTGGGAAGAGAGCATCCGCTGGCCGGGCGGAGGGAGATACAGGTGGAGGAGCTTTTTGAGGAGCCGCTTTTTATTCCATCCCGTCAGCCGCTTTATGACGAGATCTGCGGTTGGTTTTCGGAAAAAGCAGGGGAGATCAGGGTTTTGGGAAAATATAACCAGGTGGCAAGCGTCCTGCCCCTGATCGCGGCCAATATGGGAGTGGGAATCTGCCCGGAATCGGTGGACAAGTATGCAGACTGTCAGAGGATTTCCTGCCTGAAGCTTACAAAGCCGGAGCGGGCATCCCGGCTGTATATGGTACGGATGAGGAATAAGCTTCTGCCTGCCAGTGCGAGGGTTTTCTGGGAGTTTATTGGTAGGTATGGGATGGATTTTTGAAATGGCGGAAGCAGCAAAGGAGGATAAACATGGAGCAGGGAAAATTAAAATATCTGATCATAGGCGCCGGGGCAACGGGGACATGCATCGCGGGCTTTCTGGCGGATGCCGGGAAGGATGTGACGCTGATCGCCAGGGGCAGGAACCTGGAGGCAATTCGGGAAAAGGGAGTTCGAATCCGACGGGAGGATGCCCAGCGGCGCATGATGGTACGGACAGTTCCGGAAGAGGAATATCAGGAGAAGGCGGATCTTATTTTTCTGTGCGTGAAAGGGTATTCAGTGGAGGAAACTTATCCGCTGATCCGGAAAGCGGCAGATTGTCATACGGTGGTGATCCCGATTTTAAATGTTTACGGTACGGGAGAGCGGATGGCGCGGGAGCTTCCGGGTATCTGCATTTTAAATGGCTGTATTTATGTGGCGGCTGTGGAGGAACCGGGAGCCGTGCGGATGGGAAGCGATATTTTCCGTATTGTTTATGGTTCCGTGGATGGAAAAAAAGGAGATCCGATGCTGGAGCAGGTGGAGAGAGATCTGCGGGAAGCCGGGATCACTCCGGTTTATACGGATCAGGTTCGGAGGGATACCCTTCAGAAATATGCCATGGTTTCGCCTATGGCGGCTGTGGGTGCTTTTTATGATGTTCCTGCCGGGAATATGCAGGTACCGGGAGAGATGAGGGAGCGGTACAAGGCTTGTATCCGGGAGATCGACAGTCTGGCGGAAGCTATGGGGATACCGTTTCCTGTGGATGTGGTGCAGACGAATCTGGATATTCTGGATCATATGGAGCCGGACTGTACGGCTTCCATGCAGAAGGATCTGAAAAAGGGAGGAAGGTCTGAGATCGACGGCCTGATCTTTGAGGCGGTGCGCATGGGACGAAGGCTTGGGGTTCCGATGCCGAATTATGAAGAAATTGCGGCGAAATTCGGGTATCGCGGGGAGTAAACGGCGGAAATATATCGTGACATTTCCGCCGTTTCCCTGTGACTGAGCAGGATGATTATCCTGTGATATCTTTAAAATGAAATTTCTTCTTTCCAGAAGCATAATCCCCTACGATCTGTCCGGTTCCAAACAGCTTATACTTATAGGTCACCAGTCCCTCCAGACCCACAGGGCCTCTGGCGTGGATCTTTCCGGTGCTGATGCCTACTTCTGCGCCGAAGCCGTAGCGGAAACCGTCGGCAAAACGGGTGGAGCAGTTCTGATATACTCCTGCGGAATCTACGAGCTGCATAAATTTCAGGGCGTTTTCTTTCTTTTCTGTGATGATGCAGTCGGTGTGGTGAGAACCAAAATGGTTGATATGGCTGACTGCTTCCTCCAGGCTGTCCACTAATTTTACGGAAAGGATCAGGTCAAGGTATTCGGTGTCGAATGCATCCTCGTCCATCACTTCGCAGGAAATCAGTCCGGCGGCCTCGGCTGTGCCGCGGAGCTTTACACCGGCATCTCTCAGAGCTTTTGCGGCGGAAGGCAGGAAATCGGCGGCAATTTTGCGGTTTACCAGCAGGGTTTCAGCCGCATTGCAGGCAGCGGTGTACTGGGTCTTGGCGTCCACGAGGATGGGAAGAGCCTTGTCCATGTCAAAGTCCTCGTCCACGTAGATGTGGCAGATGCCGTCGGCGTGTCCCATCACGGGGATTTTTGTGTTGTTCATAATGTACTGCACGAACTGGTTAGAGCCTCTGGGGATCAGAAGGTCAACGCAGTCATGGCAGGAGAGCAGCTCGTCGATCTCATTGTGCAGCTCTGCCTGGAGCATACAGCCGCCTGGAAGTCCGCAGGCTGTCACGGCATCGTGGATGAGGGTGAACAATACTTTATTCGTCCGGGCAGTTTCTTTTCCGCCCTTTAACACGGCACAGTTCCCGCTTTTGATGCACAGGGAGGAGATCTGCACCAGGGCATCCGGTCTTGCCTCGAAGATGATGCCGATGACTCCAATCGGACAGGTCACCCGGTAGAGGGTCAGTCCCTCGTCCAGTTCTCTGGCAAGCTGGATCTGGGAAAGCGGGTCGGGAAGCCGGATCAGCTCTCCGATTCCGGCGATGACGTCTGCCAGCTTGTGCTCGTCAAATTTTAAACGTTTCATCACGGCAGG
>ENA-OPVH01000858-OPVH01000858.1-human-gut-metagenome-genome-assembly--contig:-NODE-858-length-17323-cov-3.337387_pt1 | contig 17323 bp, 24 predicted proteins | sample MGYA00241494_ERZ501980 | MGnify/ENA primary metagenome ERZ501980 (study PRJEB25962, sample SAMEA1964914) | human gut metagenome | biome: human gut; feature: human-associated habitat; material: faeces... | reverse complement strand
TTAGTACTCCACATAGTTAAAACTTTTATATACCCAATAACAAAACCCATACCTGTTACGTAAATATCTGATATTCAACCTAACAAAACCAAGCAACGTTATCTAAAACTCTTATATATGCAGAATCTATGAATCCACCCATCACAAAATACGACACAAAGAACAATGCAAAAATAGGCCCATGCACCACGTACCTTGACAACCGAATAACGACACGATTTATGCGAAGGAGAAGAAATGAAATACAGCATAACTTTCGTATTCGAATATTGGTTCGATGGTTCCGATTACAAATGTCATAGAACCGAGGCCAGAATCTACAATGATTTGAATGAAATGAAGTTCAAGGAGATATTAAGAAATCTGGTCAAGAACACGAACAACATCATTCGAATCGAGGTCGAATCATCATGAACACCTATAAAGTGACTCAAACCTCATTCGTGAGCAAGACAAATGACGTCACGTTCGGCCAGACACGCGACGTGAGCCAGACAATCAGAGAACAGGTATTCCCCGACTTCGAGGGAGCAACCGACTTCTTCTTTCTCTGCATGAAGCAGGTCAAGGACAACGTCATGCCCGGGTACACGATGAAGTTAACCGTCCGTCTGTACGAATATCGTGACTCTGGCAGCGTTGAAATAGACGAATTCGTGTATAACGGAAACAGAGAGGGGGTGAGTCCAAATGGAGATTCAGATTGATTGCACCTTCTATCTGGTGACGTTCGCGCTCGTGGTGCTCGACTTCGTGACGGGAACCGCAGCAGCGTTCTGCACCAACAGCTACAACAGCTCGAAGATGCGAGAGGGTCTGATGCACAAGTTCTCTTACCTTCTCGTAATCGTGTTCGCGCTGCTCGCTGACTGGCTGCTCGTTCGAGTCGGAATCGAGCAGGAACTTGGAGACTGGATTGTGACGCTCGTGCTCGTGTGGACCTGCTTCACCGAGGTCTTCTCGTTCATCGAGAACGTGGTCCGAATTAATCCTGAACTTGCAACGGCCCCGTTCTTCCGCTACTTCACTTCTAACGAGTCAATCAAGAACTTCTTGGACGGTGAGTGATGCTAGACGTAACTGACGTGATAATCGTGATTCTCATACTGGTATCCATGCTCGGTATCGCGCAGTGGTATTACTACAAGAACAAGTGCGACCGAATGGAACGGCAGCTCAGAAGAATCAGAAGGGAGCGCATGCGAAATGCTTAACGGGGTGGATATCTCGCACTACCAGCGGGGGCTTGACCTAGCGGCACTCAATCATGACTTCGCAATCATGAAGGCCACCGAGGGCACGTCGATGGTAGACGAGTGCTGCGACAAATGGGTTCAGACGGAGCGCAGGAACGGAAAGCTTTGGGGATTCTATCACGTGATCACGACGGCAACGGGAATCGCACAGGGCGAGTTCATGCTCGACATGTGCGAGAACTACTTCGGAGAGGGAATCCCCATCATCGACGTGGAGGGAACCGGCAGCTACTACCCGAACGACCCCGGACGCGTCTATGACATGGCGAACTACCTCATCGGCAAGACCGGGGTAAAGCCCATCATCTACATGAACCGCAACTGCATGCTCACGGCGGACTGGTCTCGCGTGGTGGGCCTTGGCTGCGACCTATGGATTGCCCGCTATCCGTACAGCAAGGTCAATGGCTACACCTTCGACACCGGGAATATCGGGGATGCCAAATACTGGCCCTACTACGCCATGTGGCAGTACACATCCAACGGCTGGCTCGCATCGAACAACCTGAACGTCGGAATCGACCTCGACGTGTTCTTCGGCACCGAGGACGCATGGCGAGCGTACGCCGCTGGCAGCCCCATTCCAGAGACCGACATGAGCGATATGCTTTCCGTTGTCAACTCGGCGCTCGACTCGCTGAGCGACGCCACCGAGAAGGTGCAGCAAATCAAGGACGCAATCGGATGGAGGGGAGGGACGAGACATGGGAAGAATCAGGCGCAAAATCACCTACACCATCGCGAGCTATGCGTACCTTGACGATGACGGCGAGACCATCAAGGCAGCCGAGCCAATCGTCGGGCGCATCCGCAGCCAGAGGACGGCCGAGTGCATCATCGAGCGCAAGGTCGGCAGGCCCGTAATCATCACCAACGTGAGCACCGTCACCGAGGTTCGCGAGATGACCGCAGAGGACTTCATCACGCACTCGCAGCTCGTTGACACGTTCGAGGACTAGAAATCAATCCATATAAGAAGGGAAACCAACATGTCCGAGGAAATCTACAAGGTCGATTCCAGCAACGCCGAGCTCGTTTCCGCCGCCGCACTTGAGAACGTCGGCATCCCCGGCTTCTTCATCACGCTCGACACCGAGACCATGGACGGCAAGATTGCCTACACCAACGCCTGCAACGACGCCGAGTCCCTTGCGGACCACGAGGGAGAGGTCATTCACATGACCGATGCCTTCATCGTCCCCGGCTATCGTCGCGACCGCAACGGCGGGCCTTCCCGTCCCTGCGCGAACACCTACGTAATCGACGCAGACGGCGTGGCCTACTTCTCCCAGAGTGACGGCATCGCCCGCTCGCTCTCCCAGATTCACGGCATCTGCCCTAACCTCGACGGCGGCAACGGCTACCTCCCCATCGCCGTCAAGTCCAAGAAGCTCGCGAACGGCAACACCATCAAGTCAATCGTAATCATCAAGGAGTAGTCGACTAACCTAACGGCTATAACCATTGCGCGGGGTCGTGAGAGCGGCCCCGCGCTTTCGTAGTCGGAGGTGACGCGTATGGCACGCGCACGCAAGGCGTCCGATGACGCCTACAACACTCGAAGAAGGGCAAAGCGACTCATTGCCCGAATGAACCGGCAGGGAAACCTAACAAAGAGCGACCAAGCGTACATGGCCCGCCTACAGGAGCTGGTCAACAACTCGTATGCGAGGGGGCGCTCGGGCGAGACCGCAGCCGAGGCCGCGTCACGCGCGGAGTCCGCAATCAGGACGCTCGGCGGGGTTCTGCCGCGTGGCAGGCAAAGCACGCGCGCGTCACGCGAGCAGGTGCGCCGAGACGCCGTTCTCAGGCGAGAGATAAACATGGGCTCGGCGAACCTCCCCACCACAAGGTTCGGGCGCGCGGGTCGCACCATGGCGTCGATATTCTTCCGCGCGACGCAGCGCATGTGGGAGAACGACCCCGGTGACCGATACGAGGCCGTCCTGAGCTGGTTCAGGCAGTACGGCGAGACCGTGGGCTACACGGGAGACGTCAACCTAGAGGGCGTGTTCGACTTCGTGATATCGAACAACTCAGAGGCGCTGGTGCAGTTCTGGAACGACCTCAGAAACCGGGGAGGCGAGGAGGGCGGCCCCGTGCGCTCGACGCAGGACCCGTCGTTCTTCGACGAGCCGGAGGAGCTGGTGCCCTATGACGTGAACGCGATAGCCATGGTCGAGGTCATGCGCTGATGGCCCGCAGGAGACGCGGGCCAGAGTATCGCGTCGCGGCATCGTTCGACACCGAGACCTCGAACGTGATGATTGGCGGCGAGTGGCACGCGTTTCCAGTCCTCTACCAGTTCGGAGACCTTCGAGACGTTGACATAGGCTCGTACGAGCTGGGCATGGAGACGCCACGGTTCTTTCGAACCGAGAAGAGGGCGCTCGCTTTCATAGAGACGCTCGTGGGCTGGGGCATGGACGAGGGCTGCATCCCCGTCGTGTGCGGCTACAACCTCATGTTCGACCTACAGTCGCTCATATACGAGCTGCGGCAGGAGTACGAGATGGAGGTCTGCGCACAGTCGGCCACGCACGTCTACACGCTCGACCTCATGTTGGAGGGCCGGAAGGTGCTTCGCTTCTGGGACACCTTCTACCTCGAGATGGGAGGTCTCGCCGCGATGGGCGAGACCTGCGGCCTGCCGAAGCTCGCCGGGGACTGGGACTATGACCTCGTGAGGACGCCAGACACGCCCCTCACTGACGAGGAGCTGGGGTATGCCCTGCGCGACGTGCAGGTAATACCCGCATATCTCAGGTACGTGCTCGACGCGAACGCGTGGGCCAAGCCCGACATGCTCGGAAACAAGATACTCACCAAGACCTCGATAGTGCGCCAGATGGGGCAGCGCGAGATAGCCAAGATAAAGTTCGAGAAGGCGAACGGAAAGAGGCTTACCGTGGGGTGGGCCTTCATGAAGACCTGCAAGCAGGAGCTACCCGCCAACTGGGAGACATACGGCATACGGCGCGCCTGCTTTCGAGGCGGCCTCACGTTCACCGCAGGCAAGCTCGCCATGAGGCCCCATCCGAACGTGTGGTCCTTCGACGTGACCTCCATGCACCACGCGTTCATCAACGGGAGAAAGACTCCCGTGAGGTTTCGCGAGTTCGCCCCGCAGATTCTCGACGGGATATTGAATAACATAAGAAAATTAACAATAGAGAAGGTGCTCGAAAGCTATGACCGCCCATTCGACTATGCGTTCGACGCGTGCGTGCGCATCGAGGGGATACGGCTCAGGTGCGGAACGCCCTTCGAGCGATGGGGCATCGCATGTCTCGCCGAGTCAAAGTTCAGGCGCAGCGCCAACGGCTTCGCCACCATGAACCAGCGGGGGATTCGAGCAGAGGAGTACCTGAAAGCCAACGGGTTCTGCGACGTTGCCGACAACGCGACGTTCGCGTTCTCCAAGCTGGTCTCGGCAGACGCCGTGAACGTGTTCCTCAACGAACACGAGTGGTGGTGCGTGTGCCAAGTCTACGAGTTCGACTCGTACGAGGCGCTGTTCGGCGAGGCGACCATGAACTTCCGCACCCCGCCCGACTACATAACGCTGCAAAGCAACATCCTGTTCGCACGAAAGAACGACGCCAAGGTGATAAACAACTCATACGAGGAGGGAGTGCCCTATGACCGAGAGATACCAGCCTCCATACCGTCGGGAATAGCCGACGAGCTGCGCGCAGGCACCATGTCCGCCAAGTTCTTCGAGTCGTGGTACTCCAGCACCGTCAAGGGCAGCTTCAACTCGATATACGGCACTCAGGCTCAGGACATTTACAAGCCGGACATGGTGGTTGACCCTGACGCCGAGATTGACACCGATGACTCGACCATCGTGCGCCCCGAGAACTGGGAGGAGCACCAGCCGGGACAGTGCAAGGTGCTCTACACCTACGGCTCTCGCATCGTGGCGGGGTCGCGCATGCACCTCGTGATAGCCATGGAGCTGATAGCGAGGGGCGTGCCCGACGCCCGCGTTCTCGGCGGGGACACCGACTCACTGAAGATATCGACCAAGGACTCAACCGACGAGGATGTTATCAGGGCGCTCGAACCGCTCCACGTTGCCGTGCGCTCGGCCATAGACCGGACGCAGGAGCGCGTGAGAAGACTCTACCCGGGCCTCGCGTCCGACCTCGCGCACATCGGCGAGTTCGACTGCGAGGGTCTGAGCGAGCGTCACGTGGAGCTTTGGAACAAGTGCCGAGTATACCAGAAGCACGGGACATATCATGTGACCTGCGCGGGCCTGTCGCGCCCACGCGGAGCGTACACGATAGAGGGCTTCCTCAACGACTACGCGGGGGATGACTTCTCTCGCGTGCTCGACGCGATGGGCTACAACGTCTACATACCGCACGAGATATGTCACAGCCTGCAACGGACCAGCCCGAGACCATCCGACGTGGTTGACGCCGACGTGACTGACCATCTCGGAGAGACGCATCACGTCCATGCCCACGAGGCCGTGTGCCTCTATCCGCAGGGGCGCTGGATTGGTGAGTCCTCCGCAGTCGTCAACTCGGAGAACCTGAGATACATGAGGAGGAGCGGCACGCAGCCGGACACCTGCGCGCGCAGGCTGTCGCTCGACGGCTCGCCGCACGTGGAGATGATTGGAGGTGACTTTTGATGGCGGACTTCACGACGCACTACGACTGGCCGAGGACACGCACCTACGACGCGGACACGACCATGGTCATAAGCTCGCGAGGGCCGGGGAAGACCTACGGCCTGCGCTACACGTTCGTCTCGGACTACCTGAAACGCGGCATCCGCTTCGCAGAGGTGACGAGGCGCGCGAACGAGCTCACCGACCTGTCGTTCGGGTACTTCGACAAGATGACCGCAAACGACGAGTTCCCCAACCACGTGTTCAAGTCGACCAGCACCAAGGCGTTCATAGCCGAGAGGCCTGCCGAGGGCGAGAAGCCGGAATGGCAGCTCATAGGCTACTTCGTGTCGCTGTCGCAGATGCAGCTGTGCAAGAAGCGCACCTTCGTCAACGTGCGCAACATCCTCATGGACGAGGCCGTGCTCGACGCGAGAGACCGCAACCACGACTATCTCACGAACGAGTGGGGGCTGCTCACGCAGATGGTCGACTCGCTCACGCGCGAGCACGCGGGGGACGCGGACAAGCTCGGAAAGCCGCACGTGTACCTGCTCGGGAACAAGTGCGACCTGCTCAACCCGTACTTCGCCGTATGCGGCCTCACCGACGAGCCGCCCTACGGCTACACGTGGCACCGCAACAAGACGTTCCTGATTCACAACGTCGAACCGGGCGAGTACGAGGACCGGAAGATGGCCGAGACCGTCACGGGGCGCATGGCGGCCGGCACCGACGAGGAGCAGGTGCTCAGGGGCGAGGGCTTCACCGGGAACAACCCGGACTTCGTTCACCGCAGGCCGAGGACCGCAAAGTACCAGTTCGGCATAGTCTTTCACGGCGACCGGTTCGGCATCTGGTACGACGAGCGACAGGCGTACTTCTACGTCGACTCGAAGATACCCAACAACGCCGCGAGCGTCTACGCCCTCACGACCGAGGACAACAGAATCAACTACATCATGGCGAAGTCCTCCGAGAAATTCCTGCGGAGCTTCTGCGAGTTCTACGGCATGGGGATGATTAGGTTCTCCACCGTCGTGATACGAAACAAGTTCAATCGCGTCATGCGACTCTTCGGCTACCGCTAGTGATACACTGTAGGCAAGCCCGAAGTACCAAGGCGCCTTGCCTCCGAGTGAGTAGACGTAGGAATACCCGGGATGCCACGCGGGGAACCGCGCCCGGGCGTCGGCGAGTGATTAGGCCACCGCTTTCAACCCGGAGACAACATCATGCGTCTTGCGAACCGGGCCCTTTCTCTATGGATTGGAGACAACCATGACACTGCCAAAGACCGACCCCACCGAGGCCCACGCCAAGACGGAAAAGGATGACACCACCCCGGCAAAGGATGGCACCACCCCGGCAAAGGATGACACGACCCCGGCAAAGGATGACACAACCCCGGCAAAGGATGACACGCAGCCAGTAGATTTAGGGCAGCTGCTCGGGGACTTCATGGCGTCAATGCGCGAGGTTCAGGAGAGCGTGCGCGCCGACCGCGAGCGCATCGAGGAGTTGCAGCTTGCCAACGGCCTCGTAATCCGGCAGGGCGCGTCCGACAACACGCCGCCGACCGTGCCTCCCGATGACTCGTACATCGACCCCGCGCAGTTCGACCCGAGCAACATGGACTTCAAGATTTGATATAATTGCATGAACCGCAACCCGTAAGAAGGGAGCCGAAATGGCCGTAAACAACAGCACCATCCTGACGAGCGCGTGGCTCAACGGCAGCAACGACTACCAGCAGCGCGTGCCCGACCCCACGCAGGCGAGCGTGGCCGAACAGATTGAGTTCCTGACCACGCCCATGAACCGCAAGTACTTCAACGAGTTCATGGACAACTTCGTCAACCGCTTCTGTGACGCCTACGTGCGCTCCGACGCGTGGGAGAACCCGCTGCGCAGCTTCGTGCGCGAGTACAGGTACGGCTCCACCATTCAGGAGACCTACTTCAAGTGGATTAAGGCGCACTCGTTCCAAGATGACGCCGAGACGCTTCTGAAGCTCCACCGACCCGAGGCAGAGAGCGCCTACCACACCGTAAACTACGAGGTGACCTACCCCATCTCCACGAACGACTACGAGCTGATGGATGCCGTGACCGACGAGTACGGCCTCAACCGCATCATCTCCGGCATCATGCAGGTGCCCATCAACTCCGACCAGTATGACGCCTACAAGACCATGGTGCAGCTCATCGCCGAGTACGAGGGTCGTTGGGGCTTCTACAAGCACGGCCTCTCCGCCGCGCCGACCGACGAGGCAACGGGCAAGGAGTTCCTAACCGCCGTGCGCACCTACGCCGGAACGCTCGCCTTCCCGTCCACGCTCTACAACGCGCAGCGCTTCACGGACATTCCCGTGTTCGCCAAGCCCGACGAGCTGGTGCTCTTCGTCACGCCCGCGACGCAGGCCGCGCTCGACGTGAACACCCTCGCGAGCGTGTTCAACGTGGACCTCGCCGAAATCAAGTACCGCACCATCCTCATTGACGAGTTCCCCGTGCCCAACGCCGTGGCCCTGCTCACCACGGATGCGTTCTTCCAGTGCGCGAACAAGCTCTACGGTACCTTCTCGTTCTTCAACCCGCAGACGCTCTCCACCAACTACTACCTCCAGCACCGCGCAATCATGAGCGTGTCCCCGTTCGTCCCCGCCGTGCTGTTCACCACCGACGAGGGCACCACGCCCTCCGTTGTGAAGCAGACCGTCTCCGGCGTCACCGTGGAGGCCAACCCGACGAGCGCCAAGCCGGGCGACGAGGTACAGCTCACCGTGAACCTCACCGGCACCATCGCGCCCCAGACCGAGGGCATCGAGGTCCGACCCGACGCCTGCGTGTTCGAGGTGACCGCCGCGAGCGCCGCTTCCGCCGGCACGCCCATCCAGCTCAACGCCCGCACCTACGTGGACGATGACTTCGTGCTTCACATCCAGAGGACCGGCCTCGCCACGGGCAACGTGCTCACCGTCACGGGCACCGCGACCTACCAGAACCCGTCCGGCACGACCTCGACGTACACCGACACCGCCACCGTCACCATCTCCTAGGGTGGCTCACAGCGATGCTAACCGGGGACTGGCGCGCGAGCGCCGGTCCCCTCTCTCTAAGGAGGTGACACATGGACTTCCCCCACATGGGCGACGCGAGGTTCCCCGACCTCTCGAACGTCGACGTGTTCCGCTACCAGAACGAGGTCGACTACGACCGCTACGGAGCGAGCGGCACCATCAAGGTCTGCAACGTGCCGTGGGACGAGTCCCACAACAACGTGGCGTTCGAGGGCGTGGAGGCGCGCGACGCGTACCTCGACGGGCTCTCAGGCCCCGTGGGCGAGCTTCCCACGGCGTTCCTCGCGCAGCCCAAGGCCACCGTGCAGGTTCCCATGCCCGGAAGCACGTGCCTGCGCTACAACTACTGCGTGATAGACGTTCCGCCGGTCCCGTCCGAGGACGCGCCCCTCATGCACTACGAGGGCGCGCGCAACGTGACGCGCTTCTGCTACTTCGTGACCGGCGTGGACTTCCGCGCGCCCAACACGACCATGCTCTACCTCTCGCTCGACTCGTGGCAGATGTGGAGCTACGACCTCGACGTGCAGTTCATCGGGCTTGCGCGCGGCCACTACGGCGTGGCAAAGACCGACGTGGACGCGTATCTCGTCGACCCCGCGCACAACAACGAGCACCTGCTCGCGCCTGACGTTGACTTCGGCAGCTATCAGGTCACGCGAAACTCGTTCGCCAAGACGTTCGACGCCGACGTGTGGATGTGCTTCGCGTGCAACGCGGCCCCGAACATCGCCGACTGGGGAACCGTGGCCGACAGCACGGCCCACGTCCCCTACATCTCGGCCTACGACAACTGCGGCGTGCCTACCTACCTCACGTTCTGCATCGAACCCTCCGCGTGGGGCCAGTTCTGCCAGAACTGCGACGCGGACTACCCGCACTTCAAGCAGAACGTCATGGGCGTCTTCTTCGTGGACAAATCGCTCGTGACCACCTACAACGACTTCACGTTCGCGGGGACCAGCTGCCACCTGCTCTCGCAAGTGTCCTCTGTCGAGGGCACGCTCCGTGACCTATCACGCGAGGACTTCGCGCTTCCCGAGCAGGTGGCCGGATTCGCCAAGCTCTACACCTACCCCTACAGCTACATCGAGCTGACCGACCACACCGGCAACGTGCGACAGGTCCGCGTGGAGTCCACAACGGGCACCATCGGCTACCAGACCGCCATTCAGTTCGCGATGCCCTACGTCGCCCAGTCGTGCGTCATCACGGGACTTGGCTCCGGCACCGTGACCTCTACGTGGGAGAACCTTCTCGGTCACACGTTCGAGTCAACCGGCGAGTGGTATCGCACGATGTACAACTGGGACGTGCCCGTGTACGCGGTCACGCTCGCCTCCTCCGTCCGAGAGACCTACGAGCGTCTGTACCCGCACAATCAGGCCGTGGTCAACTACACGCGCGACTATGACAACACCATGGCGGTCGCGAACACCGAGCACTCGAACGAGCGCAACCAGACGGAGTGCATGAGCGCGAACAACGCCGCGACCGTGGCGAACAACTCCGCGAACAACACCGCCAAGATTAACGCGGAGACGCAAATCAACGCCTCGCAGCTCAACAAGCTCACCGCCGACAAGAACGCAGACAACTTCATGGTATATCTCGGAAACGAGACCAATCAGGCCGCGAACACGGCGTCTCAGGCGAACAACGAGGCGATGGGAGCGGCAAACGCGATAGCCGGCACCGCGTCCGGCGTGAGTGGGGTCATAACCGGGGCGCTCACCGGCTCCGCGCTCGGCCCCGTCGGGATGGCGGGAGGCGCGCTCATCGGCGCGGCAGGCGCGCTCGCAGGCCTTGGCCAGACCGCCGTCAGCACCGCGAACACGTCCGCGTCATTGCAGGTCGCGTACACAAACAACGACCAGCTGGCGACCGCCACGCAGACCAACAACACCACGAAGACGCTGAACGCGCAGAGGTACCTACAGGAGTCGCAGGCCCGAAGCAACGACTGCGCCACCGAGGTAACGGACAACAACAACTCGCTCCTCAACACCACGACCGCCAACAGCGTAAACATGCTCGACACCAACGCGGACAACAACCTCGCGACCGCGAGCGCGAACGCCGAGCGCACGAGGAGCGCCGCGCAGTCGGCCATCACGAACGACACCAACAACATACGCGTTCAGGCGGGCGGCACCTGCGGAACCTTCTCCCACGGCCAGACGGCATCGCTCAGACCGCGCGGCGTATGGGCAAACGTGGTCACCGAGCCGGACGGGGCGCTGCTAGCGGCAGGATCGCAGTTCGCCCGCTACGGCTACACCGAGAACGCGTACGTCCAGTTCGAGGGGTGGCAGATGATGGGGCACTTCACCTACTGGCAGTGCTTCGACGTGGTGTTCTCCGGGGCGAGCGACATGAGCGTGAGCACCGAGAACGAGATACGCTCGCTGCTCGCAAACGGCATAACGATTTGGACGGACCCCGACGAGATAGGGAGGGTGAGCATCTATGACAACTGAGGCAAGGTCTGCCGCTCTCGTGACCGACGCGGCCGAGCCAGACTCGGTGGAGACGCCCGAGGAGCGCAGGCGCACCATTGACGAGCTTATGAAGCTCGGCACGTATCAGGGAATGACCGACGAGGAAATCGAGCGCGTCATGACCTACCGCGAGCGAATGGCGGCTCTCATGGAGCGCAACGACGGCGCCGCAAGGACAATCGAGCGGGCGCAGAGGAGCGCGGAGGAGCGCGCCAACGCCCAGTACGAGCAGGCGCAGGCGAACTTCCGGCTTGCCTGCTCCATCAACCCGACGTTTCGTAAGGTGGTGATTGGCGATGGGCAAGCCTAGCAAGCTGGGATACGGAAGCTACTGGCAGTCCTCGCGCATCAACCGGGTTCTCTACACCTGCTTCCTGACGCAGGCCGAGAACGTCGCGCTGTCGCGCTTCAAGTGGCTGGGCCTGCCGCCGACGTGCGACGAGCGCTGGCTGGAGCGATGCCTGCTCTTCGAGGGGCAGGCCACGATAGCGTTTCCCGCCAACATGCCGGGGACGTTCTTCTCGACCAAGTGCGCGCAGTCCGGCCCGCTCAACGTCTATGACAACCCGACCAAGTGGCGCTCCGTGGGCAACGACGGGTGGTCGTTCGAGGTGAACAACGCGAACGGCATCATGGTCTACGACAATCTCAACCGCACGCCCATCTTGAACCAGATTGAGGTCATGTGCCGCGAGCTCGTGGACTGCTTCCGCACCAAGCAGATTAACCGGATGCAGCAGCGCAGCCCATACATCATCAAGGGGCCGAGGAACAAGAAGTTCGACCTCACGCAGGTGATAAAGCAGCTCTTCGGCGGCGAGCCCGCCATCGTCGGCTACCAGAACATGATGGATGACATTTCGATAGAGGCAATCAACACGCAGGTGCCCTATCTCGGAAAGGAGCTACAGGAGGACTACGAGAACATCTGGAACCAGATTTACCTGCTGCTCGGAATCCGCAACCTTCCGTACAAGAGCGAGCGCAGAATCGAGTCCGAGGTCCGCACGCAGAACGAGCCGAGCGACTTCAACAGGCTCGCGTCGCTCATGGCGCGCAGGCAGGCATGCGACCAGCTCAACCGGAGGTTCGGCCAGTATCTGGCGGAGCCAGTCCGCGTCGTGTGGAACGCCGACAACGAGTCCGAGAACCACGACCTCGCGACGAACGTGGCAAAGGCCGCCGAGGCGTTCGACATGAAGCTGGACCTAGCGAAGGCAGGTGAGGAAGATGCCGTATGAGTACGGAAACGAGCCGGACTTCCACGCCGTGGGAACCATCCAGCTCGTTGAGTGGGTGGAGTGCGGGCTCGTGGACCTCACGGACGGAACGTGGGAGTTCAACGCGTACGAGGGCGATGACGAGAAGCTAGCCGACCTCTACGAGGTGACGAACGCGCGTGTGCTCAGGAAGGTCGTGGACCACTACCTCTACTACGAGGTGGCCATGCCGCTCTACAAGGAGTGGAAGCACCAGCTGCTCACGCGCCTGAACGAGGTCATGCCGAAGTACATGTGGGCCTACCGCATGCTGGCCGACGGGACGAACCCCCTCACCTCAGAGGATGACTACTACAAGGGGCGCACCATCCGCTCGGACTACCCCGAGACGCTGCTGTCGGGAAACTCCGACTACGTGAGCGACGGCACCGACACCGAGACCGAGCGCATCCGCATCCGCGACCTCTGGCAGAAGCTCGGTAGCTCGCTCGCGCTCGCCAAGGACGTGGACCAGATGGTGATAGATGACGTGGCCGACTGCTTCAGCGGCCTCATGACCGTCAACCTCAACGCCTTCTAGCAGCTCAGGGCGGGTCTCGCACGAGCGGGACCCGCCCTCGCATGATATAATCTATGCAACGGATTGGAGGCACCATGGCAACACAGGAAATAGCATCGCCCGCTGCGGTGCGCACGCTCTACGGCACGCTGGGGCCGTTCTCCTCGTTCGTGCAGTCACCTCCGGTAATACCGACCTTCTACTATGACGTGTACTCTCAGGAGCAGCGCATCAAGGCGATATGCCAGAACTTCGCACGTCTCGTGGCGTACGTGGAGGAGGGCTTCGCCGGGGTCAAGGACGTGGATGACGAGGTTCAGGCGCAGCTCAACGCCTTCCGCATCTCCATGGAGCAATCGCTCAACGACCTGCGCGACGAGCTGGTGAAGATTATCGCGGGTGCAACGGGGTCGTTCACCACGACCGACCCGACGGACGAGTACCTTACGAAGGACGCCGGGCAGGTGATATCGAACGTCTACGACTTCGACCGCGAGCTGTCCATGAGCGCGACGCGCTTCGACGCGGCAAACATCACTCCCGCGATGTTCGACGCGACCGGCATGAGCGCTCGGCACTTCGACACGGCGGCTGCGGCGTGGCTCTACAACCCTGCGACCGCCGAGACCATCTCGGAGGATGACGGGGAGAACGACGGGCTGTCCGTGATGCACGCAATCGTAACCGCAATCAATGGCGCGACCGCCAACTAAGGAGGAACAACCATGTCCCACACAGCACAGACCACCTACTACGGCCTGCCCATCTACGAGGACAAGGCGGGCAACCAGCCCACGTACCTCGGAGACTGGAACGAGGCCATGCGAACGCTCGACAGCTCGCTCAACTCCGTCGCGGGCCAGTCCTCGGGCGTCGTTAACACGGCCAATCAGGCGCTCACCACGGCACAGCAGGCGCAGCAGACGGCCAACGCGGCCAACACCGTGGCCAACTCGGCGCAGCAGACGGCGAACGGGCTGTCCTCGCTCGTGACCACGGCGCAGGAGACCGCCGAGCAGGCCAACACCGCCGCTGGAACGGCGCAGTCCACGGCGGAGTCGGCCAACAGCGCGGCGCAGCAGGCGAGCACGACGGCGGCGAACGCGCTATCGCAGGCACAGACTGCGGCGAGCACGGCAGGGACGGCGCAGGTCACGGCAACTCAGGCTAAGACCGCCACCGACTCGCTAAATGCAATGTTTCCAAATCTGACAAAAATCGTGATGGTCTCCAAAGTCTACGCAAGCGGAGCAACTAACTCATTCGACCTCACGTCAAGCGAGGTCCTTACCGCGCTGGATTATCAATCCAAGCCAAATGAATTCTACAACCTCTTCGTTATGGCGTGCAATGGAGACACTGCCGCTAACGCTAACGTGCCGATTAGGTCTTGCTCTGTAGATAAGTCCAAATGGGAAGTGCGCGCATTTATCGAATCTCCCGTGCAAAACGCCGCAAGAATCAACTTCCTTCTTGCTGTAAGCAGTTACGTTATCTAAGAAGCGTCATTAGCCATATGGGACATTAACCGAGCGCCCCGTCTGAACGATGCGAGACGGGGCGCGTCATTGTGTGACTGGATATAAGGTTCCGAAATAAAATATCAAATCTTATTGAAACCTGACAGCCCGTCACGAGACGGAAACGGACCCTCGCGGCGGGCCGTCTCAGGAAGGGGCTCGACTACCTATGCAGGAGATATGGCGGGCTCTCGACATACGAGCGCCAGAGTTCGTCATTGCTCGCATAAGGCACATCCCTTCGCCTGACGCCCGGAATCTCACCGGCGAGGACGCGCGCGCGATATGCTGCAAGTAGCAGGCCGCGCGCCGTGGTGCTGGCCAGGACGGATATGCCCGCCCCTCTCGCGCATGCCAGATCCCTATCGGCGCGCGTCTCGTAGCGGAGCACCTGCACGCGCGATAGATCGCGCACGCCTGGATAGCGGGGCACGCCCCGCAGCGTGCGATATGCCCAGAAGCTCATATATGAGACCTCCCCTCAGAGAATCCACCAGATTAGGCCGCTCGCGCATAGCAGGTAGACAATCAGCGCAACATCAATTAGCGAGAAAACGACAACGGATGCCCAATACGCCGCGTCTCCCCTCGACATGCGCCTGCGCGAGGCGCCGCGATATAGTCGACGGCTGCGAAAATCATATGCGGGGCGCATGCGCGGCCTATCATCTATCGATGAATGTAACATCGACGTCGCCCCCAATCTTCACTACGAGAATCGGGTCAGGAAAATCGTCGCTCACTATGTCGATGCGCTGCGCGTAGTGATGCCGGGTCACGACGTTCCGCAACACCCCGCACATAACGCCTATCGCGTCCTCGACGGTGTGCGTCTTGGATATGCACGCGCTGCCAATGTCGGCGACGTTTCGATAGACATAGAACATTTAATTACCTCCTATATCCTTATTCCATATGCGATATCGCCGTCTCGATACAACACACCCCGCGTCGCGCCGAGCCAACGAGCTCGCTTGGCCGCTATCATGAATCGCGCGCCGGCCACATCCGGCGAGACGCAACCCAAATCAGCCTCCGCTATCGTGTCCCCAAGATGGTTGAATATCAGATATCTGAAGTCCGGCTCGATGACCTCATTTCGTTTCGACTTTGATACGAAGCCAATCAGGCACAATATAAAGCCTGAAACAGACATTCCGATTACGACGATTCCGAATATCAGCAATCTAATCACCTCCCTAATAGCAGTATGCTCGGCGATACGCCATGTACAACTCATCCATGCTGATAACACACACCTCGTAAGGGTCCATGCGATATCCGAGCGAGCCGAAGCGGATGGCAAGCCGCACCTGCGCTTCGAGCCTTCGCCGGGCATCACGATGCGAGATGGCGCGCCCGCCGTGACGCCCGATGTGCTCGGCTCGTGCAAAGTCAGTCGGAAAAGCCATGATGTGCGGCTCCTTCGCGTGGTTCTCAGAAGTGATCGCGTATTTCATGTCTAGACCTCCCGATATCTGCTATGCACGACCTCGCCTTCGCACCTGCCGATGAGGTGCAGCTTACCGGCCAGAGGGTAGATGACCGGGCACGCCGCGGCGATATGGCGCATGGCATCGCTCGCCGCGTGAGCGTCGGTGCCTGCGTTGAAGCGTTTGATTGTTGCGCCTGCGGAGCTTATTACGTAGATCTCGTAGTAGGTCATTTGATGACCTCCGCGTTCGCGTCGATGCATGCGCGGGCGATATCATCTTCTAGCTTGCACTTGCTGGTTATGGCGCACACATGAAAAAATCGGCCATCGTCATATCGCCTGAAAACGAAATGGCGAGGTTGAACGTTACGACGCGGAGTCTCCCCGTCGGCTTTGGTGACGTAAACAGTGAAGACGAGCTTTTCTGGATAATAAGATTTCGAACGAAAGTCACGCCTAATGCTGCGCATGCAGCGTAGCAGACCCTCAGCACTCCGCTCGACATAACCATACGGCTCGCTACCGAGCATGACAGCATACTTGAAGTTTGCCATTTTGACTTCCTCCCGTTAGTAGATTTCGAACTCGGTCATGTCCACCATGTCGTTCCACGCGACGGCGTTCTTCCGGCCAGTCGTGATCACATGGTAGATATCAAAGTTGGAAGTGATGAACTGCCGGACGAAATACTCGTAGCCAAGATTTGCGTGCGGGTAGTAGTAGAAGTCGCGCGAGAAGTTGATTTCATCGTCGGTCTTCTCGATGTGCCTTGCAAGCGCCATGCAAAGGGCGTTTACCGTCGTGGCACGCGAGCGGAAGAAGAAGCCGTCGCTGCCATCATTCGGCTGGGCGTAGTAGATGGTGGTCGAGGTGCGGGTGGGCATGATTAGTCCTCCTTGTTCTCGATGAAAGAGTCGGTGTGAGAGTCGTAGGTGTAGCCGTTCTCGGTCATGTGGCCCGCGAGATCGAACCACAGAAATTCGTTGATATCGGTTTCGGTTGCGTGCGAGTCCTCAGGGAAGTAGTCATCCAGCAACGAGTCGACGTATTCGATGACGTCTTCGGAGCTGTTAAGAACGACCTGCTTCCAATAGTTGCCACCGCACCAAGCGTTGAAGTTGCG
>ENA-OPVH01000853-OPVH01000853.1-human-gut-metagenome-genome-assembly--contig:-NODE-853-length-17367-cov-1.544305_pt1 | contig 17367 bp, 8 predicted proteins | sample MGYA00241494_ERZ501980 | MGnify/ENA primary metagenome ERZ501980 (study PRJEB25962, sample SAMEA1964914) | human gut metagenome | biome: human gut; feature: human-associated habitat; material: faeces... | reverse complement strand
TTTTATGAACTATTTCTTATCCCGAACTGGGGTATAGAATAGGTATATGTGGTAACTGCATTTTATAGGTTTGGCTTGGTGTATTTGTACCAAACAGATATTTGGAATAGTCAAGCGATTTTTGCCAAGTACCATTCAGCGACACGAACCAATTCCGGTTTATATCCCATTTTACTTCGGCATCTGCACCATATAGCAAAGCTTCGCCTAAATTCTGATATTTATAATATCCCGCTTGCGCAAGCATATACATCATGTTCTTTACTTTTGTTGTGTAAACATTTGCTTCAAATTGCAACCGTGATTCATTATTGTAGTAGTGGTCATATATTACCCCTAAATTATAATTGTTCGCCATTTCAGGGTCCAATGCCGTATTGACCTGGGTTGTGATACGATCCCCAAGGATTTCCTCATATCGCGGCAAACGATAATTATGTTCCAATGCTGCTTTCAGATACCAATGTCGGGGTAAATCATATTTCAAGGCAATGCTATAGCCCAAATTGTCTCCTGTGCGGTCGGTCTTGACCGGTTCACTTTCCGACCCATATGTCAAATCTACCGTCTCACCGTTCACTCCAAAATGATAATATCGCCCGGTAATAACGGAAGTAAGTTTGTCATTGAACCACCTGTTCTCGAAAGACAGAGAAGAAATAAGACCTGTCACATCTGATTGGAGTCCACAAAGTCTTTTTTTCAAGAATTTTTCCGCTTCCGGATCATTAGCCTCCTGAGTAACATATCGAAAATCATTGTTCAAATTGACTGACATTTTATTAGGAATCAAATGGTATTTTAAATTCAGATTGAAACGAATGTCATGAGTATGGTCATCTGAAAGGTTTGGTACACTTCCCTTTTCTCCTTTGTAGCTATTGAGACGTTTGTTGCCATAGAAGTCATATACATATGAAGATGTATCGTTCAGGCATGAATTAGTGTACAGATAGCCTCCATTAAATTTCATATCCATTTTTTTAGTAAGGAAAGATTTTCTTTCTAAATGTAAAGTTCCACCAGTAGTGAAAGCTTTATTGAAGGTATGACGGATGTTGGTTTCGATACCTTGCATCTCTTTTCTATTAGCATATCCTAAAATTTCTAATTCAGCTTCATCGAAATAGCCATTCATAAAATTGAAACTTACAGCGTAGTCTATCATTTTCAAATGATCATGGTCTCGTTTTATTTTTAATCCTTCTACATAGGGTGATTCTATGGTATAATCATTTGCCGCTAAAGTTCCTCCTGCATATAGAGTCATGGCCGTGTTTATTTTATTGAAAAAATGGCGAACAGTCGCACTGCCCTCATGCGTTCCGTAACTTTGCATTTTATATGCCAAATCGTAAAAATTTTTATCGGTATCAATTGTCACTACATTGACAGCACTTCCCAATCCATCTCCCCCAAACTCCGGTGGGACAATACCTTTGTATATTTCTATGCGGTCTATGAACTGAAGTGGAATATCATTTATGGAAAAGTTTCCATCTGGTGTATTTAATGGATAACCATCCATATATATTTGAACTCTATTGCCTTCCAAGCCGCGAACATTTATTTTAGTCTGACTTCCAACTCCGCCGGTTTGTCTGAGTTTTACGCCGGTTTGATGGTTGAGCACCTCACTTATAGAGGTACCCCGCCCTGCCAACGTTTTGCCATCTATTACCGTAACAGGAACACCCTGTTGCTTAACTTCTCGTATCTCATACCTTTCGCCGATGCCTACAACCTCCACACCGTCCAATTGCATATTTGCATCTTCCATAAAGACATCTAAAGTTTTGCTCTCTGATTCTGAAAAGAATACAGTCTTGGTTGTTCTTTTCAAACCAACGCACGAAAATACTATAGTTGACTTACCTATAGGAATATTCTTTAATACATAATTTCCCTGTTCATCTGTAGTTGTCCCGATTGAAGTATGCTCTATTTGTATAGTTACACCTATTAAGGGAGATTTATCCTGAATGCTTCTGATACTCCCAGACAAAACCCGTTGAGCCATAGCAGATAGACTGAACAAGGAATAAAGAAAGATTAGTAAAAGAACACAGTCTGTTCTTCTTTTTTTATAATTTATAAAATCGAATTTCATAAGGTTGTCTTTTTTAGGTGCAAAGTTATCTCTTTTCCAAAGAATGCACAATCCCTAAATTTAGGTATTTTAACATCACTGCGTGAATTCGTAACTACCCAGTACCCCTCTAAAAAGTGATTTTAGGGTACGAGGCTTTGCTTGCCATTACATAATGGCAAGTATGGCTTCGAATTTTGAAATTCAACTTGTTAGCAACGGAGGACACCCTAAAAATTGATGAAAAAATGTATTGGGTGTCAAACTTGGGATAAGTAAAGACGATAGAAAGGGCTGGATTTCTCGTAATGGGAGGTCAGCCTTGTTTGTTGTGTATATTTACCGTTGTAAATCATCCGAAAATACGGATTATGGCTGCAAACTGCAGTGGGTAGTAGCGACTTGAATGGGGTTAAAATACCGGTAAGAGTATGGGGAAGTGTAGTGATAAGGGCTTTTGGTACTGCTACTGACTTTGTTAAATGGATACGGAGAATTAGTTAATAGTCCGTTAATTCATGCTAATCGACTTGGTTTCGGCTGAGCGGAAGGTTATCTTTGTATAGTAGCTTCGCCATGACTATTGAGGTCTCAGTCATCTTTGGATGAGAAGCTGAGCGGAGTAAAATATTAAAATGTAAAATATAATTCGGGTAATTGTCGATGAAAAACTTAAACTTTTTATCAACCTCCCCAATTGACGGTCGGATAATGTCGGTCTCGTATCGGTCTCGTATCGATCCCGTATCAATCCCGTATCAATCCCGTATCAATCCCGTATCATCCTCCTATCGTTCTCCTATCGTTCTCGCTTCCAGAAGCGGAAACAATACGGAAACTATACGGAAACGATATGTAACCGATCCTTGGAGGAAGGGAGGAAGAAGCGAGGACGATATTTGGTGGAAGCGTGGAGGAAGGATGCCCAAGATAGAAGCCGCTGTTTCTACCTGGAGCTGACTTGCTGTCGAAGAAAGGATGGTACGTTCCTAAGGGTGAGGGCAAGATGAAGGGTGGAGTATGCTGCTCAATGGAAAACGAAGGTCCGCCAGTGGGCCTCCTCGATGGGAAACCGACTGGCGGATCTTGGATGTGGAAGTCTTGGTGTGAAGCTCAAACGGGTCTAAGCCATTGGTGATCTTATCTCACCACGACCTTCTTGCCACCGACGACATAGATGCCGGCGGGAAGTCCCTTGAGGGTATGGGCGTTCTTGCGCACCTGTTGTCCTGTGAGGGAGAAAATATCGAAGGCCTTGCCATTGAAGAGGGTCTCGGCAGAGACGGACTCGATGGCCGTGGAGGGCGTGATGGTCAGTTTTCCGTTGGTGTAGGAGAACTCGTAGTTGTTGGCGTCGCCACCTTCCACCACGATCTCATAGACACCCTCGGGTGAGGAGAGGTCGGCGGAGCAGGTGGCCTGCGGCTTCTCGCTGATCGCGCTCTCGTTGTCATCGTTTCTGAAACCCTCGTAGCGGATGGTAAAGACGGGGTTGGCCTCACCCTCACAGCGCGTGGCGTCCTCAGCAATGACCTCCAGGGGAGCAGGCTTGATGATGAGGTAGCCATCCTCAAACTCCGTGTCCTCGTCGGTGATGGTGCCGCGGCTGATCTTGATCTTGTAGCGGCCCACGCCGGAGGTGTGGTCGGCCTCGCAGGTCAGCTGAGGTGTACCATCCACCTTCGTGCCGTTGATGGTGAAGGTCAATTCAGGATTCTCCTCACCATAGAGGCGGGAAAGGTTGCGGGCTTTGACGGTGGTGCCAAACTCCACGATGCTGGAGAAGTCCTTCCACTGTGCCAAGGAGCTATAGCGCGTCTTGCTGCCTGCTCGCACGGCGAGGCGACAGGTCTCGGTGTTGGCGCCAGCGAAGACATCTATGCCCAACTGCGGAATCTCCTTGGGGCGCACCTTGAGTTCCTCCATCGACCAGCAATAGCCGAAGGCTTCCTTGCCGATCTGCTTCACGTCGTGGCCGAGGGCGATCTTGCGCACCATGCTGCAGCCAGCAAAGGCGTAGTCGGCGATGGTGGTCACGCCGTCGGAGACCTGGAGGTCTTCGCGCGTCAGCGGGATAACGGCCAAAAGTGTGGTCTTGTCCTTGTCATAGACCATGCTGCCCTCGACAGTGAAGTCGGCATCGGCGGTAGGGGTGAGGTGGACAGTGGAAAGCTTGTTGCAATAGGCCCAGACGCCCTTGCCGAAGTGGCGGATGCCCGTGGCGGGGAAGTGGATCTCCTCCATGGAGCAACCGTAGAACAGCTTGTCGGGCAGGCTATTGTCCTGAGTGATGGTGAGCTTCTGTCCCTTGTCGATGAGATAGTAGTCGTCGCCGGCCACAATCTGGGCGTCGCTCAGGTCGAGCATACGCATCTGTCCGTGGGTGCGGTTGCCATTTTCGTCAATGCCCGCCATCTCGCGGAGTGTGCGGAGGTCGGTGGCATTGATACGGCCCTGTACTCGTAGCGTGTCGTAGCAGAAGAATGACTCCTCGCTGACCAAGGATCGGAGCTGGCCCGGAGTGGAGACGTTCACCTCGCCGGAGACGCGGCTAATGGCGGGCTCGGGTGTGATATTGATGACGGCCTCCTGCATCTCGGAGAACTTATAGCCCAGCGGGTCGAGGATAGCTATCTCGTAGTAGCCGTCCTGGTCGCCACACCATCCCCAGTTGACGTGGACGAGCCCCTCGGCGTCGTAGCCATCGATGACGAAGGAGTGGCCTTCGCGCTGACGGGTGAAGCCGCCATAGACGATGGGCTGGTCTTTGCTCAGTTGCTCGTAGATGATATTCATCCAGCCCTGCGTGGTGTAGTCCTCACGTTCCAGGTACTGCACGTCGGTCAGGCCGTAGTAGCGCTGGAGACCGCGGGCGAGGTTCTCGTGGAGCGCACCACTTCCTCCCTGGGCCGTAGAACCATAATCCATGTCGGCAGCCACACCGAGGTCTCTCATCAGCATGGCCACGGCATCGCCCTCCTCGGGAGTGTAGCCTGCGTCGTAAACGTCGATCATGTTGCTCCAATCATAGATACTCTTTTCAAAATCTACGCTGATGGCTACACCCGAGGTCATCCCGTAGGGATAGTAGATGGTGTTGCTGCCCATGCCATGCTTGGGGCCCTTGTGATGGTAGAGCACCTGGGCGGTGGAGGTGGCTGCACAACCCGTGAGACATCGGCCTGTGCCGTTGGTGGCAATGGGGCAGAGATTGTTGAACGGCGCCTCCTGTCCCCACTTGGTGGTGAGCAGCATGGGCACGGCATCGGGGAAGTTGGCAGCGCTGGGGCGGACCACGCGGCTGGCGCTCTTGCCTGCCTTCACCTTGGCCTGGGCGACCTCACTGATGGCGGAGAGCCACCAGCGGAAATTCTCGTTCTGCGTCTTCTCGTCGTAGCAGGTGTCGGAATAGCCGAGTACGGCGGGCAGCAGATCGTCGTTGGCGATCACGGCAAATCCGCCATGGTCGTAGCCGTAGATGGTGTACTCCTCGTTGGCCACGAGTTGCTTCATGGGTGCGCCTGGGGCTTTCATTTTGCCCGGGAGGGCGCCTTTCTCCAGGGCGGTGGCGGCAGCTTGCATCTTTTGCTGCTGGCTGCGGGGTTTGGCGAGAATCGTGTATGGCAGGATCGAGGCCAAGCACAAGAGGGAACAAGTCCAAAGAGTTCTCTTGTTGCGCATAATCGATTTTTCTTTAAGTTTTGAGGTGGGGTCCTGCAAACGTCTGTCGCTTGCTGGGCAGCAGTTCGCAGGACCCCTCTCGTGATGAAATGAATGATAGAAAACTTGAGTCTTACTTCACGACGACCTTTTGGCCGTTGACGATATAGACACCCTTCTTCAGCGACTTGAGGTTCTTCACGCCCTTGGCCACGCGGATGCCGTCAGGAGAATAGACATCAAAGGCAGATTCGCCGAGTGTGAGGCCGTTGATACCGGTCACTGTATGGGTAAGGGTGGCCTCCGATTCCTCAGCGGCATAGACGGCGGTCACACCGTAGAGGTGCTTGTCGGCATCCTGCAGGATCTGCTTGTCGATGAAGCTGCGCACGTTGGCCTCAACGTTGCCGATCAACTGGCCATCGCGATAGATGTTGTAGCCCTTCACCTCGCCTGCGCCACAGCTGTAGGTGATGTCGTCAATCATGAAGAAGAACGGGTTGTTCCACGTCGGCGTGTTGTGGTTGATGGCAAAGTACTTGGTGCCTGCTGGCAACTCAACCTTGATCTGCTCCCATGCGCCACTGGTGATGCTATAGGTTTCGCCCAACTTGACGAACGACTCGCGCTTGTCGTCTGTGGTGGAGTAAAGCACACTGAAGTTCTCCTCATGAATGGTTTGACCATCATTGTAGTTCTTCACCCAGAACGTGATTTCCTGCTCGTCGCCGGAGAGTGCGGGGCTGTAGAGCCAGTTGTTCTGCGATACGTCATAGCCTTCCCCGTTCACACGGTAGAGAGCGGCCAGGTACTTGTCGCCGTTGTGGGCCTTGAAGTCGGGCACCTGATCGAGTTGTGTCTCCGTGAGCCAGCCGTTGGCTGGGTCGAAGAGCATGAAGCCGTAGTTGGAACCCTGGTTCGGGAACTTATACTTCTCGAAGACGCCACCCGTCGTGCCGGCATTGACAGCCTCAGAGGTGAAGTCGCCAAAGTTGTCCTGACTCCATGACGTAGCGTTCTCGAAGCTCTCAGTCTTGGTCTCGGTGTCCGTGCTGACAGGCGTCCATGTGAGGCTCACGCCCTCCTCGGTGAGGACGGCCTCGGCACTCTCGGGCTTCGGTTTCTCGCTCGTGAGGTACTTGACGTTGGTGGAGGCGACATTGTCGTCCTCATTGAGGTCGTAGGCGTATTCCACCTCGGCCTTCAGTTCCACGGCCTCGTTTTGGTCGAGTTTATTGCTCTGGAAATCGAAGACCACGTCGGTGAAGTCGTAGGCACCCAGCGTCTCGGTCATCTTCTTGGTCTCGACGAGCTCATCGTTGGCATAGAGTTTCACCTTGTAGTTATTGGCAGCGTTCTCGCCAAAGTTGTTCACGCGTACGCTCACCTTGGCCTTGCCACCCTTGAGCACTGTCTCGGGAGCCTCGATCTCAGCATTGAGGTCGTCGGTCTGCGTGTCGCGGACGAAGAGTCGGTCGATGTAGAGGTCCTTGTAGGCTTCGGCCTGGACGGCGAAGTCGAAGGTGATGAAGGGCTCATTGGCCCACGGGCTGAGATTGATGCCAGAGGCGTGCCATTGGTCTGCCTCGAGGTTGGCATAGTCGATCACGCCAGCCACATGGCTCACGCCGTCAGGAGTCTCCACCTCGACGGTGATCTTGGCGTTGCTGCCCTCGGCGGCCTTGTGATGGAACATCAGTTTGGGAGCATCAACGCCACCCAAACGGATCTTGCCCGAGCCGAGGTAGGCGATGTCCTCCTTGTTTTTTGACACGATGTAGAAGCTACCGCCGTCGTTATCGACAGAATTGGTAGAAAGCTCGAAGTCGGACTTGCCGGTGCCCCAAGAGGACCACAAGATGCCATAAAACTTATAGTTCTTGACGCTGGCAAAGAACGGAATCTCGTAAGGTTTGCCCTGGATGTAAGAAGGTAATGGGACGTAGGAACTTTCGCCATACGAATTCTTCGCATTGACAAAGAGCGTCTTCACGGTCTGCTCTGCTCCGTCGTTGGGATTGACGGCGTAGTCAAACAAGGTCTTGCCTGTGGTCTCGCCGACTGGGGTGTAAGTGGGCTTGAAGTCGGCTCCATCCGACTCGGCGAGGGTGTAAGTGATCTTCTCGGGGTTGAGATAGCCACCCAAGCGACCTCTTGCGGGTGCTTCCCAATTGAAGCGGATGGAGTTGTCTCGAGTTTCCGTGTTCTTTTTGACGGGAGCGACGGGAGCGTCCTCTCCCACATAGATGGCAACGGGGGTGCAATAGAAACTGGCGCCCTTGTCGTTGACAGCGGCCACGCTATAGACATTGATGCCGTTGGTGGCGGTGTTGTCTGTGAAGGTCACCTTGCTGCCCGGAGCAGCAGCAGGAATCTCGGCAACCACCTGGCCCGTGCGGCGGAGCTGGAAGCCCGTGATTTTGTCTAAGGTTTCGCCGTTGAGACGCTTCGTAGGAGCGGTGAACGTGATTTGGGTGGAAAGTGCGCCCTGTGGGTCGGCCTCGGCTTCAAGGCCTGTCACCTGGTCGGGAGCGAAGAAATCTACGCCTGCAGTCATTACAACATCGTCAATCTTGACACCCATAGCCTCGGGCTTCACGGAAAGGGCATGGAAGCCGAGATAGATGATCTCGTCCTTGTCGGCGTCCAAAGTGAGGGTGACGGCCTCGAAGTCGGAACGTTTGATCATAGTTTGGGGCATCAGGGTCTTGGTCATTGCCTCTGGGGTAGGTGCAGTGCCATACTTCACCTCAAATTGCTCCTCATAGTACTTATATCTTCCTGAAAGACGGAAGGAAATCTTATACTTATGGTTGGCTTTGACGTGAAGGGCTGGAGAGACTAACCAGTCGTTGAAGGAATGTTTCTCCTCTCCGCGCAGTATTCTGGCGTAGCCGTCATTGTCGTTGAACATTCCAGGTTCCTCTATGCCCCAAGTGATACCGTCATTGTCGGCGTCGATCACTTTGAAGTAGGCCAAATCGGCTTCCGACTCAAAACCATTGGCGAAGGGCGGTGTGATAGGAGCACCGTGGGAAACGTAGTTGCTGACCATCTCCTCACCCATCGTGCCGTGGTTGTTTGGCGTGATACCGTAGCCATAGACGGCAGTCTCACCCTCGGGGAGTGTATCCTCAAACATAGTGCCCACATGGCCGGTCTTGATGACCTTGCCCTCAGGGTAGCGCTTGATGTCGTAGGTGAGTTCACCGACGTAGCCCTCGTTCTGGCCGCCTGCAGGAGCTTCCCATGTGACGGTAGCCTTGCCCGTATTGGTATCTACCGAGGTGTGGGCGTTGACGACGGGTTTCGGGGTGTCGAAGCCAGCATAGTAGCGGCTTGCAAACTTAGGACTGGGGCCTTCGCCGTTGCTGACAATGATGGTGATGGTGTTGTAGCCCTTGTTGAGCGTGACAGGTTGGGAGACAGCAGCACCCGGCTTGGTCCCGCCCTTGGCTATCTCTTCCTTGTCGTTGAGAATGGTGTAGGTGAGTTTGGAGTCGGTCAGGTTGCCACCAGCGAAGTTCTTGCTGGGTGCGGTAAACTGGATGTGGCCCGAAAGCGATCCGTCCACAAAGTCGAAATGCATCTGGTCGATGGCGGCAGGTGCGCCGTCGGCAGCCTTTGCCTTGGGAATAGTAAGAAGGGATATGATATTGTTGTTGGCAAAGTCGCCGATCTCTGTCAGCTGACCTGTTGCGAGATCGACAGTGTAGAGAGTGGATTTCTGATTGCTATCCACGCAATCCCAATAGAACGTGTTGGTAGTCTGGTCGATCTCACCACTTTGGTAGTAGAAACTGTCATCAGCCTTCTTCAGTTGTTTGCCCGTGGGGCCTACCAGAGTTTCTTCGGCGGTGGAGGTGTCGATCTTATAGAGGTTGCCGTCCTCGGCAATACCATAGAGAATGTTGTCGCTGGTAATACCCATGGCTACATAGCTATGGCGCAGGCGGCCAATGGTGGAGCGGGTGATGTTCTCGTAGTCGGCTATACCCAACTCGTTGTTCGAACCATTGCCATCGAGGAAGCAGCCATAGACCGTGCCGTCGGCAGCGACGGCTGTCTCACAAGCGATGAGGGAGTAGTCCTCGATTCGTTTTTCGACCTTCTTCTCCCAGGTGTTGGTATCATAATGGTAGAAGTAGATCATATCGGTGCCCCAGAAGTTTTGGTACATGACGAAGTAGAGGTTGTCCTCAATCCATGCGCCCGCACCCGTGGCACGGAAGAATTCATCCTGGAACTGCTTCTTGACGGAGATGGGAGCTTCGGTGCCGAAGGTGTATATACCATACTCGGGAGTCTCGGCACCCCAAGTGGCATCATAGAGCACATTCCCCCAAAAAGTCATGGGCTTTGCGTCTTTGGCTCTTAATATAGGAACTTGGGGAGTCTGCTTTGTCTTGATGCCGGCCTCGATGTTGCGGTTGAGACGCACGAGGCTGTCTCTCTTCGCCATCTGAGGCACGAGTCTCTTGTGCAATAACGGGTGCTTGGCGATGTGTTCGTTCATCTTTGCCTGACGCTCCGCGGGCGTCATCTTCTTAGAGACCCGGAGCTCGGTAGGAGGATTACTATCTTTAAGCCCTGATGGAGTTTTCTGGGCTTTGGCGTTGAGTGGCAGCAATAATACCGATGCTGCTACTCCAATGGCCATGAATGGGTTTTTGTTTTGCATAAGTTTTTTTAAAAACCCACCAGTGGAACTACTTGCATGCAAATGAATCCCACCGGCAGGCGATGTATTGGTTGATGAATTGACGCTGCAAAAGTAAGCAATAGGCCAATAGGGCGCAAATCGCCCTTCTCCACTTTCACGAAAATGGAGAGGAACGACCTAAAATGACACGATTTTAAAGCGTAAAAAAGATCAGTTTTTTGTACAAAATAAACCGATCTTTCGATGGAATCGGCAAAAATGGTAGATTTAGGTGACTAAAACGAAGAAGCGGGAGAAAGTTATGCTCCCGTTTCTTTGTTGCGTCGGTCCTCGGCGACAAACTTCTGATAGACGGAGGGGGTGAGCCCCGTACACTTACGAAACTGCTTGACGAAAGTGGTCTGCGACTTGTAGCCGACGCTCTGTCCGATGGCGGCAATGGTGAGCTGCGCATACTTTGCATTATTGGTTGTCAGACGCTCGCAGGCCTTCTTGATACGGTAGTCGTTGAGCACCTCGGTGAACGACTTGCCGAAGTGGTCGTTCACGACCATGGAGACGTAGCGCTCGTTGGAATCGATGAGTTTGGCGAGGGTAGCGACGGTGAACTCTGGCTGGCAGTATTCGTCGGTCTCCTCCATCACTCTCCGTATGCCGTCGAGCAGCAGCTGTTTTTGGTCTTCCTTGAGAAGGTTGGTGGCGCGTGGGGCTTTCTTCTCTCCCGTCTCCACGTGACTGCGGTTGATGTCGTAGAGTTTGCGGTAGCTGGCCTCCAAATCACGTTTTTGGCGCAACACATAGAAGAGGAGCATGGAGACAAGGACTATGGCGAGGATGCTGACGAGGAAGAGCAACTGGTAGAGGCGGGCGTTTTGGCGGTGTATCTCCTCCTCTTGGTGGAGGCGCGTGATCTCCTTGTCGGTCTTATCGACTTCGTACATGAACTGCTGGTTCTTCACGACGTTGAACCGCTGCGAGTTGTAGATGGAGTCCATGAGACTGAGGTATTGCCTCTCATACTGCTGAGCGAGTGTGGCATTGCCCGTCTTGCGCTGTATCTGGGCCATGTCGCGCAGGGTTTCGGGGATGTAGTGGAGCATCTTCTCTTGCTCCGCATGATCGATGCAGAGGCTGATATAGTGCTTGGCCTGGTCTATGTCGCCTAAGTTTTGGTAGTTGGAGTAGAGTTCGGCGTAGGCTGAGCAGATATAGGTAGGGGGCAGTTTGTTTCGGGTGCAGAAATCGGCGAGGTTGACCAGAATCTTGTTAGACTCGGCGTAGCGTGCCTCTTGTGAGGCCATCAAGGCGGTGGAGAACGAGAGAAAGAACTGCTCGATGGGAAGGTTGGGGCGAGGGGCGGCAAACAAGAGCTGGCGGTATTTCTTTGCGCCTTCGAGGTCTTTGCGGTTGATGCATACGCCAAAGAGGTTGGCCAGGATCCTGAACGTGAGTTCGTTGTCGTTCTTCGGACGAATCTGATAGGCTTTCTTGTAATAATCGAAGCCTTTGCCATAGTCCTTGAACATACAATAGACGTTGCCGATGTTCTTGTAGATCAAGGACAGATGGGCCTTGGAGGCAGAAGTCTCGCTGAGTTTCAGACCCTCCTGGTAGTTTTCCAGGGCGTTGATATAGTTGCCGCGGGCGTAAAAGATGTCGCCCACCTTGAGGTTGGCGAGCGAACAGTCGGTCAGCTCCTCGTCGGTCATGCGGTCGTTGGTGCGGGAGCAGACAAGCATGTACATCACCAGGGCTTTGTCCTCCTTCTTGTTTTGCAAGAACTGGTCGCCCTTGGAGAGGATCTTTTCCGACGGCCATCCCCTCACTTGGCGGATGAGGGGTGTGTACTTACTGTGGCTGGAGGCCAGCGATGTAAGCGAATGGATAAGTAGTATGAGGACCAGCAGCGTCCTGCCAATATGATTTTTCATTTTGTATCGTCTTATGAAGTGGGGCCTTGGGGCGGATGAAGCTGCCTGGCCTTCGCTGTGTAAGTGTTCTGATTTCGCCACATCGGGCAGGAGTGGCGCAACCTGTGTACAAAGTTAGCATTTTTTAGTCAAAAAAGAGCCCTTGGGGAAATAAAATCCCCATTATTTAGTATAGGAATCAATTATTTTTTATACCTTTGTACGCGAATATGGACACGGCGTTGCGTTGGTCCTTTCACAGGGTAACATCAACAAGATAGCAGCCTGTCTTTTGATAAGTGAACGGTATAAATATTATCAATACAAAACATTAATAATTCTATTATGATTTATTCATCGGAAGTAAAGAACATGTGCGTTGTGGCCAAAGGCCCCAACCATGGACCTGCTCCCATTCCTGAGGAGGGAAAGTGGGTTTATGCCAAGGAAATTGCTGATATTTCGGGTTACACCCACGGTGTGGGATGGTGCGCTCCCCAGCAGGGAGCCTGCAAGCTGTCTCTCAACGTGAAGGACGGTATCATCCAGGAGGCGCTCGTGGAGACCATCGGTTGCACGGGTATGACCCACTCTGCCGCCATGGCATCCGAGATTCTTCCGGGTAAGACGATTCTTGAGGCACTGAACACTGACCTCGTCTGCGACGCCATCAACACGGCTATGCGCGAGCTCTTCCTCCAGATTGTCTATGGACGCACGCAGAGCGCTTTCTCTGAGGGCGGTCTGACCATCGGCGCCGGTCTTGAGGACCTGGGTAAGGGTCTCCGTTCACAGACGGGTACGCTCTATGGCACGGTGGCTAAGGGTACGCGCTACTTGGAGCTGACCGAGGGCTACATCACACGCCAGTTCCTCGACAAGGACAATCAGGTCTGCGGTTACGAGTATGTTCATCTCGGCAAGATGATGGAGGCTATCAAGAACGGTATGGACGCTAACGAGGCTGTGAAGAAGTTCACGGGCAGCTACGGTCGTACCACTGCCGAGCAGGGTGTTGTTAAAGCGATTGATCCACGTAAAGAATAATAAGGAGAAACATAACTATGATTAGAAAGGTAAGTTACGAAAGTCAGGAGCAGGTTCTTGCAGCTCTCAACGCCGAGGGCATCAAGAGCGTAGAGGAGGCTAATCAGATCTGCGACGAGGCAGGTGTTGATCCTTATCTGATGTGTGAGGAGACGCAGCGTATCTGCTTCGAGAACGCCAAGTGGGCCTATGTCTGCGGTGCTGCTATTGCCATCAAGCGTGGATGCAAGACTGCTGCCGACTGCGCAGAGGCTATCGGTGTGGGTCTGCAGGCATTCTGCATCCCTGGTTCTGTGGCCGACGATCGCAAGGTGGGTCTGGGTCACGGCAACTTGGCTGCCCGTCTGCTCCGCGAGGAGACGAAGTGCTTCGCCTTCTTGGCTGGTCACGAGTCGTTTGCTGCTGCCGAGGGTGCCATCAAGATTGCTGAGATGGCCAACAAGGTGCGCAAGAATCCGCTCCGCGTTATCCTCAACGGTCTGGGCAAGGACGCTGCCATGATCATCAGCCGCATCAACGGCTTCACCTATGTGAAGACGGAGTTCGACTACTATACGGGCGAGCTGAAGGTCGTGGATCGCACGGCTTACTCCGATGGTCCTCGTGCCAAGGTCAACTGCTACGGTGCTAACGACGTACGCGAGGGTGTGGCTATCAACTGGAGCGAGGATGTCGATGTGTCTATCACTGGCAACTCCACCAACCCGACCCGCTTCCAGCACCCGGTAGCTGGTACGTACAAGAAGGAGCGTACGCTCGCCGGTAAGCCCTACTTCTCAGTGGCTTCTGGTGGTGGTACGGGCCGCACGCTCCACCCGGACAACATGGCTGCTGGTCCTGCTTCCTACGGTATGACCGACACCATGGGCCGTATGCACTCCGACGCTCAGTTTGCAGGTTCTTCTTCAGTGCCTGCTCACGTCGAGATGATGGGCTTCCTGGGTATGGGCAACAACCCGATGGTAGGTGCTACGGTGGCTATCGCCGTTGCCCTCGACCTCGCTTTGAACAAGAAGTAATCTTGCTTGGGGCAAGAAATAAGGCTTGCTTATTGCAAGAAATAAACTAAAAAAGAAAGGCTGGTTCCCAAAAGGAGTCAGCCTTTCTTTTTGCAAGCGATCCTTCCTGGTTCTTGTGTTTTGCTCGAGTCAATGGAGAATGGCTTGCTGGCGTGCTCTAGGAAGGCCTATTGGCAAGAAGCCCCGACGGTACAGGAGTTTGTACAGTCGGGGCTTCTCGTGCTGGTAGAGCGGGTGTGGGCGGTCGTTAGTCTATGTTTGGTTCTGGCTCGTGCTGCTTCACGCCCATGCGCGCCTCAACGACATTGACCACATAGTCGCCCAGGTGCTCGCACTCGTTGATGAGGTCCATATACATCGTGCCACTGGCATAGGAGTACTTGTGCTCATTGACATCGTTGATGTTCTGGTTCTTCAGTTGGTTGCGGTAGTTGTTGATCTCGTTCTCGATGTTGAAAGAACGGTTGACGTCCACGCTGCCGCGGTGGGCCACCAGAATCTGTGTCATCTGCTCCAGCGCATCGTCGGTCAGTTCAAACATCTGGTGGAGATGGTTGTACTGATCCTCGGTAAACTCATCTTTGCCCGAACGCTTTCTGCTGATGATGCGCGCCATGTTGTAGCAGGCGTCACCGATAGACTCCAGTTCTGAGATCTCGCGCAGCATGGCTCGCACCTTCTCCTTGGTGTCGTCGCTCAGATGGGCGTCGCTCACCTGGTCGAGATATTTGGCAATCTCTATCTCCATGTTGTCTGAAATGCCCTCGTATTTCTCGATGCGCGAATAGAGTTTGACGAAGGCCTCGCCATCTTGCTCCCCGAGCAACTCGCGCACCATTCCAAACATTCTATGGATGCGCCCAGAGAAGGAGTGGATCTCCTTGGAGGCTTCCAGTACGGCAAATTCTGGGGTTTTCATGATGCCAGCCTGGATGAAGCGCAGGCGGAAGTCCTCCTCGTCTTGCTTGGCCTTCGGCTTGATGATCAGGCAGACGATACGCTCTATCTGGGGTATGAACCAGATGAGCAGGAAGGTGTTGGTGACATTGAAGCAGGTGTGGAACGCTGCCAGCACAATCGGAAGGAGGACTGCCTTCTGTGTCTGAGAGGTGCCAGCGCCCGTTGGATCGTAGCCTACCAAGGAGCAGACCGCATCGACAAAGGGATAGAAAAGGCAGAGTACCCAGACCACGCCAAAGACGTTGAACACCAGGTGGGCCAGGGCCGCCCTTCGGGCTTGTGTGTTGGCTCCCAACGCCGCGAGGTTGGCCGTGGCCGTCGTGCCGATGTTCTCGCCCAGCACAAGGGCAATACCGAAGTAGATCGGAAGGACGCCCGTGGAGCACAGCAGGATGGTGATGGCCATGACAGCTGCGCTGCTCTGCACGATGCAGGTGATGAGGGTGCCAATGAGCACGAAGACCACTATGTTGAAATGGCTATGGGTGTCAAAGGAGGAGAAGAAGTGGATGGCGTCAGGATTGTGTTCCAAATCAAGTTCTTTGCCAGCTGCCGATAGCAGGACAAGGGCAAAGAACAGAAACGCAATGCCAAAGAGAAAATCGCCGATGAAGCGCCTTCGCTTCGAATAGATGAGCATGATGCCGATGAAGAAGGCCGGAAAGACGACCATGGTCAGATCGACGTTGAAGCCAAGCGACATGATCCACGCCGTGAGCGTGGTGCCGATGTTCGCACCCATGATGACGGAGATGGCTTGGGCAAGGGTCAATAGACCGGCATTGACAAAGCTCACCGTCATGACGGTGGTGGCGGAAGAGGACTGGACGGCACAGGTGACAAACATTCCCGTGAGCATTCCTGTGAAGCGGTTGGTGGTCATTGCTCCCAAGATGTGGCGCAGTTGAGAGCCGGCCATCTTCTGGAGCGCCTCACTCATAACCTTCATGCCATAGATAAGCAGGGCCAACGCGCCCAAAACTTTCATGAAGATGATCAGATAGTCGCTGGTGTGCATATTGTGTGATGTTGTTGTGATGATATCATCAATAGGAGCTGGTACACATTGACTGTTTCAATTCCGTTGCAAAATTACAAAAAAAGACTCGTTTTCCATCATGTCGTGCTTCTTTTTTGTTGGCAAAAGGTCATAAAAAGGCCAATGGTGCAATAATTCGGTGCAGATTTCGTTATCTAAGGGCAGTTATTTAAAAATTCAAAGATATGAAGCTACAAAGATTGAAGTCTGTTCTTTTCTCTGTTTTCGCCGTTGTGACGGTTTGTTTGTTGGGCAGCTGCCACAGTGCAACCCCGCGTTGGACCAATAGCTATTTCCATCGAGAGGCCAACGTGAAGCGGATCTGCGACACGATGGCAGGCACTTACGATATGAGCTACTTTCGCATCTACCGCACTGGCCTGCGTGGTGGGCTGGTTGTCTTCAAGGATAGTGCGCTACGGGCCATGCTCCCCGATTCTGCTGCGCCGCTGCAATATGTCGTAGGTGGCTATGGGGACCAGCGCATTACCATCCCCAATTTCCCCATCAGCCTCGTGGCGCCCTGTCTGAAGGATACGGCCCTGGCGCGTGCTGTTGCTTCTGCGCCGCTGCAGAACCTGTTGGTCAGATATGGGTTGTCCGGAGGCCTTTCGGACAAGGAGTCGGAGGGTTATGTGCGCCTTGCACCTGAGCCTCTGTCGCTGTCGCTCAATGTTGGTGGCAAACAATGCGTCGTGGAGTTTGACTTTGATTGCGCTATCTTTATCGGTATCGATGGTGAAAATCCCACTACGCTGAAGGTCGCCCCGCTGGAATTTTCCCTCGACGACGTGAAGATCTTGGGAGGCAGCAAGCAGGACTTTGACGGCGGTTGGTCGAACGGACCGACGTTTGATATCTATATTAGCGGTGAACGAGTTGACCAGGCCGGTCAGCCCGTGCGGCGGAGATAAGGATTACATCTAAAGATAAAGTATAGATAACCTAAGATAATGCGTATGGCTACCCATCCCCCTTGG